>ERZ1034928.1108-NODE-1108-length-10451-cov-13.793478_pt1 | contig 10451 bp, 18 predicted proteins | sample MGYA00520627_ERZ1034928 | MGnify/ENA primary metagenome ERZ1034928 (study PRJEB33766, sample SAMN09781755) | gut metagenome | biome: gut microbiome | host: Homo sapiens | place: Madagascar | study: EMG produced TPA metagenomics assembly of the PRJNA485056 data... | reverse complement strand
CAATTCCCCAGAATAAAACTTGATCCCCAAAGACAACCTCGAGCCAGTCCTTGCACGGCAGCACAGCCAGCCGCCCGTCTCTGTCGGCCTCGGCCAGTTTCTCCAACCGGTCAAGATCGCAATTTCGGCACAGATGGCGGAGCTGCTCTGCGGCTTCGTGATCCATGTCGATTTCCTCCGGCGTCCGCTCCGTATCTTCATAGTCGGCGAGGCGATCCTTGAGGCGATTGCGGCAGTACAGCGCGGTGCAGTCAACCATCGGCTTACCACGCTTACCCGTCCAATCCGCTTTGCACCTCTCGCAGTCCATCATTGCCTGTCCATCGGTGTCGTACTTTGTCAGTCGTTCCATCTTCTTACCTCCTCCACCGGCATCCGTTACAGGCCCCCTCATGGGCCAGCGTGTAGTTTCCGCATTTCAGGCACAGTTCGTTCCGCAGTGCGTCAATCTCTTTCGCCTGCGCCTCGATCAAGTCGGCGGCTTCCGTCAGGTCTTTTTCCAGTCCTCCCAGCGGCTCCATCATGTTCCCATTTTCCCACCAATCTGCGTGCTCACGCAGCGAATTTACGAGGTTTGTATCTCTCATTCCTCCACCTCCGCAAGCCAGAACGCCTTTTTGCACTCAAAGCAAGTTCGCTTGTTGCAGTCGATGCCCGTATTGCCGAATACATCCATTGGGCAAGCATTAAGGCATCCCGAATCAGTTTGTGCGTTCGGAAACAGTTTCAAGAACTCGCTCTGGCGGGTTTTGATGGGGTGCTCGGCAGCCCACTTTTCGACAATGGCAACGGCCTCCTCCGGGTGGTTTTTTTGCCAGGTACTGCAACCTCCATTAACGCAATAGACTTCCCCAAACTCACATTTACGGCACTTAGCGTTGCACATTCTGCGCAACGTTTTCAAAAACTTTACAGCATCCATCATTTCACCTCCGGCGGTTCCGGCAGCGGCATCCACGCCAAAGCACGAGCATTTGTTCCATTGGCAACTTCACCGCCCCAGCGCCCGTTGTTTTGATATCCGAGTGCGTAATTTACAAACATTCCATTAAAGTCTCCATAGCGGAAATACTCACCCCAACACAGCACTTTCCGAAAATTCTCCGGTAGCCGCTCCTCCACCGGGATCCAGTGGGGCACCTGCCCCCGCAGCTTCTCGATTTCCTGCTGGAGCGCCGCGATGTGGGTGCTCTGGTTGGCGATCCGGTCGGCTGCGGCAAGCCCCACGGCGGCAACATCGCAAGAAGACCACTCTGTCAAATTGACTTTTCCCGCCAGATCTTCCGGGACCGGCTCCGTTTTGTAAAACGGACATTTCTTGCAGTCGCCCATTGGCCCGCCCGCTGTTGAAACGCATCTCAAGGCATTTACGAGTTCTTGATCTCTCACAATGGCAGTTCTCCTTCCTCATCCTCCGGGATCTCCCGGAAGTCCCCAGACGCAGACGGTGCGGACGTTGTGTCCGATTCGGACCGCTTGCTGTCTCCGAAATACACATGCTCCGCCACCACCTCGGCGGAGCGCCGGTTGTTTCCGTCCTTGTCCTTCCAGTCCCGGAGCTGCAAGCGGCCCTCCACCACGGCCATGCGGCCCTTGGTGAAATATTTGCTCACAAAGTCCGCCGTGGAGCGCCACGCCACGAGGTCCACGAAGTCCGTCTCCTTCTCGCCGGACTGGCCCTTGTAGTCCCGGTCAACAGCCAGAGAGAAGGACGCCACGGCGGTTCCGTTTCCGGTGTGCCGCAGCTCTGGGTCGCGGGTCAGACGGCCCATAAGTACGATATGATTCAGCATGATTTGTCTCCTTTTTTCCAGCGGCCCGGCATATAGCGTCGCCGCCGATCATGGATGTATTCCACCATGTCCACCCACTCCTTACGGGACGGCATGGCTGCCAGCTCTGCCCTATGGACCTCATCATAGGCCGCCCACCGGGGGCAGACCGCCGGATCGTGACATCCGATCCGGCGATCCGGGCAGTTTAGGCACGGAGGCGCGGTCATAGGGCCATGCCCTTGGCCGCTACCGTCAGAAGGATCACGGCAGCCACGGCGGCCGCCAGAGTCAGCACCGGGAGAACCCAGCTGCGGTGCTTCCCTCGCCCTGTGTATCTCATTTGCCCGCTCCTTTCCCTGCCGCTGGGACAGGCGGCAGCCGCATCCACCAAACCACGGGAATCTGGGGCACGGTGCCTGTGCGCATCTCCCAACGGCTCCCCGTCCAGCGGAAAAATTGAGGGACCAGTTTTCCATCCAGATCGATATATACCGCGAACTCGCCCGGCTCCGCCGGGGTGGTGCTGCCGGGCATCCATCCGGAGATCATCAGCTGGCACTCCGGCAGCGTCGGAGGGGTCAACTCCTCCGTCAGGCCCACGATGTAGTCGGCGGAGCAGTGCAGAGCCTTGGCCGTCTTGTCAACGTTGTAGATATTCTCCGGCTCCAGCTCGTTGACCCAAACGCGTTCGCCCTGAAAATCCCCGGAGGCAAACTTCCGCAGTTTACCCACCGTGTAGCCACCGCCGTATCTGGACCAGATGGCGGTAGCAGTGTCCGGCAGTTCGGCAGCGTCCGCCGCTCTGGCCAGACGGGCCGCGCTGGCTTGGATCGCTCGCTCCAGTTTCCGCTGATGTTTTTCAGTAGCCTTCTCCGCGTCCGCCTTCTTTGCGTCAAGTTTTTCCTTGCGCTTGGCCTTGGCCTTGGCACAAGCCTTGTCGCAGGAGTAACACTCAGCCGTAGCATGGGGGCAATCCAGACAGCACTTCTTACCGCCGCAAACCTCATACACGAAGGAATCCGCGTCATGCCGGAGGAAAGCGTCTCCATGCTTGCACTCCTTGCCGTCCGGGCAGGTCAAGCACGGCTCCCAACGGTAGCCGTCCTCCTTGTAGAGCCTCAACAACCGCTCCAAATGGGGGCCGTTGGGAAGTTTGGGGAACGCCTTAGAGATCCGCATCTGCATATCCGCCGGGAACTGGGCCAGTGCATAGGCCGCCTGCTCCGGCATCCTCCCGCCATCCCACGCGGGGCGAAGGTTAGACAGCAGCCGCTCCCGGATCACCTTGATCCGGGCCAGCTTGGAACCGTGGGTGTTGCAGGCGGCTGCCACCACGTCCCGCATCCGGCCCTCCGGGAACTCAAAACCGTCCTCCTTCAGCTGATACAGCAGCGCCTCCACACGCTCCGCCTGCTCGCCGATCTCTGCGCTGGTGAGCTTGCGGGTGGAGCTGTTGGCAAAGATCAGTCGAAGTTCCTGAAGCGCCGGGGAGGCATCGTCCGTCTCCCGGATGCAGGGCACCCTGCGGAACTGACCCAGTCCTTTTTCCACAAGCTGAGCCAAGGCAGCCCGGCGCCGGTGGCCGCTGACGATGGTGAACCGTCCGCCCTCACCGGCCCGCACCCGGATAGGCTGCTGCAAGCCGCACATCTGGATGTTGTCCGCCAGCTCGTCAATGTCCGTCAGCTGGTAGAAATTCCGCTCGTCGCCGTCCAGCAGGTCAATGTCGATGTACTCGATCTGCTCCGGACCAGCGTGGTCCGAATTGGACACCGGCTTAATGCCGGCAGCAAACTTGGAGATGTCAAAATTTTTGCCCGCCACGCTCACACCTCCTCCATCAACTCCGCCGCCAGCGCCCGGTAGTCCCGGGCGGCGCTGCTGCCGGGGCTGTACTGCCGCAGGGGCAGCAGCGTCAGCGTGCTCTCCGGCACCTTGTCCGTCCGCCGTATCTTAGTCCGGCATGCCCTCACGCCCATGGCCTCCAGGACCTTTTCCGCCTCCGTCACCACGTCGGAGGTGCGGACCTGGGTCATCAGCGCCCGGACCCGCAGGCCCGGCCTGGCAGCGGTCAGCTTGCCCGCCTGCTCCGCCACGGCGTGGACGCCGTCCAGGCTGAATTTGTCCGCCAGCACCGGGATCAAAACCTCGTCAGTCGCCAGCAGAGCCGCCACGCTGGACACCGTGTAACCTGGCGGGCAGTCAAAGATCATCCAGTCCGTGTCGCCGTCCTCTCGGGCGGCGTCCACAAATCCACGAAGCCGCTCTGGAGCGCTGACTCCGTCCTTGATGGCCTGGAAATCCAGGTCATACAGCCCGGAGGAGCTGGGCAGCAGCTGGAGGTGGTTCGCCAGCGGCACCAGATTGTCGCTCCACACCTGCTCACACTCCCCGGTCAGCACGTCCGCCGTGGTGACGGCATCCATATCTTCCCCCGGCAGGAAAAAGCCGGTCAGGTTGGCTTGTCCGTCGCAGTCCACCAGCACGACCCGCTGCTTGTAGTCGTTGGCTAAAATATCAGCCAGATTGATGGCGGTGACGGTCTTGCCCACCCCGCCCTTGTTGTTCATAATTGCGATCGCTCTCATACTTCACCTTTCCCCCTTGGTTTGATCCTCAGACCGCAGCGCCTACGGCCTTGAAAAGTGGCTCCATCTCCAAAATATCTCCAACTTGCATATTGTCACTCCACATAGGCCGGGTTAAAGGTGTTGGTCTCCGGCCAGAAAGATAAATCCAGGCGTCCGGTGCTGCCGTGGCGGTTCTTGGCCAAAATGATCTCCGTCCGCTCAGGTGCGCCTTGCTCCCGCTTGTAATCCGTCCGGTAGTAATCCGGACGGTGAACAAAGATCACGCCGTCGGCGTCCTCCTCCATGGCACCCGTGGCCCGCAGGTCCGCCAGTGTGGGCCGCTTGTCCGTCCTCTGCTCATTCTGACGGTTGAGCTGTGCCAGACACAGCACCGGCTGGTTAAGGGACTGGGCCAGCCGCTTGAGGGCGTGGGCGATCTCTCTTGACTCGTCCGCATCCTGCCGCTTGCCGGGGCGGAGGATCAAGCCGAAATGGTCAACCACCACCAGCTTGACGTCCCGGCCCGCCCGGGCAATGGACGTGATCCGCTGAACGCTCTGGGCGCGGCCGTTGGTGCAGTAGAGCGGCGTGGCCGCCGCCTTGCGGGTGGCGTCGATCATCCGCTTGTACTCGTCCGGCGTCAGGGTGTCCATCAGAATCAGCTTGCTGTCCACCTTGCTCAGGCTGGCCAGCCGCCGGGCCATGATCTGCTCTCTGGACATCTCCAGGGAGAAATAATCCACCTTGCCCACCGACTGGGCCACGTGCTCGGCGATGCTGATACCAAGGGCACTCTTGCCCATGCCGGGGCGGCCCGCCAGGATGTAAAGGCCATCCTGCACCATGCCGCCGCCCAGCAGCTTGTCCAGCACCTTGATGCCTGTCCGGACGTATGGAATATTTCCCTCGTCGATCTTGGCCCGGTAGTCCAGAAATCCGTCCACCTGCTCCTTGGGAGCCAGCAGTTCGCTCTCCAGCCGCTGGCTGCTGGCCGTCATGGCCGCGTCCAGTTGGGCCAGCACCTGGTCCTCCGGTGCCTGGTCTGTCAAAGCTGTCAGACCGTCCTCCAGTGCTGTTTTCAGCTCCCGCCGCCGGGCCGTCCGGGCCACGATGTCGGCGTACATCTCCACATTGGCCGCCGTGGGCGTGATCTCCATCAGCTGGGCCAGATACTTCCGCAGCGTTTTCTCCTCCGCCAGGCTCTGCCGCAGCGCCTCCGCGCAGACCGTCACGCCGTCGATGGGCTGGCCGTCCCGGTCCATGGTCACGATCACCCGATACAGATCCTGGTTGAGGGCCACGGAAAAATCCGTCTCCCGGAGGATGGGTGCTACCCGGCGGACGCATCCGCTGTCGATCAGCAAGGAGCCAAGGACCGCCTGCTCCGCCTCCACGCTGGCAAAATTACTCATACACGTCCACCTCCTGGCCATCGATGATCCGCTTACCTACGTAGCGCCGCCGGGGCGGCTCCGCCTCTTGGTCCGATTCGGACCGCTCCGGTGCCGTGTCCTTCCACCGCTCGTTTTTGATCCACCGGCAGGCGTAAGGGATACCGATGCCCCGCCGCCAGGTCTCGCCCTTGCTCTGGGCCTCCAAAGCCTGGGTCATGGTCTGGATCAGCGTCTCGTCCGGCTTAAGCCTGTCCCACTCCCGGACAGCGCCTACCCGGTCCTCCGCACGGCCACGGGTCCGGTATAGGTTCCAAAAGGACTCAAAGGCATCCGGCATCCATGCCGGGGTTGATTTGCTTTTCCGCGTTTTCACACGCATCCCCTTTGGGGGGATTATAGGGGGATATATACTTGTATTCTTAATACCTTTATATTCCTCCGGATTTTTCGGGATACCCTCCCCCGATTTTTCGGGGGACGTATCCGGATTTTTCGGGATACCCCCCTGGACCTCCTCGCCCTCGATATGAGGGCCATTTTTTGCCAGACTTTGCCCCAGAAAAATCCGCCTCTGGATCACGTCGCCGGAGGTGCCGAAGCGCCGGATCATCTCCACACGGATGTGTCCGCAGTCCCGGAGCTGGCTCACCAGCTCCGAGACAGACTTGTCCGTCAAATTGCAGACGCCCATCAACTGCTTGTTGGTGGCGTAGCAGTATCCGCTGCTCTGCGCCAGCCGCACGATCTCCCCATACAGCAGCTTTGCGGCAGGCCGGAGCCTGTCATCGTACAAAACCCCGGCGGGAATGACGGCATACAAGCCGCCCATCGTCAGGTCATAAGCCATATTGCCCCCTTATCTTCTCTCCATCCGATCCACGATCCGCAGCGGGATTGCCGCCACGGTACCAACGCCGATGACCATGAAAAACATCGCCCAACCGGTCACAGGGATGCGCCCCCTTCCCGGCGAAAATTAGGGCTTGCGTGTAGCGTGGATCTTGTGCTATAATTGATACATCCAGTGGTTGATCCAATACCACACACTTTTTCCCCTGAACGCTCTGAGGTTGCCGCCTCGGGGCGTTCTTTTTTTGCGCCTGAGTAGATCACCTGATAGATGGCCGCCATGGTCGATCGCAGCTCCACCACGATGGAGTCGAACTCCGGCCGCTCAGCCTCGTCGATCACGCCGTCCTCCGCGATCCGGAGCAGGGCGTCCAGTCGGCCCGTCGCGTCTTGCAGACGGTTCCGGAGGGCGATGCTTGCCATGGGCAGCGGCCTTGGCGTCACCTCCGGCATCACGCCCAGCCGGTCCGTGGCCTGCGCGTGCTCCAGCGCCAGCCACGGGCATCGGTACGCCTCCACCATCCGCGCCACCGTCTCGTCCGGCGGTATCCGGCGGCCTCCCTCGTACTGCTTGAGGCTCTCCGGCGATAGATTAAGCAGCTCCGCTGCCTGTTCCTGCGTCATTCCGGTACTCTGCCTTGCCCTTTGATACAAATTCGGGTACTTTCGCTCCATTGTCTTTTCCTCCTTTCCGCGCTACCATGTAACCATCCACCGGGCCAAGGGTACAATGGGAATAATGTACCGCTTTCCTACCTTCTTGGCCGGGAAACCGTCATTGTGAAGCAGCGCGTCCCAGTCCAGACCCAGCAGCTTGCAGGCCTCATCCTTGGTCAATACCTCCTGCTCCGGGAATTTTGCCTGTAAAGATTGCAGCTGATCCCGGAAGCTCTCACGCTCTCGTGCCATGTCCGCTCCTCCCTTCTCACGCGCTTTCCGTCCGCTGGACGATCTCCTCAATTGGGACGCCAAAGATCAGCGTCATGCGGAAAACTCTCTCCAGCTCCGGAGTCCGCTGGCCCAGCTCCCACTTGCTCACCGTGGGGACGGTGACGCCCAGCTGATCCGCCAGCGCTTTCTGGGTCATGCCGGCAGCCGTCCGCAGCTCCTTGACTCTGTTAACGATCATAATTGCTCCTTTCCCGCCTTGACGGCGTTGCCCCAATGTGGTATATTGTCCTTGGGGCTATGTCCTCTGTGGATATAAATTATCACTCAATTTAGCGTTTGTAAAGTAGTTTTCGCTATTTTTAATGATTTTTGGTGGCTTTTACAAAAATGAACCATATAGGCTTATACAAATCTCCTAATATTGCAGATTGCGTTAAGGCATTGGCGAAACACCAAGGGGTAACAATCAAAACCATGCTGACAGACTTAGAACTGGGTTCTAATACGATGTCCAATATGCGGCATGATCGGATGATCGCCGCCGACAGCCTCGCCAAGATTGCTGATTATCTGGACTGCTCCGTGGACTACCTTCTTGGCCGCACGGACGACCCGCAGAGCCACCAAAAGGAGCACGGATGAAACGCTACGAAAAAGACTTGAAACGTCTGCAAGCCCTGACCAAAAACGGAAGCGAACCTGCAGATCTGAACGAGGCGGGGCTGAATGAACCAAGCGCCTATTTGCTCAAGTCTTTAGGGCTGGCCGAGCTGATCCCAGTCGGGGATAATGAATTCTGGATCACGCTGACTGACGATGGCGTTACCTACTTTATCGACAAAGCCAATGCACGGGCTGACTTTGTAAAAAATCACCTTGCCAACTTCGTAGTGGGCTTTCTTTCCGGCGTCCTTGCTACAGTAGCTGCAGCCTTGATAAGACAAGCAGTGCTGCGATAATTCCGCAAATATAGCCAAGGACGTAAGTCCATTTCATTCCTTGTGCCTCCTCTCTTGATGTTTTGGCCCCGGTGTGGTATATTGTCCTTGGGGCTATGTCCTCTATGGCTATAATATACTCGGTACTTTCGGTACTGTCAATACTTTCGGGACCATTTCATTACTTTCGGTACTTTACACAAAGTGCAGGGCGGTGTTTTTGTGTTTTATGATAATTTCATAAGGGCATGTAATTCCGTTGGGAAAACACCGTCTGCTGTTTTGCTTGAACTCGGAATAGGCAAATCAGCTAATACTCGGTGGAAAAACGGCCACGCCCCAACTGATGCCATTTTGCAAAAATTGGCTGATTATTTCAAAATAACAAAAGAGGAACTCTTAGGCAAAAAGGAACGCCCGTCCCCCGAAGGGGACGAGCGTCCGGAGTGCTGGGACTTGCTCACCCGCGAAGAGCGGGAGAAGGCACGGGAGTATATCGAGATGCTAATAGCTGCGCGAGGTAAGCGTTGACTTGCTCACGCTCCTCCAGCGTCAACTGGCGATAGAGCGCCAGGGTCATGTGGTCGCGGTCCGAATCGGACACAGTGCAGGTGATCTGGTTGCTCATGGTGATGCCTCCCAAACATATATTCAAGGCCCAAGCCTCGGGCCTAATTTTACATCAAGAAAAACATCCGAATTGGATCAAAGGGGGAGTTTCCGGTGAATAGTGAAAAACAGCGCACATTTGAATGGTATGAATTCATTCCACACGTTTTAGCCGTTATCACAATTCTGTGCTGCGTGATTATTTTTGCGGCATCGTTTACAGGTCTGGCCGTTCTTCAATTCAACTGGATTCAGCGGGCCTGTCTGGCCGTTGGCGCGGTTGTCCTGGTCATCATGCTGCTGCGCTGGATTGGGCAAGATCAGCAGGCCGTGAGAATGGCTCAGGCAGCGGCAAGACCCGTCAAAGCACCGGAAGCGGCAAAAGCCCCGTTTGAATACATGGAATTTCGTGTGGCCGGAGTTTCCTTCCCCAATGATGACGGCGTTGACCGGCAAGAACTTTTAAGGGCATATCGCTTCGGCGATGCACCGTTTGACAAAGAAAAGCGAATCACTCTCCGCGATCTTGAGTTTAAAGGAGAGCCAGCTTTTCAGGTCTTGGCAAACGGCCAGTGCATTGGCTGGGTTCCCAAAAACGAGGTCCCGGAACTGGTTGAAAAATGGGATCAGCTTGATCGCGTTATCGGCTTTGATGTAACAGGCGGCGGGTTTGATTCGGACACCGATGAGAAGCTCTATTATGGTGCGACACTTTCTATTCGGTTTTTCTCATAAATAAAAAGTGCCCCCGTCGCCTCTGCAACAAGCGGCGGGGGCACTTTGCGTTTCCGGCAGAGGGGGAGTCTGCCTGATCGCATATTTACCGTAACAAAAATAAAGCGGGCAGCGCAACGCTTAAATTGGGAAAACAGGCAGTATACTGCCGAACAAGATTTGAGATTTTATTTGCAAATATTGGATATTTTGACACGGGAGGGCGATTTTTTTGACGATACAAGATCTATGCAGAGATAAAAAAGCTGCGTTGCATATGACGGCTCAGGCCATTGCGGATCAATCGGGCGTGCCGCTGTCCACCGTCAACAACTTTTTTGCAAATGCGTCAAAATCGCCATCCATCAATACTGCAGGGCCGATCTGCGCTGTTCTGGGGATATCCCTGGATGAGTTTTTTGGCATAGGAAATCACTATACGGCCACGGAAGAAACCTTGCAGGCTGAGAAAGTCGGCCTTGAGAAGCGTCTATCCAACAAACGTGAGATCATTACGATGATAAAGCAGGGCGTCAAGACCCGGAACCGCATCATTTCCGCCCTGATCGTGCTCCTGTTCCTGGCCATCCTGTACGGCCTGTATCTGGATTTCAGCTGCGTCCAGGTCGGCTTCTGGCGTGGGTGACCCATGGCCAGATACCCAAAATACTACGTCCGGCCTGACGGCCTCCATGAGACCATCCTCCGGAT
>ERZ1034928.1104-NODE-1104-length-10458-cov-30.737095_pt1 | contig 10458 bp, 9 predicted proteins | sample MGYA00520627_ERZ1034928 | MGnify/ENA primary metagenome ERZ1034928 (study PRJEB33766, sample SAMN09781755) | gut metagenome | biome: gut microbiome | host: Homo sapiens | place: Madagascar | study: EMG produced TPA metagenomics assembly of the PRJNA485056 data... | reverse complement strand
TACTGCTTTGATGAATTCTATAAAAAGAAAGTATTCAGTACCTGGTCTGTAAATAAATTTTTCCAAAGTGTGGTATCTAATAAATTTGTATACTTTGGAGAGTACTGGTACGACAATGGTGGCTTACCATCAATCCTAGTTAACTATTTAAAAACCCATGAACTGAATATTTTTGAATACTTAGACAAGGATAAGTTCTTAAAAGTATCCAGTGATGATTTTAAAAATCCTACAGCATTAACTACAATCAATCAAAACGTACTGATGTGTCAGACAGGATATTTAACTTTAAGATCAGATCTTAATAAAACCTCTACAGTAGCATTAGGTATTCCAAACGGTGAAATCTATAAAGCCTTAAACAGGTTGCTTGCAAACAACATCTTTAAAGGCAACACCGATATCACTGATGACTATGGTAGAAGCCTGTTAGAAGTAGGCACTGTTGATGACATCATTAACCTCTTTAACAGTGCTTTAAACTCTGTGTCCTATGACAATTATCCAATCGTGTCAGAATCATCAGTACAGAATATGTTAAAGCTTTACCTGTTAGGTGCACATCAGAAAGTACTATCTGAAGTTCATGAAGCAAAGGGTAGAGCTGATTTAGTTGTAAATACAGATAACAGAAGAATCGTCTTTGAATTTAAGTATGCAAAAAATGAGACTGAAGCTAAGTCAAAACTACTTGATGCAGTAGAACAGATTAAAACACGAGACTATGGCAATATTGTACCCAAGAAAACAGAGCTTTTAAGAATAGTTGCTGTCTTCAATGCTGATCCAAAAGTAAGAGCTTTTACTGAGTATCAGAAAGTTTAAGCTTACAATGAATTTTAAGTGCAAAGCTTAACTGAATAATACCTACGGATCCTAAGCGCCACCTAAAAACTATCCTGTGGCGCTAATTTTAACAAGTAGTAGATAATACTAAGATCTTCAAGCTAGATTGAATATAAGAACAGCAGATCCATTCAGTGCAACGAGTGCCACTATCACTGATTTTGAAAAAAATACCTTTCTAAAATCCTCTCAAATTTGGCAACAATTATCCCTGATTAGGTCAAAACAGGAGCTTTTCAATATATAATCGTAGAGGTAGATTGGAGATAATTACATATGAAAGATATCAGTTCAACAGGCTCATTTATAAAGTTTTATCTAAATAATTACATTTATGTAGATAAAACAAAGTACATTAGAGACCTGATAAAGCTGGAAAGAGTTTTTATCTCCCGACCACGTCGTTTTGGTAAATCTCTTACCTTAGATACCATAGCAACTTTATTTGAAACAGGTGTAGAGCCTTACTTTAAAGGAACCTGGATTTATGACAAGTGGACAGAGCCTACCTATCCTGTATTCAGACTGAGTTTCTTGAATTTAGATAATTCCTCAATGGACTTATTCAAAAAACAGCTAAATTCAAAAATTACTGAATTTGCAAATAAAATCAGTGTAAAAGGATATGTCGAAAAAACAGAGCCTGAAGACTCAATATTAAGTCTGCTTGAAAAACTAGAAGAAGAAACTCGTCAAATCGTTATTCTCATTGATGAGTATGACTATCAGTTAACCTCTAACATCAATAATGATGAACTCTATAAACAATTCCAGCAAAAAATAAAAAGAATTTATGCCAACATCAAAGATAAGTTTGCAATTAAGTTCTTAGGAATTACTGGTGTCACCAGATTAAAAGATGTAGCGATATTTTCAGTAGGTTCTGATATCAGAGATATCACCAACTCAAGTGCCTATTCTCAGATGATAGGCTTTACCCGTGACGAGATTAAAAAGTTCTACATTGATCATTTAAAGCTTGCAGCATCCTATGAGAACAACTGCAACGTAGATGAAGTAACCGAAGCTCAGATTGAATCTTTGTTAGATAGACTTGCTCAAAACTACGATGGTTACTGTTTTGATGAAGACTATGAAAAGAAAGTTTTTTGTACATGGTCGGTTAATACATTCTTACAGTCAGTTGTTGATAAGAAAAAAGTTCAGTTTGGAGAGTACTGGTACGACAATGGTGGTTTGCCATCAATTCTTGCAAACTATCTGCAGACCCATAAGTTAAATGCGTTGGATTATATTGATAAAGATAAAACAATTAACATTAAAGTAAATGATTTTAAGAATCCAACTTCTTTGACATCTATCAATCAGAATGTCTTAATGTGCCAGACAGGATATCTAACTTTACGTTCACCTGTATACTCAAAAGGCTTTATGACTTTAGGAATACCAAACAGTGAAGTTTACAATGCACTATTTTCCCTAATGGCACTAAATATCTTTGATGATACAAAGCTTTTGAGTGTTAATGAACAAATTCTTACACAAAGTAAAGATGCAGGTGAAATCTTAGGTTTATTCAATACTGTTCTAAACACAGTTTCATATGATAACTATCCAATCAGTTCTGAGGCAGTAGTTCAGCAATTGCTATATATGTACTTAAAAGGCATTTGTAACTCTGTTACTGCAGAACTACATTCATCAAAAGGTAGAGCCGATCTTGTAATTGAGTCTGATAACAGAAGAATAGTCTTTGAATTTAAGTATGCAAAAAATGAGACAGAAGCTAAGGCAAAGCTTAGTGAAGCTGTAGAGCAGATAAAGACACGAGACTATGGCAACATCCTACCTAAAAAGAATGAGTTGTTAAGAATTGCAACAGTGTTCAATGCTGATCCTAAAGTAAGAGCTTTTACCGAGTATCAGGAAGTTTAAGCTTACAATGAATTTTAAGTGCAAAGCTTAAGAGAATAATACCTACGTATCCTAAGCGCCACATAAGGCTAATCATGTGGCGCACTAAGTCCTAAGAGCATGAACCAACCTAATACCAGTCAATTTTTTTAATCATGAATTAGCTGTTTAATCCTAAGCGTGATTTTCAAAAGGTATTTATTTACTTTTTTTTATACACCAATCTAAATCTGGAACGATGCCTTTATAAGATTAGTTCATAAGGTAAGGCAATGATTATTTTCTTCTAAATTCCTCAATCCTTAATTTCTCTTAGATCTTTGTACTTATAGCCTTACCTTTCAAATTTTAGTTAAAGACCATGTTGCTACCTGCAACTTGGTTATACAAATCAAAATCTAATATATCGGAGTTTATAAAAGCAAAGAGCAAAGTTGTAGCTAAGATCGGTTTATTAGATAAAAAGAACGATAAAAGACCATCAATAAAATACCTGCTAAAGGTATTAGACCATAAAAGAGAGTGTAGTATGAAATTTAAAGCCATCTTAAAAAATCTCAAGTTCAATTTTAGAACCCATCCTGTGTTCAGCTTTGCTTTCATCATTGCAACAGCATTTGTAGTGCTTAGCTTTGCACTTTGTTTTACAAGAATGAGTTTTGTAAAACAATGCGAAAACGGTGATATTGCAGCATGTAACAGAGCCTGTGCTATCAAAGGCAGAACTGCCTGTGCAAATCTTGCGTTTTACTATCAGCAGGGTATTCATGTAAGAAAAGACGAGCAAAAAGCTCTTTATTATTACCAAAAGTCGTGTTCTCAAAACTTAAGCTACGGTTGCAGACAGGCTGAGCTAATAGAAAAGCAACTTAATTATAAGATGTTAAACAATCAGTAGAAGATTACTAAAGGCAGAACACGGCAAAAAACATTTAATTTGGAGAAAACTATGGTTAAAGCAGTTGCTAATAGTCCTCATATCTACAATAGGAATGTATCTTATGAAACTAACACAGCACTAACACAGCGATGGTGTTTTCTTATGAAAGTTCATATAAGCATGCAATGCCTATGAGTAAAACTGATGAAAACATCAAAAACAGATCGGTGCGTTTATTTTTGACTAAAAAGTCATCTCCAAGATGTCCTGTTTTGCTTAAAAACAATTGGAGACTACGATCTTATACCGTGTATGTACTTACATTATTATTGAAGTTGCACCAGTTAATTTGTATGTTACGTCGAAGAGAACTTTAGGAGATATCTTATGATTTCACTTGTTGATTTTGTTAAAGCATTTAATTCAAATCTAGAATATAGGATTTTGATTGTGGTTGACGAAATATGCGATGTATTTAGTGGAAATAAAGAAGAATTTATTAAACGAGTACAAAATCCATATTGCTTCCAAGATTATTATGTACAACATGTCGATTTCGATGTTGGTTATGATGACGATTATGATAACAGTAAATCGGTTGAAGATGAATACTGTTTATACATTGATGCTGATACTACTGACAACCTTGATGATTTTACCTTAGATGGCTTAACCTGGGTTGAAAAAGAGTTAAATAGAAATAACTATAGAACCAATAAATACAAAATCAGCAATGTAATTTCAGAAAACAATATTGTTAAATCTTTTAATGTTGAGAAATGTGAATGAAACTTAAAGGATCTGAAAACAGTATTCTGCAAGGCTTAATGGAAGATATTACCATCAATAAAGAGCAAGTTCTTTTTTATTGAGTTACGGTAAACATCTAAATGATAAGACAAGCAAATTCATAATTTTGTGGCAGGGCTAAACATTGAATACGTCAAGCCATTGAAAACGTCAAGCCATTGAAAACGTCAAGCCATTGAAAACGTCAAACAAATTCAAGAACGTCATCAACTTTACCTGATAACAGCAATTATACTAAAGATCTAGCTTACAAAGCATTGTCTGTAGTGTATTCTTACTTCTTATTGGATGTAGCTACTTAAAAGTTGCTGCTGGATTACGTTTGATTTTTGCCATTTAAAACTCCAATTAAGTCGTAAAATGATATCAGACTTAATTGGGTTTACACGGAATTTATTTCACTCTCAGATTTTTACCTAATCTTTAGAGTCTACTTAAATCTTTAGAGTTAATTAAATCTCGTAAGATTAAGCCATATCAAGCTATATATAAGGTAGCCAGATCAAATCTTAGAATTAACTCTTACACGAGTGAGTCTTACTTGGTACCAAAGATTCTGTCACCAGCATCACCAAGACCTGGGCAGATGTAAGCATCTTTATTTAACTCTCTGTCTAACTGACCTACGTAGATCTGAACATCAGGGTGAGCTGTAGCGAGTTTCTCTAACCCCTCAGGTGCTGCGATGATGCATAAGAACTTAATCTTTTTGCCGCCTTTTTCTTTAATCATATCTACAGCATCAACAGCTGAACCACCAGTTGCTAACATAGGATCTAAGATCACACAGGTTCTCTCTTCAAGGTTCTGTGGTAACTTGCAGTAGTAAGGTACAGGTTTGTGAGTTACCTCATCACGGTACATACCAATGTGACCGATTCTAGCTGAAGGTACTAAAGCATCAAGACCTGGTACCATACCTAAACCTGCTCTTAGAACAGGGATAATAGCAAGCTTTAAACCATCTAACATTGGAGTCTTGCACTTCTCAAGAGGAGTCTCAACTTCAACTTCTTTTAAAGGTAAATCGCTTAAAGCTTCATATGCTTCTAGCATTGCAATTTCTTCAATTAAAGTACGGAACTTGTTAGTAGAAGCCTCTTTATCTCTTAATAAAGAGATCTTGTGCTTGATAAGAGGGTGCTTGAAGATTGTAATGTTAGGCTGTTTTGTAAAATCCATTCTATTTATCCTTTTTTCAATCTACTAAATTTTAAAATTTATCTATACCTTTATCTGTAAAGGATACTGTTTTAAAAGTCAGTTATCTAGAAGTAGCTTTCTATAAAAGTGATCTTCTGACAAGATAACTCTCAATAAAAATAACTTTCTACCAAAGTAACATCAGTAAAAATAACATTCAATAAAAGAACAGACTGTGTCTGTTCTTTTACCTTACAAGGCTAAGCCTTGTGGTGGATCTCGTTTTCAATGGCGTTTTCATCGAAAACGTACTTGTTACCAGGTAATACTGCATTTAAAACAATACCCGCTATTGCAGCAATAGCAAGTGAGGTTAAGGTTACAGAAGTACCAAAAACAGAGAAGGTTAAACCGTCTTTAAAGCCTAAGCCTGACACGAAGATCACAGCTGCAATGATGAGGTTTCTTGACTTAGATAAGTCAACTTTATTCTCAACGATGTTTCTTACACCAATAGCTGAAATCATACCGTAAAGAATAAAGGAAATACCACCGATGATAGCTGTAGGCATGGTTGAAATGATAGCTGAGAACTTAGGTACTACAGATAAGATAATAGCTAGTAATGCTGCCATTCTTACAACCTTAGGCTCATAAACTTTTGACATAGCAAGAACACCGATGTTCTCACCATAGGTAGTATTAGCAGGACCGCCGATGAAGCCTGCAAAGGCTGTAGCTAAACCATCACCTAATAAGGTTCTGTTAAGACCAGGCTTTGCAATAAAGTTCTTACCCACAGTAGCAGAGATTGCTGACATATCACCGATGTGCTCCATCATGGTAGCTGCTGCAATTGGAGCCATTACTAAGATAGCGGTTAAATCAAACTTGCACATCTGGAATGGTGGCAGACCTACCCATGAAGCACTAGATATTGAGGCATAGTTAATAATTGCTGAGCCATCAGTATTAGTAAATCCTGCTATATCTAAAATTAAAGCTACGATGTAGAGTAATACCACGCCCATTAAAATTGGGATGAGCTTTAACATGCCTCGTCCCCAAATATTAAATACGATAACGGTTAGAATTGCAGCTAAGGCTAATGGCCAGTTAACAGCAGAATTTGAAATAGCAACAGGAGCTAATGACAGACCAATACAAACAATCATAGGTCCTGTAACTACAGGTGGAAGGTATCTCATGACTTTGGCAATACCTACTAATTTAATAATAGCTGCCATCACAAGATAAACTAAACCTGCGACAACCACACCACCACAGGCATAGGCTGCTTTATCATTAACACTCATGGTTGCATACATGCCAGTGTTAAAGTTTGCAATAGTATAGAAACCACCTAAGAAAGCAAATGATGATCCTAAAAAGGCAGGAACCTGTAACTTAGTGCACAGGTGGAAGATTAAAGTACCGGCACCCGCGCAGAATAAAGTAACAGAAACTGTAAGACCAGAGGTTAATTCTTCACCTGTAGCATCTTTAAAAAAGCCCATAACTAGGATTGGTACTAAGATAGTAGCACCGAACATAGCAAACATATGCTGAACAGCTAAAATCAGCATCTTCTTTTTATTGAGCACAAGGGGAGTTTCAATAGTATTGTCTGTGTTATTCATAAAGTTGTCTTTTAGGTAAGGTTGTAGAGTAGCTGTATTCATACAGCATCTTATAACTGCTTTAAAAGCACAAAGGCGCAATCTTATCAGAGTAAGCTAATCTTGACTAGAAAATAAGAATGTCTAAAGTCATTTCGTATAGGTAAATAGTCAAATAGGTAAATAGTCAAATAGGTAAGTAGACTAACAGTAAGATGCTACTAAGATCTTACTACTCAAACTATTACCTAACCTAACTCTATAAGCGAGCCACTTTTAAATCAGTCAACAGAATTTTACATCAAAATAAAGAGGGCAAACTTTCTAAATATAAGCGGTTTTTAGATTACAGATTAAGATCACAGATTGGGTACTTGTAAATAGATCTTGCACTAAAGAAGTATTCAATCACCTCTCCCAAAAGTCACAGCTAAAGCTCAAAAAAATGAAAAATCAAAAAAAAACAAGCATAATTTTCTTTTCTTAACTGTGCTTTTATAAAAATCAAAGTCCTTATATTTCAAAATATTAAATATGAAAGGTTTGAATTTAATTTTGAGCTTTTTTACAAAAACTACCGGAATTAAATTCGGTAGTAAATTTCTTGTATATACAAGTGTATATGCAGATGTATATACAAAATGTAATACATATTTAGTCAATCAAGAACGGTATAAATTTGTTCAATTAAGATGAATATATTTATATATTATTATGTATAATTCATTAAACATAAAATTATTCAGAATTAAGAATAATCGTTTAGAAAGGCTCGATTTACAGCTTTTAAATCAAATAAGCATAATGAGAAAATGATGGAAAACAAAGATGATAATCTAAGATCGATTGATGATCTTCCCTCAGATGAATTAAAAGAGCTTACTGTAGAGTATGAGCAAGGAGAAATAAGGGTAGATGATCTTTTAAAAAAGTATCGAATTACTGGTTTACAGGTAAGTAAACTTAAAGCTCATCTTCCAAATATCTATACCGACAAGATGTGTCCTTACTGTAATGTAAATATGTACAGAAAGCCTGAGCGTTATGTCGCTAAACACGCTGTGCCTGTAGTCTATTGTCCAAAATGTGGGCATAAAGAAGATGGTTTGAGGAATATCTTTTTAAGATGTCGCTGCCCAAAATGTACAGCTTTAAGGCTAGATCAAAAGGAAAAGGAAGAGCGCGAAAAGGCTGAAAAGATTAGGCAGTTTGTTGAATTTCATCAAAAGGTAGAAATTGATCGTTCCATAGAATTTAGCTCACTATCTTTTAAAGAAAAGCTTACCGTCAGTACCTACTGTAACTACGTTACGTTTCTTGATGATGATGGAACTTTTATCATCACAAAATCAAGGAGTGCTAACGACAAGCTCTCTCCTAACTCTATGCTCAAAGATGTTTTAACATCGTTGCTCAGAAAGAAAGTAATCATTGAAAATCCAAACATTAAAGAAAGTGATTGTTACGTTGAAAATGGTGAGGTTTGTTGTAATGCTCACACTTACATCATGGCTTTAAAAGATCTCTCAGATCCTCTTACCTTCAAAGACAATTTGAAAAAGATAGCCTCGTGTGAGTATGCATTGTCTGCATCAACAGAAGATGTTTTAGATTTTTGGAAAGATCTTGATTTTCACGAGTGTGTAGAACATCTTCAGTTCTATATAAGACCATTAGATGATGAATACTCACCATCAAAAGCTACAAGCCTGGTCATAGAATCTCTTTTAGAAAAGTTCCCTCCTTCAATAGTCTGCTGTCTTCTTTGGTCTTGTTGCACTAGAGCACTTGGTGATTATGACAGAGGTCTGATTTCAATGTTATATGCTAGAAACAAAGCAATCTCATGGATAGGCTATAAAGCACAAGAGCTGTTAGCTGGTGAAAGAACATATAGACCTTCAAGAAGAGAGTCATCTTTGCAACAATCAATAATAAGCGTACTGTTTTTCAAGAAGGTGCTTAAATTAGTTGATGATGGCTTTAATACTATTCCTTCATTGTCTTATTTTGATTGCCTTGAAGATGATAGTAAATCACAACTAGGTCACAATGATACTGCAGCCTTAGATTAGAAAAAGTAGAGCCTGTTTGCAGAGATTAATTTGAAAACAGGCTTTAATTGAATGTTGAGTTTGAGTTTTCTGATCTTATAGAGCAAGCTTATTTTTAACTTGTTAAGATACATGTAATTCATTACTTAACGGATCTGTATTGAGCAGCTGTGTTTATCAAAGATAATGCAAATAGCATAGCACTGCCTGTAACAACCTGAACCTCAGGGTAAGTATCACTATGCTCATATCCATTAGTACCTAGCATATTAAGTCCATCTGCAGGTTCTAAAAATCCAATCTCTCCATAGAGTGATTCAATTTGATCTTTTATAACAGAGAATTCAGTTACCAGAATTCAGTTACCTCCGGTATAGGCTTAAAGTAACCTGTTTTATTATTACCTGTTAAGTATCTGTAACCGAGGTTAGTCCAAATCTTAAGTTCGTTATCAGACATGACTTAGTATCTGAACTGATCCATGGTATTTAAGTAGGCAGCACCAAAGTATTTAACCTCTTTTACAATGCTGTTCTTCCCAATGGTATCTGAATCTAGTAAGAACACAGCATCTTTTAAGGTCCTATATTGATGGTCTGTTTCTGTAGAATCAACATTGTATTGAACGATAACTAGCTTTTTATCTGAATCACTCAGTGTTGCTGAATAGATTTGTCTGGTAACTTTAAAGTTGTAATCTCTTATCTCAAAATCAGGCTTATTAAGCTTTGATAGAACATCATTGAGCTTTGGTTCACCATTTTCAAAGTAGGTGTTAATTTTGGTAATGTCACCAATATTCTCACCGGCAACACCTAGTACACTAGCGCAACCCGTAAATAAGAAGGTAATAGCTAGAAATAGCATTGATAAGAATGACAATGATAAAAAATGCATTCTTGAAAGGTCTTTTAGAAGTTTCATAAGCTACCTTCTAAATTGGTGTGATTCCTAAATCGTTGTAAAACTACTGGTAGTAGTCTAATTTCAGTAATTTCAGCATAGCTATAAGTTATTGCACAGAAAGCTTAAGGCAAGGAGAGGATAATTAACTAAATTTGAGTGGTGTATTCAGGAAAAGATGCTTTAGCTATGTGGAATAATTAATTTTTATGACAATGTTCAAGGTCCTAATTACAATCAAAGATTATTGACTGAAAAAAAGTATCATAAGTTATACGTTTAAGTTTGAAAGTAAGCCCAAAATGTAACTGTTTGGGTAATTTATAAC
>ERZ1034928.1102-NODE-1102-length-10489-cov-3.591048_pt1 | contig 10489 bp, 11 predicted proteins | sample MGYA00520627_ERZ1034928 | MGnify/ENA primary metagenome ERZ1034928 (study PRJEB33766, sample SAMN09781755) | gut metagenome | biome: gut microbiome | host: Homo sapiens | place: Madagascar | study: EMG produced TPA metagenomics assembly of the PRJNA485056 data... | reverse complement strand
CAAAAATTGGCTCAAAAATTTAGAATTAGTGGCAAGTTCAGGGCAATCTGTATTTTCTATTACGATTCTGAGGTCAACTTCTGATTTTTCCGAGTAAAAATAGCTTGCCATTGAGCCGGTTAAATAGACATCTGTAACTTTTAAACCTTTAATCTCCGCGATAATTAATGAGTAAATATAATTTGCTTGGCGGCTTAAAATATTATGTATGTTAGAGCGTAAACGATTTTGCTCATCAAACAACAATGGATTAAGTGTGTTTTGCGGGGTTAATAATCTTGTTAAAACATCGCGCATTTCTATCAGCATTATTTTTTTCCTATTAAATGATTTACGGAATCAGCTATATAATTTTGAAAATGCTGATAAGCGCCAAAGCGTTTTAACAAACGGTACAAATTATATTCCAAGCTGTATTCGCGCTGAATGGAAAAATCTTTGGCTAAAAAGGCATCATCTTGTAAAGCTCTTAAATGATTGCTTAGTGTTTGTGCGCTTTCTGCAGTTAAAAATACTTCATCGTCTTTAGGAAGCTCCTCAACAAAACGGTGTAAATCCGCGCTATACCGGCAATATTTATCAAACAGTTCTTCCACACTGAACGGAAATTGTTGTCTAATTGGTTCAACTAACCATTTATCATGTAAAACTGAATAATTATTGATAGCTATTTTTCGCCGATTGTTAACGTCTAATACGGCAAAATCCACAGGATGTGTGTAAATATGTGGTCGCCACTTATACATAAATGTTGTATATGCCATATCGCTTAATTTGGGGTTATCAGGAAAAATATTATCAACAAAGATAAAAAAGTCTAAATCGCCATCATCGTGATAGGCATAACTGCAGGAGCTTCCCAATAACACCATTTCTCTGATTTTAACTTTTGGAAACATCGGCAAAAAATTTTCTTTCATATATTGTCCTAAAAACAAAAATTTTTGCCGGATATAAGGCAATAAAACATTGTGCCCGTCAAACAACTCCGGGCACAATGTTTTATGTTGTTGCAGCATACTTTCAATAATCGCTAATTTTTCGGCTTTACTTTTCATATTGCTTATGAGTTATAAACCGGAAAATCGTCATAATCTATTTTACTTTGGCAATATTTCTGGCGAGCTTCTTCTTTACTGAGTGATGCAATCATCATTGATTCATCTTGCATGTTATAAGCATAATTACATGTTAAGCAAGCTTGTATACTGCCGCCTTCAGTTGCGCCGGAGTAACAATCCTCAGAGGCAGTACAATTTGCACCGCCACCACCAACGCCATGCGAGTTTTTACCGGTTGTGACAGTATTGCCATGATCATATGCTTGCTCACATTGATGTTGTTCGGTATTAGTCTCTGTAACAGTTGTTTTTCCTTTTGAATCCGTGCAGACCTCACTGTAGTGAGCATAATAGCAAGTGTTACAAAATTCAGCAGCTTCTCTTAAACATGCTGTATCACCTTCTTTGCAAGCATCTTCCATAATATTGCATTGTTGCATGCAAGAAGGAGTTTGTTCTTCAGAGCAAGTGGTTTTGCAAATAATACATTCTTCAGCATAACAACTATGTTGACCACCGGTTGCGCTGACAGCATAAGCGGAAGCTGCACCGCAAGGTTTGTCATCCGCCATAGTGAAAAATCCGGCTTCTTCACAGTTATCATAATAACGGTGGCACCCATCCACGCCGTTGATGGTGGTGTGAACGCGTTTGCCTATACAGCTTTTAATTTTGAATTTAACAGTCCCTTTTGAATAGCACCAATCGCAAATACCGTTCGGACTGCAATTGTCAAGAGTAAATTCAGAACAGTCGTTTTCAATTAAATCAGCGCACAGGGTTAAACTTGAGTCGTTTGCGCACGGAACAATAGTTTTGCACCATTGAGTTTTATCGTCCTTAGTAAAACCATCGCATGAATTTTCACTCGGCACGCATTTTTTATAAGCGCTGTTAAACGGGCAATACAGCCAACTGCCGCTACAGGTTTTAGCGTCATTAGAATAGCCTAATTCGGCGCAACTGGGAATCTGATTACAGTTTACTTGAGCCAAAGCATTATGAACGCCGAAAGCCGCCGTAAATAATGTGGTGTTTAAAAGAATGTTGGTAAAACGCATATTTTTACTCCTCATAAAACTTTACTTTAACCTTCGGGAAAACATTTAACCTTTTTGTGGTCAGCCGGACAAGCCAGATAATTGGTGCAATCATCCGCGCTGTCAGTATAACCAAGCTGAGAACAAGTAGTAGGATCGGAAGCTAGATTCCATAATTTTCCCTCCCAACAAGTTTCCTTGTTATATTCACCCGGTCCGCACTTATCAAGGTAACAGTCATAACAAGTCAGCCCGTGATAATCAACCGTATCACAGGTGTAACCACCCGTAGCCGCCGAAGGCGACTTTTCATAACGACCGTCCGCGCAAGTGTATTTTTTGCACCACTTATATGAAGTATCAAGCGGGCATAAAATTGCCCCTTCATAACATTCCATATTTTTTTCATACCCCAAAGAGGCGCAAGTGAAAGGATTTGTACATGACATTCCGCATGCCGCCTGCGCGTCAGCCACAGGCAATAACATGGTCAAAAGGACTAAAATTACTGACATAAACATGCACAATCTCCTCAAACTATCCTTATTTTTTAAGTTTACCTTATTTTTTTTACTTTTGCAACTGAAAATAAACGGATTGTATCAGTTTTTATAATCGTCTTTTAAAATATACTCGCGCTTAAAGCGTGGGTTTTTGCCTAAAGCCGAGATAATCTCGTATGAAATTGTTCCTCCGTCGCGCCCCATATCGTCTGCGGTGTAAAACTCGCTGACAAGATAAGCGGTATCGCCGACTTGCAAATTTTTAATATCCGAAACATCGCAAATAATGTTATCCATTGAAACCCGCCCGATAATGCGCGCTTCAGTTAAGCTTTTGCCAACCTTAAAAAACACTTTGCCGCGGTTTGAAAGCGAGCGCGGCAAACCGTCGCCGTAGCCTATGGAAACAATCGCGATTTTGCGTTTGGTGTTGGCGCGATAAGTGGCGGAATAACCCACAAACTGCCCGACCGGTAAATCCGTAATTTGCAAAACCGGAGCGGTAACCGTTACCACGTTTTGCATTTGGTTTTCGCGATACGGCGCGGTGTTAATGCCGTACATGGCCGCGCCCAAACGCACCATGTTTTGCTTAAATTCGCCGCCTAAAAATACTCCGTCTGAGGCTGATAATGAAGCGGGCAATTTCGGAAAATACTTGTTTTTAATCCGCTTAAAATGCTCCAGTTGGTAAGCGTTCATAAAATGGTCTTTTTCATCGCCGCAGGCAAGGTGCGACATCATCATTCCAAACCCGGCTTTATCTTGCTCGCTGAGCTTTTTTAAATCCGCTTCTCTAAAGCCGAGGCGGTTTAAGCCGGTTTCAACCTGAATAACCGCTTTGCGCTCGTCAGAACGGTTTTGTTGCCAAAAATTAAGCATTTCCGGCGCGCTGATAACCGGTATTAATTGCGGATATTGCTTAAATTCAGCCAAACTGTCGGCGCCGATTCCCTGCAAAACATAAATATTTGCTTGCGGCGCCAACGGGGCGATTTTTGCTCCTTCAACCGCGTGCGCCACAAAAAAATTGCGGCAGTTTACTTTTTTATATAACAGTGGAACAATTTTTTCCGCTCCCAAGCCGTAGGCGTCATCTTTTATTACCGCGGCGCAAACGGCCGGAGCGGCAATTTTTTGTAAAACCCGATAATTTTCTAATAAATTATCTAAATTTATTTGTAAAGTCGGTCTGGTTAATATGCTCATTTTTTATCCTTTAATAAAAATCAGCGGTATGGCTAAAGCCAATGCGGTTAACCCGAAAATAATCTGATTTTGCCAACTTTGTTCTTTGTATTTTAAGGCTGAAATAACCATAACCGTCGGCGCGGCCAAGCGCATAAACACCGCCACAAATGAAACCGGCAACAAATTAATTGACGAATATATAATCAAAAATTCTGAAACTACGTAAAAGGCGCCGGCTACCGCCAAATTTTTATCGCGGAAAATGTTTTTAAAATCTTGCTTTGAAATTCCGTGCAGCAAAGCGGCTCCGAACATTACCGCCGATGAAAACAGCAAATGCGGATACCACCCGATTTGCGGAATGGCCAAGTGGTCGGTAACGCTGAATGTTGCGGCAAACAAAACTATAAGCCAAAATGAAATTTGCCCCTTAACCGACAAGCGGCGGGCGTCGCCTTTAAGCATAAACAAAACGCCCAATATTCCAAAGCCGCAAATGCACACGAGCTGAAAGATTTTTAATCCCTCGTTAAAAAACAAGTTGTTGGCAAGCGAGCCTAAAGCCAAAGCGATAAATCCGAAAAATACTGATGACGATGTGCTTTCTTTGTTTACAATCTGTTGCAATTTAATAAGCCACCACAGCAGTAAGCCCTTAGCCACGCTAAGCAACAAATACGGCGAGCTGATGGTTTGATTAAAATTGTCCGTAAGCAAATGTCCGAATATCGGGAAAGTGACAGCCAAGCCGAGCATGAGCCATGTACTGGTGAACGCCGCCGACATTTCCGCCGGAAAAAATTTTGCCGCCGGCTTATATAAAAACGGACGGATAATCATTGAACTCATAATGAGTAAACCGATAAAAATTTGAAAAACAGTCATAGTTAAAGTCCTATATAAATTTATTTTAGTGCAACTTGCCGATTCGTTTGGCAATATCGTCGGCAACCTGCGCCAACAACCGGCTTTGCGCCTGAACATAAGAGCCGTAATTGTTGCCGACCTTATCAGATAAGTTAAAGTTTTGCTCCGTTAGCAGTTTGCCTCTTGTATTTACAATCTGCCAGTTGCCTTGCAGGTAAGCGTTTTCATTGAGCCAGCCGCCAAATTTTTCAATCGTCAGCTTAACAATAAATTTAGGCTTGTTGCCAAAGGCAAGCGGCTTAATATCCGCGTTCGGCAAAGCACTTTGCAGGTTGTCAATCAGGCGGTTTTGCAACATGGTTCCGAAATCGGCCGCCCATCGGTCAAATTCCGCTATTTTAATTTCAGGATTATCCGGTTGTTGCAGCACAATTTGCGGACGGTCAAGATATTGCGGAAAGTTGACGTCTTGCACCGCAATATTAATTTTTTTATCAGAAACCACCGCCGGATTTTTGGTATTTTCTAACATATAAAAGCGGCTGTCGGGAGTTGTGAAAAAACAACCGGTAAAAAGCGGCAGCAAGCCGATAATCGCAAAAATTTTTTTCATATTTTACTCCTTTTTGCCTTTTAAGATTGCGTCGGGGTGACGCTCCAAATAATCGGTTAAATTTTTAACAGATTTAGCCGCCGCGCTCACGTCTTTCAAGGTGCGGTCAAGCTGATTAAGCGTCTGTTCGGTTTGCGGCAATGAATTATCGGTAAAGTCGTTTAATTTTTTGCCCAAATCGGCAAACTGCGGCAAAATAATCGGCAGTTGGGTTTCCATCTCAGACAAAATGTTATCGGAACGCGCCACAATTTGCTTTAACGGCAAATCCTGCAAATCTTTTGAAAGCCCGCCCAAAGCCGAAAGTGTGGTCGGAATTTCAAAAATATGCTCTCCGTTCGGCTCTTGTCTTAAATTAATCGGCGTATCCGGCATCATCAAAAGCTCAATCATCAGCTGTCCGGTTAATAAGTTTTGAGTGGTAAGACGAGCGCGCAAACCTTTTTGTATCAGCACATGCAAAACATCGCGCCTGCTCATTTTGCGCCGCGCTCCCATGGAGCCGATATTGCCGTCTTCTGAAAAACGCACATAAACCGGAATGCTGAACTCCAAAGTTTTAGGGTCGGTAATAATTTCAATATTAACCACTTTGCCGACCTGCACTCCCTCATATACCACTGAAGAGCCGACGGTTAAGCCTTTAATGGATTCGGAAAAGTACATAATTGCCAAATTGCGCCGGTCGGTAACAATTTTATCCGCCACGTTTTTCAAGACGATTAACGCCATTATGGCAAAGCCCAAAAGCACAAAAAGGGCGATTCGTTTTTTATTTGGTTCTTTTTTCATCGTTGGTACCTCTGGTTAAAAAGTTTAAAACAGTCCGGTTCGGCGGATTTTTAAGCAACTCGCGCGGGTTGCCGTGGGCGGTAATGCTTTTGCTTGCGGCGTCAATAAAAATCGCGTTGGTGCCGATGGCAAAAATAGAGTCAAGCTCATGCGTAACCACTACTAAAGTTGTGCCTAAGTTTTGGTTAATATCTTTCATTAAGCTGTCAAGCCGCGCCGAGCTGACGGGGTCTAAACCGGCGGATGGCTCGTCAAAATACACAATTTCAGGGTCAAGCGCCAAAGCTCTGGCCAAACCGGCGCGCTTTTTCATGCCTCCGCTGATTTCAGCCGGATAATAGTCATTGTATCCGGCAAGTCCGACTAAGGCTAATTTCAAATTAACCAACTCGTCAATTACATCAGGCGGATAATCGCTGTATTTTTGCAACGGCAACGCCACGTTTTCCGCAAGCGTCATTGATGAAAACAACCCGCCGCTTTGATATAAAATGCCGATTTTTTTCATAATTTCAAGTTGCGCGTCTTTGTCGGCTTCAGGATAATTTACGCCGTTTACAAAAAATGTTCCTCCGGCCGGCGGCATTAATCCGGTTAAAACTCTGAGCAGGCTGCTTTTGCCGCAGCCCGAGCCGCCCATGATAATAAAAATATCATTTTCTTTCACGGTAAAGCTTGCCTGGTTTATAATTACTTTTTCACCGTAAGCAACTTTCAGATTTTCGGCAATTATTTTATCTTTGCTCATATTCCGAGCCTTTCAAAAATAAAGGTGATAATACCGGTGGCAACAATCATCCACACAATCGCCGATACCACGGCTTTGGTAGTGGCAATGCCAACCCCGTCGGCATTGCGCCCGCTGTTAATTCCGTAATAACAGCCGCATAAAGCGATAATAAAACCAAACACAAAACCATGAAAAATTCCCACCCCGAAGTTGGTCATATTCCACGCCTGCCATGAATATTTCCAATATTCGCTGGCCGGAATGTCTAACAGCAAAACTCCGACCGAGGCGCCGCCGAGCATACCGGCAAAATCAGCGAGCATGGTAAGGAGCGGCATAACCAAAACCAGCGCCGCAAGTCTTGGTAATACCAAAAATTCCGTAATCGGAATGCCCATGGTTTTTAAAGCGTCAATTTCCTCATTAACCTGCATGGTGCCCAAGGTTGCGGCAAACGATGCTCCGGTGCGGCCGGCCATGATAATTCCGACCATAATGGCTCCCATAATTCGTATCATGCCGATTGTAACCAAACTTGCCACATACACTTGTGCGCCAAACGTTTTGAGTTGCAATGCGCCGACAAAAGCTAAAATCAGCCCTACCATAAAACTGATTAAAGACACAATACTGACAGCCTTAGGTCCGCAATCTTCCAAGGCAAACAAAAAATCAATATGGCGGGTGACAGATTTTCCGGTAATAAATTTTGGCAAGGCAAGTATATTTTCCGACGCAAATTTTAACCCTTTGCAAAACACGTGGTATAAATCTATGCACTTTCCGCCGAATTTATCTAAAAAAGTTTCTTTTGAAGCGGCTTGAATATCATGATTGGGAGAAACCGCTAAGGCAAGCTCTAACATGCGGTTAAGCCCGTCCGGAATACCGGCGGCGTTAAATTTAATTCGGCGTTTGTCGGCAATTTGTTTTAATTCAAACAAAATCAGCAGCAAAGAGGAATCCCATTTGCCGAGATTTTCCGAAGTTATGTTAATGGCGCTGATTTCGGCCGATTCGGCAAGGCTTAACAGTTTTTGATTATCCTTAAACTCAACAAAATTGCCTGAGGCCGAAATGTTCAGGCTTTTGTTGTTAATGTTAAAATTAAGCGTTGCTTCCATATTTTCCTCATATACTTAAAGCATAATAAAACAAATAATCGCAATGTCAAAGAAAAACAAGTTTTTTAAGCTTGCCGAAAACATAAAAAGGCTCGCGGCGTGCGCCGTGAGCCTTAAATACGGATTATAAAATATTATAAATCGGCAATTACCGCCATGCTGATAATTTCATCAGGGTTAACTACCATACCGTTCATGCCTTCGCCGCGTTTAATAGCGTCAACATATTCCATGCCGGAGGTAACTTCGCCCCACACGGTGTATTGACCGTTAAGCCACGGGCAGTCGGCAAAGCAAATAAAAAATTGGCTGTCGGCTGAATCCGGATTCATTGCTCTTGCCATTGAAACCGTGCCGCGCTTATGAGGCTTGCGATTAAATTCGGCTTTAAGTTTTTGACCGCTGCCGCCGGTTCCGGTGCCGAGCGGGCAGCCGGTTTGCGCCATAAAACCGTCAATTACGCGGTGAAATTTTAAGCCGTTGTAAAAGCCTTTGCGTACCAATTCTTTAATGCGCTTAACATGATTCGGAGCCTCATCGGGATACATTTCAATAACCACATCGCCGTTTTTAAGCTTTAACACCAAAGCGTTTTCGGCGTCTTTTACCTGATATGAGTGTTTAATTTTTTTAGAACGGGTTGCGCTAACACCGAGTTGCTTTTTTTCTTCCGTTGCCAAATTTTTGGTTTCGGATTTTCCTAAGTTTTTGGTTTCAGATTTTTTAAGTAATTCTGCCATCATAAAATCCTTTCAATATAAGTTTTTCTGTTTTTTATGTAGGTTTTTATTTTGCCTGATTCAAGATAAAATCAACTCTTTCTTCGGCAGTTAAGTTGTGCGGATAAGTTTTATCAATTTTTTTAATTGCGTTGATTAAGCCGTTGCCGTTGGCAATTTGAATGGCAAGCCCCGGACGGGCGTTTAACTCCAACATCATCGGTCCGCTGTCTTCGTCCATTACGATATCGGCGCCCAAATATCCCAAGCCGGTCATTTCATACGATTTTGCTCCAATAAGCAAATGCTCGCGCCAGTTTGGAACAACCAGTGTTTTTAAATCGGCTCCGGTATCGGGGTGGGTGGTAATCGGCACATTGTGCATTACCGCGTTTAAGGTTTTGCCGGTTTTGATATCCAACCCCACGCCGACCGCGCCCTGATGCAAATTGGCTCTTCCGCCCGATTCGGCGGTGGCAAGTCTCATCATTGACATTGCCGGGTATCCTTTGTAAACAATAATCCGCACATCAGGCACGCCCTGATAACTGAAGTTTTTAAACATATTGCTGAAATGCACCATTTCTTCAATCAAAGCCACATCGTACTGCCCGCCTAAGCTGAATAATCCGCTTAATGTGTTGGAAATGTGCTTGTAAACATCTTGAAAAGTTAAAATTTTGCCGGAAGCGGTAATAAATTTATTGCCACTCCATTGTTTAACAACCAAAACGCCTTTGCCGCCTCTGCCGTGTGCCGGTTTAATCACAAATTGCGGGTGTTCGGCAATTAATTTTACAAAATCTTTAACCTGATGCTGATATTCAATCACGCCGATTAATTTCGGGGTATTAATGCCGGAGTTTGCCGCCAGTTTTTTAGTTTGCACTTTGTCATCAACCAGTGGGTAAAGTCGGCGACTGTTGTTTTGCGCAATAATTTTATAATTACGCGCGTTCATGCCTAAAACGCCGTTGGCTTTGAGCTCTGAAGGAAGACAGAATTTTTTTAACCATTGCATCATTTACGATCTCTTTGCCAAAGGTGAAAAGCGTTTGAGTTCGGTTAAGCGGTAGCCTGTGTATGTGCCGAGCAACATAACGGTAAATAAAATCACTAAATTAATTTCATCAAACGCAAATGTAATGTGGCGGATATATTCGTTGCTGATAACGGCATAAGTAACCACGGCTGTAATCATGCTGTATACAATTTCGGATATAGCGTTGGCGGCGCCTTCTTCTTCCCATGTAATTGAAACGCGCTCAATAATCCATGCGGTAATAATTATCGGGAAAAATATCGCCGATGAGGCAATGTCTAAATTAAGGCGATAACCGGTAATAGTCATAAACTGCATAATTAAAATTACAAAAATCACCACGGCTGAAATTCGCGGCACCAACAGCAAATTAAGCTTTGATAAAATTGCGCGCAGCAACAACCCGATGATAATAATTACCGAAAAGCAAACCAAACCCGCCCAAAAGCCGGTTTTAACTAATGACATGGAAATCAGCATCGGGGTAAATGTTCCCATGGTTTTAATGCCGATTACGTTGCGCATTAAAACCACAATTAAAATTCCGAGCGGAAAAACCATCAGCCATTTTAAGGTGTTTTGCTCTAAAAGCGGCAGGCTGTATATAGATAGATCAAACATTTTGGTATACTTGCTGAGCTTAGCCCGATGTCCGGCTAAATTAAATGATGATGTAACCGATTTTAACACTGAAAAACGCACTTTTGAGTTTTCGCCGCCGCTGACGTCAAGCAATGAGGATCCGCCGCGCCGGAAAATAATAAAGTTTTTCGGCAGTCCGGCTTTGGCGGTGGTTAAGTCGTATAA
>ERZ1034928.1098-NODE-1098-length-10507-cov-6.900593_pt1 | contig 10507 bp, 7 predicted proteins | sample MGYA00520627_ERZ1034928 | MGnify/ENA primary metagenome ERZ1034928 (study PRJEB33766, sample SAMN09781755) | gut metagenome | biome: gut microbiome | host: Homo sapiens | place: Madagascar | study: EMG produced TPA metagenomics assembly of the PRJNA485056 data... | reverse complement strand
GAACAATGATTAATAACAAGATCCATAATGATATACATATCCCGCTTCTTCGCTTCTGCTAACAACTCATCGAATTCTTCCATCGTTCCAAAGATCTCATCGATCTTATAATAATCTGAAATATCATAACCCTGATCGACAAATGGAGACTGATAGATCGGAGATAACCAGATAATATCGATTCCCAGACTTTTCAGATAATCTAAATGATCGATCACGCCACGAAGATCACCGATTCCATCTCCATTTGTATCCTGAAAACTCTTTGGATATATCTGATATGCTACTTTACCATGCCACCATTTTCTTTTCATTATAAAAACCTCCTGTGTTCCTTTTATACTGTCTGTATCTGTTCCACCATCGGATACAGATACTCGTTCTTTTTACACTTTAATTACAGTATACGGAATACATAGAGGTTTTCTATCTTTAAATTGACTATTTTATTATACTATTTTGACTTTTTACGATATTCGGAAGGTGTCATGCCCTTCTCCTTTTTAAAGCGTCTGATAAAATATCCGATATTGTCAAATCCACAGGCAGATGCAATATCTATGATCTTATCCTCTGTCTCTGCAAGTGCCGTTGCCGCTTTCTCCACACGGATCATATTGATATATTCTGTGATCGTCTTCCCGATATTCTTCTTAAAATACCGGCAAAAATACTGTTCATTCATATTGACCAGCTCCGCCAGTTCAGACAGGCGGATTAGTGAACCGTAATGCTCCCCGATATACTGCAGCACCTTTTTCAGATTCTCTACCGTTCCGGATTCTTCCCTACCTTCCCTAACCTGTCTTGTAAGCAGGTCATACTTATATGCAACTGCGATCAACTCTAACATCTTTGCCTTGATATTCAAATAGAGCATATTTTTCTGTAGATTCTGTTTCGGTTCTCCTGCCACGTTCTCACGCGTTATTGAAGAATCCAGATGCTGCATTTTCTTCGTATCATGTTCTTTCATCTGCCTAAGCACCTGTTCAATCTCTTTATAACAGGCACTCAATTCCTCAAATGCCGCATCCCCGCTCTGGCACAGAACCGGCATCCGAAGCTTTCCTTCTGCAAGTGGGCCAAGCACCTTCGCCTCCGCCGCATCATACCGTTCAAAGCACAGGATATCAAGAGGGAACACAACCGCACTTTCTATACCATCCTTTTCCAGAATCAGTGCATGCAGTTCTTCCGGATGGATGCACATAAATGCCGGTGCATGAACCTGATACTCTTTTGTATTTATCCATACCGGGAAATCACCTTTTTGAAAATAGATCCATTCCATTTCCTCATGCCAATGCGGAACCACATGCCACTCATTTTCTCCGTTCCATTCGTACAAAGCAACCGGATACTGCACCGTTCCATGTGTTCTATTCTCTTTTAACGATGTATTTGCCATTTCCTGCTTTTTCATGCTTTGGTCCTTTCTTATTTTATGCTGGATATCTTCTATATTTCATTATACACTTTTCCTGCATGGGGACAAATGGTTTTATATCGTACATCGCATTTATTTTCTTATAATTTTCCCCATATTACCCAATATATAAAATATTTTTATCAGGAGAAAAAGAATGAATATACTCCCACCAATATCAAATATCAAACGAAACCATCCGGTCTCACTGCCTGATGCCACTCTGTTTCCAAAAAGCATCGGCATTCTGGCAGCAGGAATTCTGTCTGCCTCTGTATACACTTGCGAGATCGATCGTACACCAAGATTTATTTTCCTTGGAATCGGTATCGTACTGATCATAATTGCCGTTATATTACTGATACGCTATATAAAACAGGTGACCGCATTTAAGAAATACAAACCTGCATGGGAAAAACACAAAAGCATTTATGATGATTTTGCCATAGAACTGAATCACTGGTATGATTCCGGACTTCCGCCAAAGAGCTGTGACGGCGATACCTCCTACGCCCTCCGTCTGCAAAGAGAACGACTGGGTCGCAAAGGTATCCGAATGATCCACTACACAACGCCTGCCAAAGAGACTCCCGGAACCACATATTTTCAAGAAACACCGCATGGTATACCGTTGACCTGATGAATGAACATATCACCAGACGACTGCGGTTTGAGAATTCATCCGGCATCATATATGACCGGGATTCCGATGATACGATGTATGAATCTGTTGTCCACACACCAAATGAAGCCGAGCTTCATCATATGACAATGACCTGCCCGAACTGCGGTGCCGTAAATCCGGTTTCCGCTCTGACACAGGGCTGCCCTTATTGCAATACCGTATTTCAGGTCAAGGATCTGTTCCCGCGTGTCACGAATACCTATTTTATCCGGAATAATGCTTCCATGAAAAATGTAAACAAACGAGGCTCCACCATATGGATCACTATGCTGGTTGTATTCCTATTTACTTTTATTTCCGCTCTTTCAGACTGGGAGAATCCGATTCCTGCCAGCCTGATCATGTCCTATTTTGTCACACTGATCTTCGGCGGCATCACCGGACTTATGCTTTCATCCGTTCTTTTGATCATTAAGCAGTTCAATCGTGACGGTCGAAAACGTATTCCATTCTGGTCTTATGTGACAGCAAAGGGAAAGATCTCACGAGCATTTGCGCCTTATGATCCTGTTTTTTCTTTTGAGAAATTTGAAGGCCAGATCATCGCCCTGATCCGCATGACCGTTCTGGCAGATCACCCGGAAAACCTTGCTTTCTATCGTGGTCCTTCTTTTGATCCATATTTTCAGGATATCATCGAGATGACCTACATGCAGGCTTTAACTGTCAATGATATCCACATGGAGGGAAGTAGCCTGTGTCTGAATCTCCGTACCTGGTGGATCAACTACAGCGAACAGAATGGTACGGTAAAACGTCGTGGTGACTGTATCGACATCACCCTCCGGAGAAATACCGCCTACATGGAACCGCCCGGTTTCTCCATTACCTCTGTCCATTGCCCGAGCTGTGGCGCAAGCTTCGATTCCGTACGCCAACGCATCTGCCCTTACTGTGGCAACGAATATCATATGGAGAATGCTGGATTTATTATTGAAAAGCTGGAGCTGTCCTAGTGCCTTCGTCCACATACAATACGAATCCCCCTATACATGACATTGACGGATTTTCATTATGAACTGCACATTGCCAGTAAATACGAGTGCTTGTCTGAGCCGCAGGCGAGTTAGCACAGAAGTATTTACGAATCAGGCATGTGCAGAGAATAGAAAATCCGGCACGTCATTATAGGGGGGATTCGTATTATATGTTAGAGGATGCCATTAGGACAGCTCCAGCTTTTATTCAATCCTATTCTTCTCCAATGATATGGCGGGCAACATAGACACCGCTGGCGGAGGCATGAGACAACGAATGCGTTACGCCACTGCCATCTCCGATCACATATAAACCCTTATGACAGCTTTCCAGATTCTCATCCAACTCCACTTCCATATTGTAGAACTTGACCTCTACACCATATAACAAAGTATCATCATTGGCTGTTCCCGGTGCTACCTTATCCAGTGCATAGATCATTTCCATGATTCCATCTAAGATACGCTTTGGAAGAACAAGACTCAGATCACCCGGTGTTGCCGTTAAGGTCGGTGTTACCAGCCCTTCTTCAATACGCTTCACGGTACTTCTTCTGCCTCGAACCAGATCTCCAAATCTCTGTACAATTACACCACCGCCCAGCATATTAGATAATCTTGCGATACTCTCACCATATCCGTTACTGTCTTTAAACGGTTCTGAAAAATGCTTGGAAACCAGAAGTGCAAAGTTTGTATTCTCTGTCTTCTTCTCATCACCCTCATAGCTATGTCCGTTTACAGTGATGATACCATTCGTATTCTCATTTACCACAATTCCATTTGGATTCATACAGAAGGTTCTGACATTATCTTCGAATTTCTCTGTACGATATACAATCTTGCTTTCATATAATTCATCCGTCAGATGTGAGAAGATAACTGCTGGGAGCTCCACCCGGACTCCGATATCGACACGGTTGGATTTTGTAGGGATCTCAAGCTCCTTACATACCTTTTCCATCCATTTGCTTCCGCTTCGTCCAACGGATACGATACATTTCTCACAGTCGAATTCACCCTTATCGCAGATGATACGATAACCACCATCAATAACCTGTACTGTATCTACCGGTGTATCAAAATAAAAGTCTATATAATCCTTCATCTGATCATACAGATTCTGAAGAACAACATAGTTGATATCAGTTCCCAGATGGCGAACCGATGCATCCAAAAGCTTCAGCTTGTTCTGAAGACAGAGCTTCTTGAACTTCGTTCCGGCGGTTGAATAAAGTTTTGTTCCCTCGCCGCCATTTTCCATGTTGATCTCATCTACATACTTCATCAGGTCAACAGCTTTCTGCTTACCGATATATTCATACAGTGTTCCACCGAAATCATTTGTGATATTGTATTTTCCATCTGAGAATGCACCTGCTCCGCCAAATCCACACATGATCGAGCAATGCTTACAGTTAATACAATTCTTGATCTTATCGCCATCGATCGGACATTTTCTCTTTTTTAAGGTATATCCTTCCTCGAATACAGCAATCTTATACTCCGGTTTCTTCTTCATCAGTTCATATGCCGCAAAGATTCCTCCCGGTCCTGCACCGATAATAATCACATCATACTTCATACACAACTTTACCTTTCATTTATCAGACAAGCTGATCCCGGAATTCGTCTTTTAATTCCGACAGGATCGTATCCATACGTCTGTCATAATCTTCAATATGTCCATGAAGTCGGTTATAAACCGCTTTCTGGACTTTATTGTAGATTGGAAGCTCCCGCACATCTTCTTTAGAATCTCCGACTTCACTCATCAGATCCTCTAAAAAGTTCGCAGGAAGTCCTCGCTTCTTAATCTCTTTTTCAAGTGTCGCAGTATCCACCGTAACTGCCAGCACACAGAAATATTCGATCAGGGATTCCTCATTCTTATTTAAAGAATATGCCTGAATAAAACAACTCTTTGCTTCATCAAGCTGCAGATTTCCGGCCAGTGCAACTGCTTTATTATGGTATACATTTCCGAGGAATTCATCCTCCTGTTTTTCCTTTTCCAGATAGCAGATGATCTCATCATAGATCGCACCTGCTTTAATATAATGCTTGTACCGCAGATATCCATCCGCCCGCAGCTTCTCGACTTCGTATGATTTTAACGTACGAAGCTTCTGGCATTCCGCCATAAACTGCCGTACTTCTTCACTGCTGTAATATCCGCCATACACTAGGATCTCCACCATGATATCCTGAACAAATGCATGCTTGTCAAGTAATGTATCGATCTTATCCGCAAGCTCCGCAAGATCAAGCTCTCTCCTGATCCATGCCGACAATCTCGCCGATACATCTTCTTCCCCAACCAGCACCATATTATTATACAGGTAGTAACACAATTCCTCGTAGGAATATACAGATACCTTGGTATTCAGGAACGTATATGGATTCTGTGCAGTTTTTGTATTACATACAATTATTTTTCCCATTTCAGGTCAAATTCCTTCCTATATATCTTATTTGTGGTCGGGAACATCGTTCCAAATCCTTCATCCCTGATAACAACCGCTCCCTTTTCCGCACTGTAGAATTCCGCTTCCAGTGAGATCTTGGTCGTCTTCGGCGGACGCTTCGGCAGTCCGTGAATCTCGATATGTTCCTTATCATAATCTCCTGTCAATATGTTGCGATAGATCAGCTCCACTTGATTCGATTCGTCCGGAAAGATATATAATTTTCCCTTTGTGTGGAACCATTCCTGTCCGCCTCTGGTGATCGGCACAAATGTCTTGCTGTCATCATTTAAACTGATACCTATATCAAAGCCAACTGTATATTCCGACCGGATCAAATAACGATCAAGCACCTTGCTGTGCCGGTCGCCAAATGCCCGGTAGCAGGCTCCCTTTGTATAGATATTCTGACCGACAAATACCCGTCTTCCCTGACAGAGGATCGTCGCCGACTCCTTCAGCCAGTTATCCGCAAAGCCAATTCCGGTCAGGAAGACCGAGGACACATAAGTCTCTGCCAGAAGCTCCTGACAGATTGCTGCAAACTGCTCATCCAGCTCCTCATCGTCCTTCTTAAACGCTGAAAATGTCAAGCGGTCTTTCAGGTTCTGATGAAATACATCTACGATCTCCGGTGATTTGTTATGCGTAATATCGAATCTGTAATAATCAAGCCCGCTGCTGTTAAAATCAAACAGCACCACACTGTTATTTCTTAACGACTCCGGCTGATTAAAGATGTAATAAATTCCACTGTCTATATGGCTTGTGATCTCAAACTGCTCATCACTCAGATGAAGTGCTCTCTGTAACTCCTGCACTGCCTTAATGATATGAATATCGGCATCTGCGATCGTTACTACCAGCCGCCTGATCTCATAGCTTTCAAACTGTTTTGTAAATTCCCGGATATGAAGCAGCAGCATTTTGACCAGAAGGTCTTTTGCTTTATAACTTGTTCCATAGATCTCCGTGTCCTCGTTGATGATCGTCTTCTGGTAAACACGGTCAACCACCACGCCATCTTCCTTGAACCGTTTCCCGGTAGCCATCGCTCCGACACTCCAACCGGATTCATCCTTTGCTCCGGTTCCGTCTTTATATTTATCTGTATAAAACATAATATTTGGAAGCAGATATGTATCTTTGGAATCACTGTGACAGATTGATTCCGGTACTCCTTCATCCAGCTTATAATAACTTAACTGTGTATACTCCGGACTCAGATCCAATCCCAGATATAATGGATGTTCCGTCATGTTATCTCCTCCTGTTTCTGCTGTCTTATAACAATATCAGATTCTCCTCAAAGAAATGTGTGTTATTCAGATAGGTATCCATCGCCTGGATCAGCTCCTGATCATTTCTTGTCTCCTGACTGATCAGCATACTGTTGATCAGCTCAAATCGATTACTGTTCTTCTTATGACATGCTGTATTCTTTAAAATATCACTCTCAACGATGGATGAATTACCGCTCTCCGCACCATCAATGGAATATAACAGCGTCTCTCCGTGGAACACAACAAATTCCTTGATATAGATTCCCGGTATGATCTCATTCATTCGCTCCGATTTGTAATGTGCCATACTGTTGCTTTCCTGTCCGAAGCTATAGCTTATCCAGATCTGTCTGCCGCTCTCGCCCTTAAAGATCAGATAGGTCTTAAACTTCATATCATCCGGCAATGTTACAAAGGATGCAAATTCTTTAAAGAACGGCAGGATCTTACTGCTGTCTATAAAATGACGAACTGTATTCCGGATCCATTCCTTCTGTTCTGCCGAGAACCGTCCACCGCAGCCCGCAAAATAAGAGAGCAGCGCCATCTCTGAAATCTCATCTGTAATGTTCTTCTTCGCCACTTCTTTATACAGGCATTCCATGATATCCGCAGGGATCTTCAGATCCTTGATAATATACTGATATGCACAGAACCGTAAAAATGCCTTGACTACCATGCCCCTGCTTCTGCCTGCGTAATAAAGCGCAAAGATATCAAAGATTGCCTCTGTATAAGCATCCGCAAACATCATCTGTGCCAAGATATTCTCTGCAAGCATATCAATATCACGATAATTTGTGTTAACCGCCTTAAACAGCTCTGCCATTTCCTCTAACGATCCATTATAGTTATTGATCAAAAATGCCAGAACCTTCTGTGTCGCATATCCCCTCCGGTACAGATATACACAGATGGATAATAACGTCCGGTCATCATCATAGCGCTTATCGGATATTCCGAATTCCGCGATCCGTATCAGTTCATCCACATCCACATCTACATATCCAAACCGATGGATTCCATTAAATGCCTGCTCATACATTCGTAAAGAAATGTAATATGTAATGATCCGGGAAGCGTCCTCCACTTCCACATAATCCAGATCAATTCGCGACAGATATTTATATAAAATGTCCGCATCATAATTCTCATGATAATACTCAACCATATGGCGGAGTGCTCTCTGCCGGATCAGATAACTGATATTCGGACAGTTAGAGATATCACGAGCCAGGTTGATCTCGGATGCATCCTTATATGAGAAGCTGTCTATATCGTTATACTCAAATAATAACAGACGATAATCCTTCGGATTATACTCTTTACAGATATCCAGATAATTTTCTTCTCCGACAACCGGCTCAAGCCGGTATGGTACCGTATTGATATATCTGCAGCCCCGACTGTCAAGTAATGTAATGATAGCGGATTCTGACACGATCTCTACATAAGCTTCTCCGTCAATCACATCCACCTGTTCACTCTTTTCCAGTTCCTCATGTGTTACAACCACTGATACAATATTCTTATTCCGACATGTCAGCTTCTGCTTGAATATGATATTAATTAACTTTGATGCAAATTCCGGTTTCACACTCTCCGGCTCCAGAAATTCTTCATAGATAACCGTCAGATCATCACTCACTTCTCCGTCAATGATCTTCTTCTCCATGAAGTTCTCGATTGCCGGAATATACTCATGGAACACATTCATATTCTGTGCCTTATTCATGATGACATTTGCATAGAGATATGCCAACTCCTCATCATCTAACGTATTCTTGTAATTGAAATAACGGAGAATGGATTCCGGTATCGGCTGATACGTCTTCTTATCCATGCTCTTTAAGAAGCCCTCATACAAACCAACATATTTAATTCCTGCATTTGCCGCATCCTGATAATATACATGATACTCTTTATCACATTTTTTAAATCTGAGAAGGATTTCACATATCGTATCCAGTGTCATACGGTCATGCTTTGCTGCATAGATATTCTCCAGCATCTTGAATGCGTGAATATCAAAGAGCTTCATTCTTGCAGCCGTCTTTACGAATTCCATAATGACATCTTCGGATACAAATTCATGCCGCATACCCCATCGGATAGCTGAGATCTCAAGCGGTGCGATCCGTTTCATCATAAGCGGCTGCTTATTGAACATATCACATATTTCAAAGTAAATAACCGGGCTGTTTACACCCTCATTATATAATTTCCGGATATCCTCATAAAGGTTCCATTTATCCTCTGTATAACTGTAATCCACAAATAACAGCAGCCAGAAATAAAACAGCTTGTCCTTCTCCTGTTCCAGTCGTCCGCGGACAAGTCTTGCCGTGCTGTCGATCATGTCCTTATCCTTTGTCAGAAGTGATTTCAGATAACTGTAATAACACTTCTCCATGCTGCCTGCTTCGTTCAGATCGGCATCTGCATCGATACGGACAAATTCCTGTTTTACATATTCTGTCTTGCCCTCTAACAGCTTCATATGAAGCAGTCCCAGCCGATAGATGTTATCCTCGGGTCTGTATTTGACCAGTGTTTCCAGTGCCTCTGTCGAACGTTTCGTGTAATCAGCAAGTGCCATCTTATCCGTACGGAAATCAATGTATGCTTTTGCCAGTGCCTCATGACCTTTCTTGATCATGAAATTCACATGACGATTCTTCGGCTCGGTTCTCTGAACCTCCGGCTTCTTGATGCTGACTTTCACGCTGATGTTCTGCAGGGTATTATTAAAATGGATATAACCTGCCGATACCCCTTCCGGGATCTTCGTCGGATCGATCAGGAAGTTCAGCTCATAATTATTTCCAGTGAAATCCTGACCTGTGATCCGGGTTGCTTCCGGGATCAGGAAATCGCTGTCTGATGTAATATAGGTATGGGTATAACCCCAGGTGTTCTTATTTACGGAGATCGTTGCACGAACCAGCTCATCCGGCATCTCGATCAACAGCTCACGCTGCTTTGCTGTCAGTGTAAGCACACGTTTCTTATGGGTATATACAAGGAATTCTTCCATTGCCTGATTGATGGATAACGATTTCTTCAGGCTCTCATAGACTCCCTTAATGATCGCGTCATCCCCTAAAAAGGTACGCACGAATTCCGGGCTGTCAAAGATCTGAACTGCTACATCCCAGTGCTCCTCTGCGAAGGTCGCGAACTGGAACAGATCCTCGATCCGTTTGTCTTCTACCAGAACATAAGGCGGAACAACCTCTACGCTGTACGGGATCTTATATTCTCCACCATCCGTTATGATGTTGATATGTCCTTTAAAGCTCTTGCCTTCTTCGATTCCGCGGGCATCAAAAGAAAAGGCAACCGTATTCCGTCTGCCTACAAATGTATGACTCTTGAAATCGAACAGGTATCTGCTGTCATATACCATCAATTTGATCGGTACATCATTCTTCGACACCACCTTAAAGGTTCCCTGAAATATGGAGCCGGCTTCCACAGCCAGTTCCAGCTTTGCAATGGAAATATCAATATCCGGTCTTTCTACATTGAATTCTCCTCTGGCGTACTGTTCTACGATCCCTTTCATCTGGTTCTCCTTGCTTTCGTAATCATTTTATTAAAACTCATGTATTTTTCTTGTAATTAAATCCCCGAATCGGTATAATTATATAAAAACATATATT
>ERZ1034928.1095-NODE-1095-length-10521-cov-3.917065_pt1 | contig 10521 bp, 9 predicted proteins | sample MGYA00520627_ERZ1034928 | MGnify/ENA primary metagenome ERZ1034928 (study PRJEB33766, sample SAMN09781755) | gut metagenome | biome: gut microbiome | host: Homo sapiens | place: Madagascar | study: EMG produced TPA metagenomics assembly of the PRJNA485056 data... | reverse complement strand
TCCCTGCTGGTTTACAACTACGCCTTCAAGTCCAACGAGATGGGTATGGCGTGTGCGCTGGCCTGGGTCATGTTCATTGCCGTTGCTCTGCTGACTGTGATTGCTTTCACCAGCCAGAAGCACTGGGTCTACTACGCTGATTAAGGAGGAACGAAAAATGAAACTTTCTACCGCCCATAAAATCGGCCGTTTCTTCCAGTACTTTGTGCTGATCCTTGTCGGCGTTATCATGATCTACCCGCTGGTCTGGATGGTGGGCGCCACCTTCAAGTCCAACGCCGAGATCTTCTCCGGCATCGGTTTCCTGACTGCCAACCCCACGCTGCAGGGCTACATTGACGCCGTCACTCAGAACTACGGCGGCGACATCAGCATCTGGCGCGCCTTCATCAACACCTACAGCTTCGTTATCCCCAAGGTCATCTTCACCGTTATCAGCTCTGTCATTGCCGCTTACGGCTTCAGCCGCTTTAAGTTCAAGGGCCGCGATATGCTGTTCGGCATCATGATCTCCACGCTGTTCCTGCCCCAGGTCGTTCTGAACGTTCCCCAGTACCTGATGTACAACTCCTTCGGCTGGGTCAACAGCCCCTTCTACCTGCCCCTGTGGGTGCCCACCCTGTTTGCCACCGAGACTTACTTCGTCTATCAGCTGGTGCAGTTCATGCGCAGCATCCCCCATGACCTGGACGAGGCGGCCGCCATTGATGGCTGCGGCCCGGTCAAGATCCTGTACAAGATCATCGCCCCGATGCTGAGCCCCTCTCTGGTGGCCTGCGGCCTGTTCCAGTTCATGTGGAGCTGCAACGACTACATGGGTCCCCTGCTTTACGTCCAGACCCCCAGCAAATACCCGATGTCCATTTTCGTCAAGCTGTCCATGGACGCTGACAGTGGTTTCAACTGGAACCGTATTCTGGCATTGTCCCTCATCTCCATCATCCCGCAGCTGATCGTTTTCTTCTGTGCGCAGGATGCTTTCATCGACGGCATCTCCGCCGGTGCCGTGAAGGGCTAATCGCCATTTTGGCAGCCCGAAAACCCACTTAAACCACGGCTGCCCCGCACCACAACCAGGGGGTACGGGGCAGCCTTTCTTTTGAAAATGACACTCCCCTCCCCTGCCAGGGGGACGGAGTTTTACTGATAGATTTGCAGGGGACGGCGTCCTCGGCGTCCCGCGGGCGGATGCAAGCATCCGCCCCTGCAACTGTGCAAACAAAAAAGGCCGCCCCATATCAGGGCGGCGGATGTTTCAGACCTTACTTATTCACGCGCTTATAATACTGCCGGTACTGCTGCGGGGACAGACCCGTGGCATCCTTGAACACACGGCGGAAATGGGCGGTGGTCATAAAGCCGGTCTTTTCCGCAATGTCGGAAATGCTCTCGTTCGATTTCTCGATGAGATTCTGCGCCGCCTTGATGCGCACGCCGTTGATATACTCGATCAGACTCAGGTTGATGGACTTTTTGAACAGTCTGCTCAGGTAGTAGGGGCTGATATAGAACTGGCTGGCAATGCCGGTCAGGGTCAGCTTCTCGGCGTAATGCTCGGCGATGTAAGCTTGAATCTGATCCACGATATGATTGCTGACGCGGCCGTTCTCGCCGCCCTGCTCCTGCTGCTGGCGGCAGAGGTCCTTGAGTTCCAGCAAAAGCGTGGCCAACAGCATTTTGCGCATGGCGTCAGACTCCGGGGAGGTTTCTTCCTGCAAAGCCAACAGCTGCTGCAATAGATTGTGAATATGGTTCTGCTGCTTGACAGTGATGTTGGAGAGCAGATGGTTGTGCTCCTCGTTCAAGAACGAGAAGAAATCCACCTCCGGGAATATGTCGGTGATTTTACCCAGGTATTCCCGGCTGAAGTTCGCAACAATGCGGCTGGAGGCCGTGTCCCCCAGCGAGGCAGTCTTGTGAATCTGGTTCTCGCCAATCAGCACAACACAGCCTGCGTTGACGATGTAGGCGGCATCCTCGATAAAATAGCGGCGGCTGCCCTCGATCTCATAGTAAATCTCATACTTATGGTGGATGTGGAAACTGGCCATCTCGTAGCCGGTATCGCGGTCAACGCGGTCAATAAAAAAGTCCACATGGGGCGAGTAGACATATTCCGAAACCATAACGCTTGCTCCTTGCTGCCGCGGTGCCATGCGCCCGGCGATTGGTTCTTGTTCTATTTACTAGAATAGCACAATTTTTGCTGTTTTTCAAACTATTTTTATACAAATTTTTATCATTTGGGGGTTTTCACATGAAAATCACGCTTGTACGTTCTATGGCGCGCAGTGCGGTATTTGAGTTGGTCAATTCCGGCTGCTACCGCGCACCGGCTCCTTACACGGTTGCCCTGGATGGTGATGCTGTCTATGATGGTGACACCAACGTTTTCTCGCTCTACTCCCTGGAGCCGGGCCGCAGCTACACGGTAGCCGTCACCATCGACGGTGTGACCGATACGCTGGAATTTACCACCGCTGAGGAGAGCTTCTTTGTGGATGCCAGCCGCTGCGGCCTGGTGGCGGACGGCGTGACCGACAACACTGCCAAATTGCAGGCGGCGCTGTCCACCTGCCCAGTCGGCGGCACGGTCTATGTGCCCGCCGGTACTTACCGCACCCAGAGCCTGTTTTTGCAGAGCAACACAACGCTCTACCTCGAAAAAGGCTGCACGCTGCTGGGCGGCACCAAGCGCACCGACTATCCGATTTTGCCCGGTGTCCTCCCCTGCCACAACGAAAGGGACGAGCACTACCTGGCCCTGTGGGAGGGCAACCCCCTGGACAGCTTTGCGGGGCTTATCAACGTCATCAACGCCGAGAATGTGACCATCACCGGCGAGGGCACGATTGACGCCAACGCCCAGAACGGCGACTGGTACCAGAACCCGAAGAAGAAGAATATTGCCTACCGCCCCCGTCTGTTCTTTACAAACGGCGCCAAAAACGTGGTGCTGCACGGTGTGCAGGTCTGCAACAGCTACTCTTGGACCATCCACCCGACCTACTCGGAGAATGTGGACATTCTGAGCATCCGCATCCGCAACAGTTCCAACAGCCCCAACACCGACGGCATCGACCCCGAGAGCTGCAAGAATGTCAATATCATCGGCAACCATATCCATGTGGGCGACGACTGCATTGCGCTGAAATCCAGCAAGCTGTTCTTAGGGATGAAGCGCCATATCCCCTGCGAGAATGTTGTCATCCGCAACTGCTGCCTGAGCCGCGGCCACGGCGGCCTGGTCATCGGCAGTGAGATGAGCGGCGGCGTCAAGAATGTCACCGTTACCCAGTGCCTGATGGATCACACTGACCGCGGCCTGCGCGTCAAGACCCGCCGTGGGCGTGGCAAGTATGCCGTCATTGACGGGCTGGTGTTCCGCGACGTCGTCATGGACGGCGTGCTGACGCCCTTTGTCATCAATATGTTCTATTTTTGCGACCCGGACGGCCGCAGCGACTATGTACAGACCCACGACCCGCTGCCGGTGGATGAGATGACCCCGACACTGGGCACGCTGGAAATGGAGAACATCACTGCCACCGATGCCCAGTACGCGGGCTGCTGGTTCAGCGGCCTGCCGGAGCAGCCCATCGGCGGCGTAAAGATGCGCAATGTGAAAATCAGCTTTGCGCCCGACGCCAAGGCGGGCCAGGCTGCCATGATGTGTGGTGCGGATGCCAGCTGCAAGGTGGGCATCCACGCCGAAAATGTGCGCAAGATCGAGCTGCACAACGTTGAAATCACCGGCTACGAGGGTGAGCGCCTGCAATTCACCCACGTAGACAGCTATGAGGAGGACTAAGCCATGACCCACGAAGAAATCCTGTCCACCCTGGGCCATTATGTGGACTACCTGATTGCCGGTTCCACCGCCGAGGCCCCGCTGTGGAACATTGAAAAAGTGCGCAGCGGCAAGCCCAATAAGTGGAACTACATCGACGGCTGCATGATCACCGCCTGCCTGAGCCTGTACAAGACCACCGGTGACGAGAAGTTTTTGACCTTCTCCAAGAATTTTCTCGATTACTTCGTCAAGGATCACGGCGTCATTGAGACCTATGACCCTGAGGAATACAACCTGGACAATGTTAATCAGGGCAAGAACCTGTTCACCCTCTACGACCTGACCGGCGACCAGCGCTACCGCGACGCGATTGAAACAATACGCGGCCAGTTGGAGACCCAGCCCCGCACCAAGGAAGGCAACTTCTGGCACAAAAAAATCTACCCTAACCAGGTCTGGCTGGACGGCACCTACATGGCCCAGCCCTTCTACATGGAGTACGAGACCCGCTGCAACGGGATGCATGGCTGCATTGACAGCTACAAGCAGTTCATGAACATCCAGAAGCACATGAAGGACCCCAAGACCGGCCTGTACTACCACGGCTACGACGAGAGCCGCGAAATGTACTGGGCCGACCCCGTCACCGGCTGCAGCGCCAACTTCTGGCTGCGCGCCATGGGGTGGTTCCTGGTGGCGATGGTGGATGTGCTGGAACGCATGGACGAAATGCTGTACTACGAGTATCGCGCCATCATGTCGATGCTGAAGGACGCCGTGGATGCGATGATCGCGTTCCAGGACGCCGAGAGCGGTATGTTCTGGCAGGTCATTGACAAGGCCGGCGTCGAGGGCAACTACCTGGAGACCTCCGGCAGTGCGCTGTTTGCCTACGCGGTACTCAAGGGCGTACGGCTGGGCTACCTGCCTAAGCGCTATGCCGCCTACGGTGAGAAGGCCTTCTACGGCACCTGTGACCGCCACCTGGGCGTGGGCGCGGACGGTGCGCTGCAGTTGGGCGGGATCTGCCTGGTGGCAGGTCTTGGCGGTGCGACCCGCCGTGACGGCAGCCTGGCCTACTATTTCAGTGAGCCGATCGTGGAAAACGACGCCAAGGGCGTAGGCCCGCTGCTGCTGGCCTACACAGAGATCCTGGCCGCCCAAAAGCAGTAAGGAGGGGTTTGTATGCCAAAATTTATCGTGGGTGCCCGCCTGCATGACTATGGCAAGGGCACGCCCGACGAACTGTTTGCCAAGGTCTCTGCCGACGGGTTTGCCGCCGTACAGCTGGCCTACAAAAAGTGCGTGCCAACAGTCAAGAGCTATGCCGACGTGACCGACGCGCTGGTGGCCGACACTATTGCCGCCGAGAAAGCACACAGCATCCAGGTGGCCGTGCTGGGCACCTATGTGGAGCTTGCCATCAACGATGAGAGCCGCTTGCAGAACGCGGCAGATTTCAAGAGCCAGCTGGCCGTCTGCAAGGCGCTGGGGGCCGGGTGCATTGGCACGGAGACGACCGCCATGTCCAAGCAGCCCGCCGGTACGACCCGCGAGGAAGCCCAGGAACTGCTTTGCCGCAGCCTGGCTGAGATTCTGCCCACGGCGGAGGAACTGGGCGTCATGGTGGGCATTGAGCCTGTGACGCTGCACAGCATGAACTCCCCCGCCGCCACGCGGCATATTCTGGACACGATGCGCAGCCCGAACCTGAAAGTCATCTTTGACATGAGCAACCTTGTCAACGCCGAGAACGTGCACGATCAGGCACGTATCTGGAACGACATGGGTGAGCTGCTGGGCGAGGAAATCGTCGCCGTACACTTCAAAGGCCAGGCGTTTGACGCCGAGGGCGGCCTGCTGCACACGAGCCTGGAAGAAAGCCGCACCGACTACGCCGGGGCCTTCGCCATGCTGCGCCAACTGCCCCAGGCCACCCTGCCGGTGCTGCGCGAAGAAGCCGTACCCGCCCGCGCGGCTAGCGACATTGCATTTATGAAAGGATTCTTTTGATGGCTGACATCCAGAGAAAAACACTGGTAGTGGACGAGGGCGGCACCGGCGATTACCGCACGCTGACCGACGCCGTGGCCGCCTGTGCCGATACGCCCAATGAGCCGGTACGGTTCTACATCAAGCACGGCATCTATGAGGAACGGCCCTTTATTGAACTGGCCGACTATATCATCGAGGGCGAGTACCGCAACGCGACCGTACTCACAGCCTCTGTGGGCGGCCGTGATCCCTGGCCGGGCGAGAGTAAGACCGGAACCTTCCGCAGTGAAACGCTGTTTCTGGGCGGCGGCAGGGCCGTTGTGCGCAACCTGACCGTGCAGAACAACGCCGGGGATGGTGCAAAGGCAGGGCAGGCGCTGGCGGTCTACGCCGACGCCAGCCGCGTGCTGATGGAGGACGTGAACCTTTACGGCAACCAGGATACATTGTTCACTGCTCCCCTGCCCCTGAAAGAGCGGGAGGAGCACGGCTTCCGCGGCCCGCGGGAAAACGCGCCCCGGCTGGACACCGTGCAGTATTACAAGAACTGCACGATCCGTGGCAACATCGACTTTATCTTCGGCGGCGCGAACGCGGTGTTTGACCGCTGCCGCATTGAGCCGTGGCACCACGCCACCGGCACCTGCTACATCACAGCCCCCAGCACGCCCGCTGGCAAGCCCGGCTACCTGTTTGTGAACTGCACCGTACAGGGCAGCGCCGCGCCCGGCAGCGTCTATCTGGGCCGCCCCTGGCGGGCTGACGCGGCCTGCTACTGGCTGGACTGCGTGTTGAGCGACGAAGTCTGCACCGACGGCTGGGACAACTGGCGTGACCCCGAGAACGAAAAGACCGCCCGCTTCGGCGAGTACGGCTCCACCGGCCCCGGCAGCGCCGCCCAGCGTGCCTTTGGCAGCGTGGACAACGACACCGAGGCCAACGCCCAGCGGGAGATGCTGGCCCGCGTAAAGGCTGAATTTCGGGTAGAATAGCCTGTATAGAAAAAGCGGCAGACCGTGCATAGTCTGCCGCTTTTCTTTATGCCTTCCCCTTTTGGGGAAGGTGGCCCCGCAGGGCCGGATGAGGGGCGAGCTTGCGGCTGCATCCCATTCAAAGGTTGCCTGGCAAGCCTGTCCCTCATCAGTCCGCTTCGCGGACAGCTTCTCCCAAGGGAAAAGCCTTATTTAGTTGGCGCTCGTCACGCCGCCCTCGACAACAAGGCTGTTCTCGTAGTCGGTGCCATAGGTGTCAACAAGGGTCGCCTCATAGTCCTTGTGGAAGAAGTTTTCCTCGCCCAGGGCCTTGATCTCGTCGTTGATGGCGTTCAGCAGCGTCTCATTGTCCTTGCTGACGGCCGGAGCGATGGTATCCTGGCTGCCCAGAGAGGGAATACCGACTGTGTAGCCGGGATTCTGCTTTGCGAAGGCGATGACCTCGGTGTTATCGTTGGCCCAGGCCACGCCGCCGTTCTCCATGGCGCTCTTGGCAGTGGCGTAGGAATCGTACTTCTGCAGCGGAATGTCGGGGTAGTTCTGGGTCAGATAGGTCTCGGCGGTGGTGCCGGAAATGACGATCATCTGGTCATCGGCATTCCAGTTGTCCAGCGTGGTGACGACGCTGGAATCCGGGGAGACAACGCCCAGCGCGACATTCATGTAGGGCAGCGCAAAATCCACTTCCTCGGCACGCTCCGGCGTGACGGTGAAGTTTGCCAGGATGACGTCCACCTTGCCGGTCTGCAGGTACTCAATGCGGTTGGCGGCCTCGGTGGAGACGTAGTTGACCTTGACGCCGAGATCCTCGGCCAGGCGGTTGCCGAAGTAGATATCGTAGCCCTGATACTCGCCGTTCTCGTCAACGTAGCCGAACGGGTTTTTGTCGGAGAAAACGCCGATGTTGATGGTGCCGTCGGCCTTGATCTCGTCCAGCGTGCGGTAGACAACGCCGTCAGCGGATGCGGTGGAGGCTGCATCGGTGCTGGCGCTGCTGCCGCAGGCGGCCAGGGACAAGCTGAGGGTCGCGGCCAATGCCGCAGCGGTCACTTTGGTAAACTTTTTCATGATGGTACACTCCTTTTAACCTTTATATACTTTCCTCTATGTGCGGCGGGGTGAGAGCACCCCACCCTACAACGATTTTCACTTCACGCTGTCAAACGTGAAGGTCCGCAAGAACCTCTGGGCGCGCTCGGTCTTGGGGTGGTCGAAGAACTCCTCCGGCGTGCCTTCCTCTACAATTTTGCCGCCGTCCAGGAAGATAACCCGGTCGGCGATCGCGCGGGCAAACTGCATTTCGTGGGTGACAATGATCATCGTGCGGCCCTGCTTCGCAAGATCCAACATGACGTCCAGCACCTCGCGAACCATCTCGGGGTCCAGGGCGGCCGTCACCTCGTCGAACAGCAAAATCTCGGGGTGCATAGCCAGCGCACGGACAATGGCGACGCGCTGCTTCTGGCCGCCGGACAGCTCACGCGGGTAGCTCTTGGCCTTGCCCAGCAGACCTACGCGGTCCAGCAGGGTCTCGGCCTCCTGCTGTGCCTCGGCTTTCGGGCGCTTGGCCACCTTTTGGGGGGCCAGCATCACGTTGTCCAGCACAGTCAGGTGCGGGAACAGTTCATAGCTTTGGAACACCATGCCAATGCGTTGCCGCAGGCTGGTAAGTCCCTTGCCGCCGTAGGCAACCGTCTCGTTGCCCAGCCGCACGCGGCCGCTCTGGGTAGGTTCCAGGGCGTTGATGCACCGCAGCAGCGTACTTTTTCCGCAGCCGCTGGGGCCGACGACCACAATGACTTCACCGGGGCGGACAGCCAGGCTGACATCGTCCAGAACGGTATTTTCACCATAGCCCTTGACAAGATGCTCCACAGTCAAAATTGGTTCTGCCATGGTTTTTTACCTCCACTTTTTCTCTAAGTACGATGCCAGCAGGCTGATGGGCCAGCAGGCCAGGAAATACAGCAGGAACACCACCAGGTAGATGCCAAACGCAGCGTTCGGGCTGGACATACGGTTGGCTTCAATAATCTGCTGTGCGACCTTCAGCACCTCGACGACACCGATCATCAGCACCAGGCTGGTGGTTTTGATCATGCGGGTGATGAGGTTGATGCTCAGCGGGATCAGGCGGCGCACCGTCTGCGGGATGATGATGTACAGGTAGGTCTGACCCTTCGTCAGGCCCAGCGCCTCGCTGCTCTCGTATTGGTGCTTGGGAATGGAGATCAGCGCCCCGCGCACGAGGTCGCTCATCTCCGCTGTGCCCCACAGCACAAAAACGATGATGGACGCTGTCTTGCCCGAGAGATCCCACCCCCAGGCGCGGGTGGTGCCAAAGAACACAAGGAACAGCAGCACCATCTGCGGCATGATGCGGATGATTTCCAGATACACGCGGAGAATAGCTTTGACGATGGGATTCTTGCCGCTCATCAGCACACCCAGCAGGATACCCAGCGGGATGCTGATGACGACGGAAATCAGGCTGATGCGCAGGGCCACCCACAGGCCACCCAGCAGGCGGGCCGCGTTTTTGCCCTTGAGCAGTACGTTAAGCCCCAAATCCGGCATAGCGCAGCCTCCTTTCCAGCCAACTGCCCAGCAGAGACACCGGCAGCAGAATCAGCAGGTAAAAGACCACCAGCAGGAACAGGCACTCGGTGGTTTTGTAGTACAGGCCGATGAGGTCTTTCGCGGTGAACATCAGATCCATCAGGCTGATGGCGCTGAACACGCTGGTCTCCTTCAGCAGGAAAATGACGTTGGCGACGAACGCCGGCACACTGATGGACATAGCCTGCGGCAGGATGATGTAGCGCATCGTCTGCGCGTGGTCCATGCCCAGGCTCATGGCGCTCTCGGTCTGAATCGGCTCGATGGATTCCAACCCGCTGCGGAACGCCTCCGCCATGTAGCTGCCGCCCAGGAACGCCAGACCCGCAATGCCGCAGATTTCGGCGTTGGTCTTGATGCCGATTTTCGGCAGGCCATAATAGATAAAGAACAGCTGCACCAGCAACGGCGTATTGCGGCTGAGTTCGATGTAGGCCCCCGCGATGCGGCGCAGCACAGGCACCTTGTAATACTGGACCAGCGCACAGACCAGCCCGACGACTATTGCGATCACGATGCCTGCCAGGCCAAGGCGCAGGGTCAGACACGCGGCCTTTTTGTACAGTGGCAGGTATTGTGCGATCACATTCCAATCCACGAAAGTCTCCCCTTCCCTATCGGGTCATGAACAAATTTGGGTACAAAAAAATCCGGGCTTTCGTAACGAAAGTTCCCGGACGAAGGTCAGGCTCAACACATAGGGGTGCTGATGCGCCCCATAGACCATGCCCGGTGACAGTACATACGACAACAACACATAGCAGACATGGCAGCGTTCCCCTTTCTGGTTTTTGGTTTGCATTTGTTCAAACCCGATGCCTGTATAATATACCTATTTACCCAGAATGTCAATAGGTTTATAGGATTTATTTGACTTTTTCTGCAAAAAAATCCCTCTGCGTTTGTGGATGGTGCACAAACGCAGAGGGATGTGTTCTATTGCAGGGAGGGAGCTTGTCCCCCTCTGCGGGGCGTCGAGGACGCCGCCCCCTACAAACATCGGTTTCCAATACAAAAAAGGGCGCTGCCCTTACGGACAGCGCCCTTAGTATTGCTTTTCAGAGCAAGAAATTACTTCTCGATCTTGGAAACAACGCCGGAACCAACGGTGTGGCCGCCCTC
>ERZ1034928.1094-NODE-1094-length-10525-cov-5.303343_pt1 | contig 10525 bp, 7 predicted proteins | sample MGYA00520627_ERZ1034928 | MGnify/ENA primary metagenome ERZ1034928 (study PRJEB33766, sample SAMN09781755) | gut metagenome | biome: gut microbiome | host: Homo sapiens | place: Madagascar | study: EMG produced TPA metagenomics assembly of the PRJNA485056 data... | reverse complement strand
GCCGCCGGAGCGGTGCTTAAGCCGTCAGGCGGGAATTGTGCGGTGTTGCCCTAAGAATATTTTATGCCATGTAAACGTACATCAGGCCCAGCACCACGCCGATAATGGCGATCAGGCTGAAGAAAAAGTCGATCTTGACTTCTTTCCAGCCGCGCATCTCGAATGCGTGGTGGATCGGTGTCATGCGGAAAATGCGCTTGCCGTGGGTCAGCTTGAAGTAAACGCGCTGGATCACAACGGTCATGGCGTCCCAGATATACACAATACCGAAGAAGAACACCAGCTCCGGCCGGCCCATGATAAAGGCAAGGGCCGTTACCATACCGCCCAGGAACATGCTGCCGGTATCGCCCATGAACACTTTGGCCGGGTAGAAGTTCCACACCAGGAAGCCCGCTGCCGCAGCAGCCGTTGCCGCCGCCAGAACGGCCACATGATAAAAGCTGAGCATGCTGGCAGCCAGCAGGTAGCCCAGCATGGAAACAAAGGTCACACAGGAGCACAGGCCGTCCAGACCATCCGTCAGGTTGACGGCATTAACCAAAAAGATGATGCCGAAGAACGCAATGGGGTAATACACCCAGCCCAGATCTACCGCACCGATAAAGGGCAGCATAATGATGGTGGTCAGCAGGCCCTGCATGTGCAGCCCCACCAGGAAGCCGCCGGTAACAATGAACTGCATGATAAGCTTTTGCCAGGCAAGCAGGCCCAGGTTGCGGTGCTTGACGACCTTGATATAGTCATCCAGAAAACCGATAAAGCCGGAACCAAACGCCAGGAACAGCGCCAACAAGGCGGCGCGCACCTGCACAATGCCCAAAAGGTCCTGTGCATAGCGGTAGAACCCGGCATACACCAGGCCGCAGGCCACCAGAATGCCAAAGATGAAGCACAGGCCGCCCATGGTGGGTGTGCCCTGTTTTTTGTTATGCCAGGTCGGGCCGGATTCCCGGATGGTCTGGCCGAAGTGCAGCTTGTGCAGTGCCGGAATTACAAAACAGCCTGAAAGTGCCGTAACGGCAAACGCACCGATTGCCGCGGCAACCAGCATCCAAGAAACGATCATTCCCATGTGATATTCCCCCAAAATATGCAATTATGCGTTTGGCAGCGCCGCGTAAAGCTGCTTTAATACATCATCCAGCTTCATGGCGTGGCTGGCTTTTGCCAGCACAACATCGCCGGGGCGGACGTTCTGCCGTAGATATTCTACTACTTCCTCCGCCGCTTGGCAATGGACGGTTTGCAGCCCTTTCTGCCGGGCTGCTTCGGCCATGGCTGCGCTCAACGGACCGTAAGCCACCAGCAGGTCGGCGGCATCGGCAGCCCATTTGCCGGTCTGGCGGTGGCCGGGTTCACTGGCAGCGCCAAGTTCCAGCATATCGCCCAGCACGGCAATGCGGCGGCCGCCGGGGCCGGGCTGGCGGTCATGCAGAATCTTCAAGGCTGCTTTCATGCTGTCTGGGCTGGCGTTATAGCAATCCTCAATAAAGGTCACACCGCCGTGCTGCACAATGTTCTGGCGCATACCGGTGGTCTGATAGCTGGCCAGCGCACGGGCGGCGCGGGCACGCTCCAGCCCCAAGCGGGTGGCTGCAGTGTAAGCAGCAAGGGCATCATACACAGTATGAACGCCTGCCGTGGGGATGGTTACGCTGAACTCATAGGTTTCACCGTCCACGTTATCCACCAGGGTAAAGCCGGTACCCTCCCCTACGGTATGAATATTGATGGCGCGCACATCGGCGGAGCTGGAGCGGATGCCGAACCACACCGGGCGCAGGCGGCCGGGGATCTGTGCGGTGGGCAGCAGGTCATCGTCCGCGTTCAGCACCAGCGGGGCGCCGTCCGGCAGGCCCTGGCAGATTTCCATCTTTGCCTTCAATATATTCTCCCGTGTGCCCAGATTTTCCAGGTGGGAAACGCCGATCATCGTAATGATACCGGCAGACGGCCGCGCTGCACGCACCAGGCGGGCAATCTCGCCCAGGTGGCTCATGCCCATTTCCACCACAGCATACTGGGTGGTATCCTCCAGGCGGAACAGCGTGTTGGGCAGGCCAATCTCATTGTTCTGGTTGCCCTCTGTTTTTAAGGTATTGCCAAAAGCCGAAAGAACCGCATAGCAGAACTCTTTGGTGGTGGTTTTGCCCACGCTGCCGGTCACACCGATCATCAGCGGGCTGAACAGCGTGCGGTAGTTGGATGCCATACGGATCATGGCAAGGTAGCTGGATTCGCAGATGACAAGGTGATCCTCCGGCACACCCTCCACGGGATGGTTGGCGATCACATACTCGGCCCCGGCCTGGTACGCCTTGGCGGCATAGTCGTGGCCGTCCACACGCTCGCCGGGGAAGCAGACAAAAATGCAGCCCGGCTGCACCTTGCGGGAGTCCGTTACAACGGCGGTGATGGGCACCGGGCGGGCCAGTGCCAGCCCGGCCAGAAGTTCGTTCGCGTTCATGGGTTTCATGGGAACACGCTCCTTTTGGTTGGTTTAGTTGCGGCATGTTTCAGTTTGCTGTGGGGTCCCCCTGCCGTGGCCGGGGTTATTGCTGCTCGGCATCGCTGCCGGTATCATCCTGGGTCGTGCTATCCTGATCGTTTTCACCGGCGGCGTCCTGGGGCGTATCGTCCTGGGCGGCATCGTCCTGCGGGGTATCTGCATCCTGCTGGGCATCGCTGCTGCCGTCGGGTTCCATGGTCAGGGTAACGACTGTGCCGTAGGGCACAACACTCCCAACCTCAATATCCTGGCTGACAACACGGTCCGATGCACTGCCCGAAATTGCCACATTGACGCCGGAAGCCTTGAGCATCTGTGCGGCAAAGGTTCCGGTTTTGCCGGTGGCATCCGGTACGGTGGTGGTGGCGTCGGTGGTGGACTGGGTATACAGGTAAACCGTGGAGCCTGCGGGCACCACGGTGCCGCCTGCGGGGTACTGATACACAACATCGCCGTCGCTGGTGTCCACAAACCGGTGGGAAAGCCCGGCGGCGTTCATCTTGACCTGGGCGGAAGTCCAGCGGGTGCCAATGGCATTTGGCACTTCCACACTGCCGTTGCTATCATAAGAAGCATCCCGTTCAATGCCAAGATACGGCGCGATCTGGCTGATGATGTTGCCGGTAACAGGGGCCACAATCTGGGAAGCGTAGTCAAAGATCCAGCGCGGGTCATCCATCATGACCAGCACCAGAATTTCCGGGTCGTCCGCCGGAAGGATGGCGGCAAAGCTGATGGCCTTGCGGTAGTCGCCGTCCGGGCGGTACTTGTAAGCGTCTTTCCAGTCCAGCTGTTCTGCCGTACCGGATTTGCCGCCGATGCGGTAGCCCGCCACATAAGCGCTGGCACAGCCGTGATAGTCCAGGTCATTGCTGGTACCGGTGTGACCCACGTTGTTTTCCATCATGGCGCGGATCTGCTCACTGACTTCCTCGCTGACGACCTGGCGCTTAATGTCGGTTTCAGCCTGCCATACCACGTTGCCGGTGTCGTCCGTCATATTATCCACCACATAGGGGGTCATCAGGTAGCCGCCGTTCACGGTGGAAGCCACGGCGGCTGCCATCTGGATCAGGGTCAGCTTTTGGGACTGGCCGAACGCGGTGGAGTACAGGTCCGTTTCCACCTGCTCCATCTCCTGCTGGGTTTTGGAGATGCCCTTTGCCTCATACGGCAGGTCAATGCCAGTGGTCTGGGTCAGGCCAAACGCCTGGTAGTAGTTATAAAAGAATTCGGCGCTCATTTTTTCCGCCACCTGGATAAAGTACAGGTTGCAGCTGTGGTTCAGCGCCCCGGCCATATCCAGCCAGCCGTGAGCGTTGCCCTCGGCGCAGCGGTAGCTGTGTTCCCACTCGGTATTGGGGAATACTGTCAGGTCGCCGCCGCAGTAAAACTGCTGGTCCGCCCCCATCAGGCCGGAATCCAGCGCCGCAGCGGCCGTCATGAGCTTAAAGACTGAGCCGGGGTAATACAATTCCGTCACGGCTTTGTTCTTCCACTCGGCCTCACGGATCATGCCCTGCAGCTGGCTTTTTTCGCTGGGAACGTCGATTTCGTTGCCTTCTTCGTCGATGCTTTTTGTTCCGTTGGGGTTCACAACGCCGTCCGCAATGATATCAGCTACGGTGTCCTGCCCCAAACGGCTTTGCAGGACGGAAATATCGTCCTCCGTCAGCGCCGTTCCGGCATTATCCAGGATAGCCTGCAATTTGGGTTCGGTGATATTATACGGATCGTTGGGGTCAAACTGCGGCGCCGTTGCCATACCCAGCACCGCGCCGGTGTTCACATTCATCACAATGGCGCTGGCACGGTTCTGCACATCATAGTCATCAATCGCGTTGGAAAGCTCGGTTTCCAGCACGGTCTGGATGGTATCGTCAATGGTCAGGTTCAGGTTATAGCCGTTGATAGCCGCGTGGGTATCGCTTTCCTCGTTAGCCAGTTCATAGCCCCATGCGTTCTCGCTGCTGATGCTGCGCCCCGGTATACCGGCCAGTTTCTCATCATACGATTTTTCCAGGCCGTACATGCCGTTGCCGCTGTCATCACAAAAGCCCAAGACCGAGGAAAGGTACATTCCGTTAGGGTATTCCCGCGTGGAGGAGGATTCCTTGTACATGGAAAGCACCGTTTCGTACTTGGCATCCGGGTCCCCCTCTGCCTTGCCGTTGGTAATGCGTTTGGTGTTGGCATAGTCAATAATGGATTGCGCCGTTACCATATCAATGCCCTTGGCAATCACGCGGTACTGGCTGTTCGTTTTGCTCAGCTGCTCCTGAATTTTTTCCGCGCTGACGCTCCCGTTCAGCAATTCACTGATTTTCTGGCTGGCTTCCGCCACATAATCCTGGTTGCACTTGGACGGGTTGGCAATAATGTTCCACACCACACTGCTTTTGGCCAGCAGTTTGCCGTTGGCGGAATAAATAGAGCCGCGCGTGGCGGGGATCTGGGTATCGGAAAGCTGCTGTTCCGCCGCCTGAACACGGTACTGCTCAGCATCCCGGATCTGCAGGGTATACAGCTTATAAATCAGAACGCCGCACCCCGCAGCGATAAAGCCGATCACCAGCAGCAAAACCATGATGCGTCCGTTCAGCGTAAGCGCATGATTCTGCCCCGGCTCCGGGCTGCGGCGGTTGTGATGACGCGTGGATTGATTCTTGTTGTCGGGTTGCTTTGGCATAGGTTCATTCCTTTACAGAAAAGACTGTTTGCACGAATACGCGCCCGCCCATGATGGCAAAAAAAGCGTGCTCCTGTTGGGATGCACGCTTTGGCGCAATGTAAGGGCAGCACCGCATGATTCCCACCTGACGGCTTGGGCACCCAAAGTTATGCGGTATTGCCTTGACCGGATCGGTTACGGGTCAAAACTGCCAAGCAGACTGAGCGCTGCGGTTTTGATACCGGCAAAAAACTTGTCTGCTGTGCCGGCTGCGCGTTCGATCACGCTTTCATCCTCCAGCCGGACATACGTCACCTGGCTGGGGTCCATTTTAACCAGCCCCAGCCGATCCTCCGCTTCCTGCTGGACGCTGGTGCTGTTGGTGATCTGATCCATGGTGGTGGACAGATAGTCGTTATAGCTCTGGGCATTGGTCAGTTCCGACTTGGCGTCATCAATTTCGCCGGAAAGCTGTGTGATGCGTGCCTGGCTGGCGACAATGCTGGCAAACAAACCAAAAAAGATGGCAATGACCAGCACCGTGCCCGCCGTGCGGGCAAACTGGCGTGCCTTGCTCAGGCCGTAGCGTCCGCCCTTGACAACGCGCACCCGCGGTGTGCGGGAGGAACCGGAATGATTGTTGGTTAAGATTTCTGCTGCTGTGGAAGCCATGGGCGCCGCCCCCTTTCTCGTATCGTAAAATTTCGGTTTTCCTTAAGCTGTGCGGCATGGTCACAAGCGCCATGCCGCGCTGCCAATGTTCCCTCCTGGCACGCTTATAATTTTTCCAGTACGCGCAGCTTGGCGGAACGGCTGCGGCGGTTTTCTTCCAACTCACCAGCGTCCGCTTCAATCGGCTTGCGGGTAATCAGTTTGGCTTTGGGCACCCCGCCGCAGGTGCAAATGGGCTGCTCCGGCGGGCAGGTGCAGCGCTGGGCCCAGCGGCGGAACTTCTGTTTTACCAGCCGGTCCTCCAGGCTGTGGAACGTGATAATGCAGAACCGCCCACCGGGGGCCAGGCGGCTGAAAATCGCCTCCATCCCCTCGTTCAGGGCATCCAGTTCCCCATTGACGGCAATGCGCACTGCCTGGAAGCTGCGGCGGGCGGGGTTCTTGTTCTTGCGGCGCTCCGCAGGCGGCATAGCAGATGCAATCAGGTCCGCAAACTGCAGGGTCGTCAAAATCGGGGCTTCCTCCCGTGCTTTCACGATTTTACCCGCAATCTGCCAGGCATACGGTTCCTCACCATAATCGCGCAGGATGCGGGTCAGTTCCTCACGGTCCAGGGTGTTCACCAAGTCTGCCGCGGTGGGCCCCTGCTGGCTCATGCGCATATCCAGCGGGGCATCTGCATGATAGGAGAAGCCGCGCTCGGCATCGTCCAGCTGGTGGCTGGAAACGCCAAGGTCCAGCAGTGCGCCGTTGATGAAGGGGATCTCCAGTTCATCCAGCACGCGGGCGGTTTCGCGGAAGTTGGCCTGAACCACCCGGGCGGGTAAGCCCTTTAGCCTTGCGGCAGCGGTTGCCACCGCATCCGGGTCCTGATCCAGCGAGATCAGCCGCCCGGTGGTCAGGCGTTTCGCTATTTCCTTTGAGTGGCCTGCCCCGCCGGCCGTTCCATCCAGATAAATCCCGGCAGGGTCAATGGCCAACCCATCAAGGCATTGGCTGAGCAAAACGGGGATATGACTAAATTCCACGGTGTTCTCCTCTTTCCCCGTTTCACACGGTTTAACATGCAGGGGTACGCCCCCGCTCAAAGTGTATCTTAAAAATCAAGGTCTTCCATTGCGGCGGTAAAATCTTCATCGCTTTCCGCCTGGCGGGCTTCCCAATCCTGGGTGTTCCAGATCTCCGCAAAGTTGCGGTTGCCGATCACGCTCACATCGTGGTCCAGGTTGGCGTATTCCCGCAGTTTTGCGGGCAGCTGAATGCGGCCCTGCTTATCCGGTGTTACTTCCACCGCAGAGGAATACAGCATACGGCTGACATTGCGGCCCTTTACCATACCTTTTTCGGCAATGCGCTGGGCCACTTTTTCAAACTCCTCCGGCGGGAACGCGGCAAGGCAATGGTCCAGCCAGCGGGTCACGATAAAGGTTTCGCCCATTCCATCCCGGAACTTTGCGGGGAAATTCAGACGGCCCTTTGCGTCCACTGCGTAGTCATACTGACCCATGAACATTGTCGAACCCGCCCCCTTCCCGGTTGGAACTGTCGTTTTTTTAGCGTTTCAGCGGAATTTCGCGGTTAACAACCCTGTGGAATGTGTGGATAACTCACCACTTTAACCCTGAACTACCCACTTTTACCCACTGGAACACTTATATAGTACCAAATCGCGGGGCAAAAAGCAAGCCCACAGCGCCAAAAAGCGCTGCGGGCCATAAAGTTTTCACAAATGCTGTCTTATTTGTTGTTTGCGGGGCAGGAACCGTGCAGATCCCTTTCACAAAGCCCGCACAGGGGGCCGATTTTACAGATTCGGTTTCTGTGGGCCATGGGGGCCGCGGCTGGCCAGGTTGCGCAGGTTCATGCGGGTATTTTTGATATCCGCCACACTGCGGGCCAGAACTTCCTCCGAGTTTTTGAGGATATTCTCACAATAAGCCGCGGAGGCATTGTTGATCTTTTTCGCCTGTGCCTGTGCGGCGTTCACCAGCTCCACGGCCATCTTCTGTGCGCGCTTGGTGATCTCTTTGTCCGATACCAGCACCCGTGCGCGTTCCTCTGCCTGCTTGATGATGTTATCCGCATCGGTCTGGGCGTTCTTTAAAATTTGCTCGCGGTCTGCCACAATCTTTTTGCTGTCGCGCAGTTCATCGGGCAGGTTATTGCGCACCTCATCCACGATATCGCGGCAGCGGTCCACATCTACCACACGCTTGGCGGCGGCAAACGGCACAGCGGTACCCTCCTCCAGCGTTTCCTCCAGCATATCCAGCAGTTCCTCAACATTCATAGCTGTTCCTCTTTCTCATAGCGGCTTACCAAAATCTTGCCGTACTTATATTGTTTTGCCAAAACAAGCCCCTCAACCTGTTCCGGCAGCTCGGCATCCAGTTCTGTTTCACACAGCACCACACCGCCAGGGGCCATGTGCGCTGCCAGCTGCGGCAGCGCTTTGGCTACCGTGCCGTGGTGGTACGGCGGGTCCAGCAGGGCAAGGTCAAACTCTTCCTGCGTGGTGGCCAAAAAGTGGAACGCATCATCCGGGATGACCCGGCTCTGCGCAAACACGCCCGCCGTTTTGCAGTTGGCCAGCACGATCTGGATCGCTTCGCGGGAAGCATCCAGGAAAACACAGCGCTTGGCCCCGCGGGATAATGCCTCAATGCCAAGCTGACCGCTGCCTGCAAACAAATCCAGCACGCGCGCGCCGGGCACAGAGAACTGCACGCTGGAGAACATTGCCTCCTTTACGCGGTTAATGGTGGGGCGGGTAACATCCTCCCCCGGTAGCGCAGCAAGGTTTTTGCCGCGGGCTGTACCTGCAATCACACGCATCATGTTAGGCCGCCTGCCTTTCATTTGTTATATGGCAGCCACCCATCCCGCTGGAAAGCTCAAGCCAGAGCACTCCTATTCGGGATAAACAGTTGCACTTATACATTATGGATGGTTCAAATCCGCTTGTCAAGGGAGTTTACCGTCATTCATTCTTATTTTACAACCCAGCCTGCAATCCAGCCGGGTTTTCCCCTCTCCTGCCGTTGCCGGCGTTGAGTTTACTGGCGCAGAGCATTATAAATGTTCTCCGCCTTGGCGTGGCTGATGCCCTTGACCTCTTCCAGGTCCGAAATGGACGCCTGCTTGACTGCCGTTACGGTTTTGAAATGTGCCAGCAGTGCCGCGCTGGTCTTGGGGCCAACGCCGGGCAGCTCTGTCAGGGTTGCCGCATAGGACTTTTTGTGCATCATCCGCTTGCGGTAATCGTTGGCATAGCGGTGGGTTTCGTCCTGGATGTTGGTCACAAAGGTAAAGATATTGCGGTGCCGGTTGATGGCGATTTCCCCGCCCGCATCATCCACAATGGCGCGGGTGCGGTGATGGTCATCCTTGACCATGCCAAAGGTGGGCACATGTTCCAGTGCCGTGCCGCGCAGTGCCTGTTTAACGGCGCTCACCTGCCCGCGGCCGCCATCAATCAGCAGCAGATCCGGCATGGTGGCAAACTGGTTGGTTTCATTATCCGGCTTTTCGCCGCGCCGGGCCGCCTCGTACTCCGCAGCCCGGCGGGAAAGCGTTTCCGCCATAGAGGCATAGTCGTCCGTGCCGGCAACGGTGCGCATCTTAAAGCGGCGGTAGCCGGCGCGGTAAGGCTTGCCATCCTTGAACACCACCATACCGCACACGCTGGAGCCATCGCCCCAGTTGGAAATATCATAGCTTTCAATCACCCTCGGCGGGGTTTTCAGGCCCAGCACCTGGGCGGCTTCTTCCAGCAGCTTTTCCTCGCGGGTATAGCGGCCGCTCTCGCGCCCCAGGCGCTCCACAGCGTTGGTGTAGGCCATTGTTACCAGCTTGGCCACATCGCCGCGCTGGGGCACATACAGCTCCACCTTGCTGCCGCGTGCTTCGTTCAGCGCCTGGTTCAGCGCTTCGGCGTCCGGCGGCAGGGTATCCACCGCAATGGTTTTGGGGATCGTCTCGCCATCCAGATAATACTGGGGCAGGAATTCCTCCCGCACGGCTTCGATATCGGTCGTATCATGAAAGACGAACTCCCTCTTATCGGTCAGGCGGCCATCCCGGTAGCGCAGCACCGCTGCACATACCGCGCGGGTGGTGCCCGCCAGCGCGATGACGTCCATCTCTGTCCCGGCATCCATAACCACCTTCTGGCCGGCCGCTACGCGGTCAATGGCTGCAATCTGATCCCGCAGCAGGGCGGCTGTTTCAAAATCCAGCCGGTCAGACGCCGCCTGCATCTTCTCTTTCAGCTGCTTGACGATATCTTTTTTGCCGTACCGGATCATGCGCAGAGCCCCCTGCACGGCCTCATTGTAAGCTTCGCAGGTGATTTTGCCGCCGCACACGGCCATGCACTTGCCGATATGGGCATTCAGGCAGGGGCGGCCCTTGCCGATATCACGCGGGAACTCTTTATTGCAGCGAGGCAGCAAAAAACAGTTCTGGGCAGTTTCCACCATCTCCCGCACCGCAAAAGCCGAGGTGAACGGGCCGATATAATCGGCGTTCTCATCGTCCTTTTGCAGGGCAGCAGAAATACGCGGCCAGGAACCGTGGGTGATCTTTACATAGCTGTAACCCTTATCATCTTTGAGCAAGATATTATACTTTGGCGTATGGGCCTTAATCTGGCTGGCTTCCAGCACCAG
>ERZ1034928.1093-NODE-1093-length-10557-cov-7.382784_pt1 | contig 10557 bp, 10 predicted proteins | sample MGYA00520627_ERZ1034928 | MGnify/ENA primary metagenome ERZ1034928 (study PRJEB33766, sample SAMN09781755) | gut metagenome | biome: gut microbiome | host: Homo sapiens | place: Madagascar | study: EMG produced TPA metagenomics assembly of the PRJNA485056 data... | reverse complement strand
TTTTATATTGTTTTTCCTTTTTACTTTAAAGGACAATTTATTTTTTCTTAATTCCTTTCAAAATACTAAAAAATATGGGGGAATGGGGATGAAAAAAAATCTTATTTTTTTATTTGTTGTTATTATTTTAAACCTTAACTTTGCTTTTGCTGGGACTATGCAAGGTGGTGTAGAAAAGGAAGTCATGGTTGGTGGTAACAAAATTTTCGATACTCAAACTAATATGCCGATTGCTGGTGCAAAGGTTACATTGCCACTAAAAAATTTTATGACTGTAACTGATTCACAGGGTCGTTTTTCTCTTAATGCTGATATAAATGCTCCAACAATATTGTCTGTTGAAAAAGAAGGTTATAAACCCTTTTCTTTGACTGTTTCAAAAATTGCACCAGATGCACCTTTAATTATTGGTATTGAAAAATCAGATGCTAAGCAGATTTCCGTTGATAAAGAGCTTTATCATCTTGGTGATAACAGCTTTTCATATAACTCTGCCAATGCTGCTGATTTTCAAATTAGATCAATAGGTCCTTACTATTCGAAAAATTTCAATCTACCTAAAAACACAACAAAAGCAGCACTTGTTATTGGATCTATTATTGGACTTGATACAAAAATGGCAAAAGCTATGGGACAAAACAAAATTGTACAGGCCTATGCAAGCCCGACAGAAGTATTTTTTAACGGTGTTAAAGTTGCAGAAATTCAGTTGAATGGAGATGGACAAAGGATTAAACTACCTTCAAATCTTATAAAGGCAGGTAGAAAAAATCAAATCACCATTAAAACTGGTCGTAATATGATGGCTTACGGTCAAGTTGACTATGATGATATTGAAATCGCAAATTTATCTATTGAGGTCAATTAAAATTTATTTTAGCGGATCATAGCCACCTGCATTCAGCGGGTGGCATCTGCATATTCTTTTTGCACCAAGCCAAAGTCCTTTAATTACACCATATTTTTCTATTGCTTGTCTTGTATATTCTGAACAAGTTGGTGTAAATCTGCAAACAGGTGGTGTTAGCGCAGAAAATTTTTGATAAACTTTTATAACACTCAAAAGAATTTTTTTTATCATAATTTAATTATTCATCATCTCCGTAACTGCCTTGATAATCTTCTTGGTATGTTTCTCCAATTGTATCTATTGCTTCAACCTTAATATCAGTAATCAATTCAGAATACGATATTACAACGATTGTTGGAATATGTCTTTCGAGAAGTTGATAAAGAGGTAACCTTATTCTTGGAGAGCAGAGAATTACTGGTTGTCTTCCAATATTTTGGTGAGCCATCATCAATGTATGTGCAGTCGCTTCAATAAGTTCTTGTACTTGCATTGGGTTGAGCAAGAACATAGTACCAAGTTCTGTTCTTTGACAGCTATCATCAAGTGTTTTTTCCCATTCAGGTGAAAGTGTTAGGGCATATAAAACTCTATCTTCTTGCACATTTGTAAGACAAATTTGTCTGCCTAATGCTGCCCTCAAACGTTCTGATAAGATATCTGGTTCTTTTGAAAATCTTGCATAGTCGCACAATCTTTCAAATATAAACATAATATCTTTGATTGAAACTTTTTCTTTGATTAGGTTTACAAAAATCTTTCTTAAATCACTTGTTGAGATTATCGCAGGAACAAGGTCATTTACAAGAGTAGGGTCTTGTGATCTTACAAGTTCCATCAACTTAAGAACGTCAGTTTTTGTCATTACATCATCAACATATTTTCTTACAGATTCTTGCAAGTGAGTTATGATTACGTCAGTGGCACTTACCGCAAGAACTTCTCTTGTTTTTTGAGCATCTTCTTCTGAAATCCAATATGCTTGAGTTTGATAAGTTGGGTCTACACCGATAATGGCATCTTCTGGAACATTCTTTCTTACTGCATCCCACTGATCAGCAAGTACCATATATTTTTTAGGATATACAAAACCTGTTGCTACAGTGTTACCTCTTATAGAAATTAAGTATTCTTCAGATTCCAAAGCTGATGAGTCCATAATTCTTATGTTTGGAATGATATAACCAAGTTCATCTGTTGTTCTTTGTCTTAGGGCTGCAATTTTAGCAAGCAATTGACCATCTTGATCTGGGTCAGCAATACAAAGTAGCCCAGCACCAACTTGCAAACTTAAGACGTCAACACCCAACCTTTCATACATTCTGTTAGGGTTAACAAGTTCCTGCATATTTTGTTTAACATTTTCCAATTGTCCCAATTGGCTTTGTACATCTGCATTGACAAGTACAGAAAATCCGGATATAACCATCATTATTGTGAATATAAAGAATGGTAAGAATGGTAATCCTGTAATTGGACTTGACAACGCAATGAGGAATAAGAATGCACCTGCAAGGAACAAACTGTAAGGTTTATTGATAATTTGAGCAGAAATATCACCAGCCAATGAAGAAGCTTTTGCAGAAGAACGTGTCATTACGATACCTGCTGAAATTGACATCAAAAGCGAAGGAAGTTGAGATGACAAACCATCACCGATTGTTAGGATTGTATATTTTGAAACTGCTTCAGCTGGGGTCATTCCGTTCATCAAAACCCCAATAATCAAACCGCCAATGATGTTGATAAGTGTAATGATGATACCTGCCATAGTATCACCTTTTACAAACTTCATGGCACCATCCATAGAACCGTATAAGCTTGATTCTCTTTGCAAGTCTTCACGTCTTGAAACCGCTTCTTCTGGAGATATTAAACCTGCATTGAAGTCTGCATCAATTGTCATTTGTTTACCTGGCATAGCATCCAAGGCAAACCTTGCAGAAACTTCAGCAATACGTTCAGCACCCTTTGTGATAACCATAAATTGTACAACTGTAATAATCAAAAATATTACACCACCAACAATCATGTTACCACCTGTTACGAAGTGTCCAAATGCCTCGACAACTTCTCCTGCATCCCCTTTTGCCAAAATCAAACGAGTTGACGCAATACTCAAAACCAGTCGGAACATTGTCCCGATAAGAATAATTGAAGGAAATGCTGCCAATTCAAGAGGTTTTTGTACATAAATTGATATCATCAAAAGCAAAATTCCGAGAGTAATATTCAAACTTATTGAAAAGTTTATAACCCAATTAGGCATCTCCATTAGAAGTATCAATACCAAGATCAATACAAAACATGCAAATAATATTTCTGTTACTGGATTTGAAGCGGGTTTTGCAGATGCCATTTTATACTCCCTTTAGTGCTTCTTTTATTATATCAAATTGTGTCGGAATTGTCGCATCAATTACACCATTTAATGTGTGTATTACCGCATCCCCGACCTCAAGCGATTCGTCACCAATGATGTTGACTTTTGCTTCTGATCCCAATCCGTGAAGATAGTCAGGAACTTCAGCCTTTAATAAATCAACTTCTATTGGATTAACATTTATGTTAATTTTTGGTTCTTCAATAGACAAGCCATCAAGAATTTCAAATATTATATTAAGTATAACTTGTGGGTCTTGCTCTATTTCTTTTTTTACAACTTTTTGAGCTATATCTATTGATATTTCCAAAATTTTTGGTGCTAAAACTTGATAAATCTCTTGCTTTGCATCAATAAAACCTTGAAGCGTTTCTCTCAATGTTTCTAAATCTTCATTTGCTTTTTGAATTCCAGACTCATATCCTTCTTTTTGTGCATTTGCTCTAATAGTTTCTGCTTCCTCTTGAGCTCTTGATACGAGATTTCTATCATCAATTCTGCGATATCCTCTGCGACGTTCACCTCTACGTTTTTCTTTTCTCTGTGAAAAGTCAATATTGTCGAGGTTAAATAAGTCGCTACTTTGAGCTAACTCTTCATCCAAAGTTGGAGCTTTTTCAACAACTTTTTCTTCTTTATTTTCTTTTTTTATTTCGTTTCGTTTTTTTATTATCATAAGATTTTTTCTTCTAAATGTTGTAATATAATATTTGCAACTTTTGGTGATATATCAATACATTCCCCTATTGTAGCTTTTTTTACAAAGTCTTTAACAATACTTCTTTCTTGTTTAACCATTCTCAAAAGTGGTTCTTTTCCTATTTTATTTGTCAAAACTTTCATTTTTGAAAGTATTTTTGAAGGGCTAATTTGTTTTGCTTCTGGCAAGTTCATTCTAATTTCTTGCAAATACTTCATAGTATTTCTTATGTCTATTTTCCTGTTCAAATCAGGCATTTGTATATATTGAAGTATCTCGTCAGCGTCACTGTCATCAAATTTTGTAAGAATAGCCTTAACCTTGTCTTCTTCTACATTTTTGAGCAAAAGAGCTAATGTCGCAAGTTTTAAATCTTTAACGCCAGATGGTGCTGGAGTATTTTGAGCATTTCCTTGCTCCGCAGCTTGTTTTTCTTGTTCAGCCTGAATTTCTGCCATCATCTTGTCAATGTTTGACTGCTCAAGTGCTCTTTTTTGAACGTCAGCATCAATTACATTACGCTTTAATAAATCTTCAATAGCTGACTCATAAGATTTTTTTACGTGATGCTCTACAAGTTTTAAAATTTCATCTTGATCTACATTTTGAGATATTGTTTGTTTTGCTATTTCAAAAATTGTAAATGCAATTTTTTTCATAACTGCATCCCAATAATCTGGCAAAATGCCGGATCTTATAAGGTCTATTGACTTGTGAAAAGACCACTCTGCAATAATTTGTGTTAAAAACATTGCTTGATCAATGTTAAAATTCAACTTCGGATCATTGCAAACGGCTTCTGCACTCATAGATGCAAAGTTTTTTATTGTGTTAAAAACATAAGTTTTTTGGAATGGTTGAAATTCTGCAGGAATAAGCTCTTGAGCTTGCGTTGCAAGATCATTAGCAAATGTTTTATAATCAAACCCTTCTGTAGGCATTCCCTTCTCCCAAAACTAACTATGCTTTTTCAATCCAATTCTTAATCTTTTCGCCCAATTCTTCTTCATCTACATCTTCCATATCAGATTGTAATTCTGAAACGGCTTCATTAAATTCAGCAGGCACAGTAAATGATTCTTGTTGCTTTTGTTCCAAAAGTCCTTGAGCCATTTGATTTTGTTTTTCGTACAATTCCATTGCTTTTTGGTTAACGTTTTGAATCATTTCGTCTTGTTGTTGAGCTTTTTCTTCCAATTTCATCAACTCTTCAGCTTGTTGTTTTTGCGCTATTTTGTTTTTGTGAGAAATGTATTTCAAACCTCCAACAAGTCCAGCACCACCAATAACTAACAGTAACCACCATGGATTGCCGCTTTCATTTGGAACTGGCAAGTTTGCCGGTTTATCTGATGCAAGGAATGGGTCAATAGAGTCAGATAATGCTATTGTTACGTTATCTACACTTACTTTTGGCCCTGCTGCATTTGCAACAAGTTCTTTTATTTCATCAAGAGTTGTTTCTGCTGGTAATGCACTCTTTTCAAGTGTTACTGCTACTGAAACTTCTTCTATTGCACCAACAGAACTATATTCATTTGTTTGTGTCTTAGATACTCCATATTGAGTTTCTGTCGCAGAACGTTCATAACTTTTTGATTGAGAAGTAGAATTACCTTGAGTTGTAATTCCTCGTTGTAATGATCTCGGTAATGATACACTAACTGCTCCTCCTGGGGCTGCTGATGTTCCTTGAGATTTGTCACCTAAACCTTCTCTGAATATTTGTTCATTTACGGCAGTTTTTCTTGTTGGGTCATATGTAATGCTTGAACGTTCTATTGGAGATTGTCTTAGAGATGTACTTACTGTTACAACGAAGTTTCCTTTTCCAATAAGTTTATCCAACTGAGCGTTAATTTTTTGTTGCATATATTTGTCGTTTTCTTTTGATCGCTCAACCATTTCATCACCACTGTCCATAATGCTTGAGTATACATTACCGTTAGTATCTGTTATTGAAATATTTTCTGCTTCCAACCCTGTTACACTACCTAATAATAGGTTTGTAATTGCTTTTACCTTCAACGCATCGAGTTTATCTCCGCTTGGAATAGTTATTTGAACAGTTGCTGTTATTGGTTTTTGCATTGAAGAGAACATTGTTTGTTCAGGAATAGAAATAAATACAGATGCATTTTCAATTGGAGGAATTTTTCTGATTAACCTCGATAGTTCCCCGTTTATAGCTCTTGCAAGTCTTATTCTTTTGTCTTCTTTTGTTGATGTAAAATCTCCTTTGTCAAAAATCTCCAAACCTACATTTTGATCAACCAAACCACTTTTGACAATTGCAAGATATACTCTATCTCTTTGAGATGGTGTATAGTCCTTAATGTATAGTGTTGATTTAGAACCATCCATTTTTCTGTAAACTGTAATACCTTCTCTTGCAAGAAGCGCTTGGACTTCTATAACTTTTCCGATATTATCTGTTGTAAACAAATCTAAAGGTTCTTTTATAACTTTTTCTTTAGGTGTTGAAGCTGAATTTGAAGCTCCAACCAGAGCAAGTGTCAATATCAAGGCAAAAACGACAACTACACCTGCGATTGCCGAATATAATATTGTTTTATTTTCAAGTAATTTTTTAAAATCCATTTTGCTTTAACTATCCCTACTTTAAATTTGCAAAAACTCAATAATACATTATACACCTGTTTAACAAAAATGGCATGAATGTTAAGATTATACAGAAATTTGTGATATTTTTTCGTAAGCTTGTATAACTTTTGACGTAATTTGAGTTGCGAGAGTTACCGTCATTTCAGCCTTTGCTATTGCAGTTGTAATGTCGTGTACATCAACATCTCCAGTGCCATTCATTGCATCATTAAGCAATTTATCTGGAGCGTTCATATCCTTATTCAATGCTGTTGTTACATCGCTTAACACATCTTTAAAAGACGTGTTTTTTACATCATCACTTTTAAGCATTTTTGATTGAAATGATGTTGCAAAATATGGATTATTTTCTACTCTACCTTTTATGAAAAAATTTTTATTGAAACCCTGTACCATTTTACCTTCCTCCAGTTTTGTTACTCTATTAAACCCTAAATTTTTCTATTTGAAATCCTCTGATTGATATAAAAATTTAAAGATAGGCATGATTTTTTTAACGATTTTTAAAAAAAAATCAACAAAAAATGAACTCTAATGAGTTCATCTTTTTGTTTTTGTCTAACTATATATAGAGTTATTGTGGAGCAAGGAACAATACAACGTTTCTTCCTTCAAACTGAGGTTTTTTCTCTATTTGAACTGGAGAACCTTCTAAATCCTTGACTAGTCTTTCCAAAAGTTCAAAAGCCAAAGCAGAGTGTTGCATTTCACGTCCCCTCAACATAACAACAACTTTAACTTTGTTACCTTGAGCAATAAATTTTTGGATATTTTTAACTCTTACTTGATAATCGTGAACATCGATTTTATATCTAACTTTTACTTCTTTTATTTCAACGTTATGTTGTTTCTTTTTTGCTTCTTTAATTTTTTTCTCGTTTTCATAACGATATTTGCCGTAATCTAAAATTTTTGCAACTGGAGGTTCTTGATTTGGACTAATGATGATTAAATCTAAATCTTCATCATGTGCCATTTGAAGAGCTTGTGAAGTTGGAACAACTCCTCTGTTTTCTCCTGTACTGTCAATAAGTCTAACCTCTTTTGAACGAATTTTCTCATTCATTAACGGCTTGTTTTTTTCATCGATTGCTATGGCTTTTCTCCTTATTTTTGTGTGACTTTTTTACAATGATACCATAAAGAATGGCGATATTGCAATAATTTGCAATAAAATTTTTAGTAATCTCCGACTTGATTTTCATCATCAGAATCTTTTAATGATGACAAATCTTCACTATATTTTGAGTCGAAATCTTCTGGAAGCATATCTGAATCAGGCCAAACAGTATCTTCATCAAATCTACAAGCATTAAGGTTTATAGCAGATGACAAATCAGAGTTTTCCAAATCTGTTTCTTGGAAAATACCGCCAGCCATGTCTGATTCTGAAAAATTGCAATAATTTACTTTAGCATAACTGTAATCTGCTCCAGTTAGAAGTGCTTCAGAAAAATCGCATTCAACAAGATTTGCTCTTGTAAAATCTGCAGAAGTTAAATCTGTATTTTTGAAATTAACTTCTGTTAAATGAGAATCTGCAAATGAACTTCCGTTCAAATCTACGTCTTCAAAATTAACATTTTCTAATGTCAGAGAGCTGAAATCTGATTCGCTCAAATCAACTTCTTCACTTTGTTGAGATTTCCACTCATTAAATTTTTCAGGTGAATTTACTACCAAGTCATACAAGTCTTCTTTTGTGTAAGTCATTTTGCTCTCCTATTATACTTTTAAACGATGTTATTTTTAAAGGCTTTAACAGCTGCCTGTAATCTATCTTCCACTTCGAGTTTTTGCAAAATATTAGCGACGTGGGCTTTTGTTGTGTTAATGCTAACAAACAATTTTTTTGCAATTTCGCTATTGCTACAACCTTCAGTTATTAGTTTAAGAATTTGTTTTTCACGAGAGGTCAAATTATAGTCATTTTTTGAGGATAATCCAGAATTTGCGCCCGCAAATGTTGCCGCTTTCAAAACAAATTGAGCGATGCTTGGGTCAAACCAAGCAGCTCCTTCTGATACTGAGGATACGACTTCTGCCAATCTCGATAGGTTTATTTCCTTTGAGCAGTAAGCGTTTACACCAGCTTTAAGGCTGTCTATGACCTCTTGCTCTTCATTGTGAGATGTTAACATTATAATTTTTATTTCTGGATTTAATTTTTTGATAGTTCTGGTTGCATCAATGCCATTCATTTTTGGTAATCCCAAGTCCATAATCACCAAATCAATCTTGTTATTTGCTACTATTTCAATTGCTTTTTCAGCATTCTCAGCTTCATAAACAACAAAATCACCACCATCAAAGGTTGTTTTTAAACCGAACCTTGTTAACTCATGATCTTCGACTATTAAAATATTCTTTTTCACTAAAGTTCTTCTCCCTTTGAAATCTCGGATAAGAGTTTTTTTGCATCATTAAAATTAGGATTTAATATTAAAGATTTATTCAAAAATCTTCTTGCATCTACCACTTTACCCGATACGTTGGCAATCAGACCTTTATAATAATAATATCTGAAATCATTTTCGTCAATATAGTAAAGATTTTGAAGATAATCTTCTGCTCGTTTATAGTTTTTAATTGATATTTCATATTCGACTAAATCTGCCCAAGCATCTTTGTAGAGCGGGTTAAGAGATAATGTTTTCTTTAGATATTCAAGTTTTCTTAGACTATCATATTTTGAGGCATTGTAATAAAATCCCCATTCATCGGAACCTTTTTTGATGATTTTATTATAGATTTTTTTTGATTTTTTAGTATCTCCAAGTTTGTTATAAAGGACTGAAACCATAAGTTTTGAGGTATCAAGTTTATCTTCTTTAGAGGCTTTTTTGAAGTATTTTAGTGCTTCTTCAATCCTTCCATTTTTTAATGAAATTCTTGCCATTGTAACGCATGCATCTTTATTTGAAGAATCTTTTTTTAGTGATTTTTGTGCTAAATCATAGGCTTTATCATCTTCGCCTAATTTTAAATAAGTTCTACTCATTATTCCCCTAATCATTGCTAAATCGGCATTTTTTCGACTTAATGCCGCATTTTGTAGTGATTTTAAGGCTTTTTGATAATCTCCTTCTGTATAGTAATATCTACCGAGGTAATAATTTCTTTTCCATTGTTTTTTTTCAGTTTTATACAATATAAATTGTTTTATTAACTCGCATTTTACCCTATACTGGTAAGGCAAAACTTTTCTTGAGTTGTAATTGTCAAAAAGTTTAAGAGCTTCTTTTCTCTTCCCTGTTTCTGCGAGTAATTTCATTTTTAAAAACTGATAATTTATATTTTCGGGGTTTAGATTTATCGTTTTGTTAATTGACTTAATTGCTTCTTTAAAGTTATTTGATTTGTAGTATCCCAAAGCAAGAAGATAGTTTGCATAATCTGATTTTTTTAATAACTCTTCTTTTGTAAGAAGTTCTGAAACTGCATCAGCGGGTCTGTCATTGTAGAATATGTTTGAGTATATTTCAGCAAGAAATAATTCTTCTTCCTTTGAGTGTTTTATTGTTGGGTAATAAAATTCTTTTACAGTATCGTTGTAAAATGAAAATAAAACTTTATCCTTAATCTTTTCTTTAGCGAGAGTAGAAAGATCAAAAAATCCAAATTCTGCCATTTTTTCACTTAATGAAATCAATTCAGCAGAAGAAATATTAGAGTTTATTATCTGGTAAAAATCTTCCCAAGCAATGCTAATATTTGCTTGCATGAATTTATCTGTTGCTTGTTTTACAGAAGGAATTTTTTCTAAATTATCGTCATTTTCAGTAAAAGCATTCACAATACCCGTCAAAACTGACAGACTGTCAGTGACATCTGATGCTTTAACAGGCAAGCATAACAAGAAAAGTATTAAAAGTACAAGCTTTAGTTTTTTCATTTATTTTTCATCTCTTGTTTTTGCTGTGTAGTAAAATTGGAAAATATCTGCAAAATTTTGTTCTTCTTTTGAAGGATTTTCTTTTTCTAAAATTTCATAAAGAT
>ERZ1034928.1090-NODE-1090-length-10575-cov-3.265399_pt1 | contig 10575 bp, 7 predicted proteins | sample MGYA00520627_ERZ1034928 | MGnify/ENA primary metagenome ERZ1034928 (study PRJEB33766, sample SAMN09781755) | gut metagenome | biome: gut microbiome | host: Homo sapiens | place: Madagascar | study: EMG produced TPA metagenomics assembly of the PRJNA485056 data... | reverse complement strand
GGCTATTTTATAAATATTACTTAAAGGCTGAAAATATCCTGATTTCATAAAATATTACTTTCCTTTCTCATCTTTTTTGCTGGTGGAAGGTGCCTTTTTTGCATCTTCTTTTTCTTTATCTTTTGCTTTTGCTGCTGCTTCAGCTTCTTCTTGAGCTTTTTTCGCTGCCAAGACCGGATCGTTAAAGAGATCAACTGTAGATACTCCTTGGTTTTCGGAAAGAAGAGATGTGGAACGAGCTTTCAAGACATCTTGTTCTTCTTTCAAACGATTCCTTGTTGAAGTGACATTGTAACTATAGTTACCCGGCTGTACCGGCTTAAACCCAGGCGGAGTGTAGAAACGAAGGAGATCTTCCGTATTGAAGGTATCTGACATGTCTAACATTTTATTAACTTTTTCTTGGATGCTATCCACATACTTCTGTTGACTTTCCGTTAACTTCAGAACTTCTCCGGTCTTTGTGTCATGGTAAACCGAACTTGTCGCACTTGATTTGGTGATTGTTGGTGTGACGAAACCACGATTTCGAAGTGCAACGAATTGTTCGCGTTTTGGTGCAAAGACATCTTGTCCAAACTGGATATAATCTTTTGTTGAAATACCAAGCAAGTGCTCCAAGGTTGGCATAACATCGATTTCACCGATAAATTCATCACTGATGTGTCCAGATGTTTGACCAGGAATATCAATCATGAACGGTGTACGTTGCATCATTGTATTATCATACTCTGTCCAGTTATCTGCACTTTTACCAATGAATGGGGCATAGTATTTTGTATCTGAACCAGAAATTCCGTAGTGATCACCGTAAAGAACAATAACGGATTTTTCATAAAGTCCAGATTTTTTCAAGTAATCAAAGAAATCTTTAACCGATGAATCCAGATAATTAGCGGTAACAAAATAGTTGTCAACGACTGAGTTCCCTGAACCACCTTCTAAAAGTTTTGGATTCATCTCATAATCTTCAAGACCTGTATAAGGCGTATGATTTGTAACCGTCAAATATTTCGCATAAAAAGGTTGCTGTAACTGCTCAAGATATGGAATTGAATCGTTAAAGAAATATTTATCTTTAACGCCCCAAGCAGTAGAGTTCGTTGGTGTGAGATCATAGAATGATTGGTCAAAGAAGTTTTGATAACCCATATTACGATAAACGTTATTACGACTGTAAAATGAGCCAACATTCCCATGGAAAACCGCACTTGAATAGCCTTCTTTTTGTTGCAGAATGGCTGGCATAGCTTGGAAAGTTTGTGTACTTCCTAGGCTTGAGAAGAGTGAACCAGATGATAAACCAAATGTTGAAGTTTCAAGCATGGTTTCTGCATCAGAAGTTTTTCCTTGCCCAACTTGGTTAAAGAAATTTGAGAAAGAATAAACAGAAGGATTATTATTATAAAGTGAATTCAAGAAGGGAGTAACTTCTTCACCGTTTACCTTCATATTAATGACATCTTGTTGCAGTGATTCAAGGTGAATCACGATAACGTTACGGTTTTTCGCAATCCCAAACATCTTGGCATTTGGCGCAAGATAACGATCTTCTTGAATGTATTTTTGAACTTTTGTAAAGTCAGTTTTAGAAGCCATAGCTCGAGTTTCGTTGGACACATGAGTATACCAGCTATTGGTCGCTAACCATGGGCCTAAGCCCAAATAACGGACAACATAAGTGGCATCGTATTGTGCTTGTCGTGAAACTAGACGATGCTCAGTAAGATCCGCCATCCAAAAGTTTAAGCCAAAAATCATGACAGAGGCACTGAAAACCTTAAAGGCAAAAATATTCGTAGGACGACGTTCATCCATTTTAATCTTCTTGGTAAGAAAAAGCACAAGAATAACAATAATGTCAATCCAGAACACGATGTCCACCCAAGAAATAGCGATTGAACCTAAATCGAAACCTTTTCCGACCATCCCTGCTCCCCCCGTTAAGGTGTTAAGCGTAAGAAAGTCTGAAAACTCACGATAGTAAAGGATATTTCCGTAGACTAACAAATTTCCAATCAAGTTCATTAATAGCATACCTAGATAGAAAAGCTGCTTTCTTTTAATAAACAGTATCAAGCTAAAGAAGATTGCTGTAAAGCCTATGGGATTCACAATAACCAATAGATAATCTGCAAGATTAGAAGAGTTCAAACCCTTAAAGACAGAAAAGTAAGCAATCATGGTTTTGACCCAAATAAAGAAGGTCGACCAGCATACTAAACCTAGTCGTGTATTAAAACTATTAAGTAATTTTTTCAAGGTAAACCTCAATTTATTTTTTATTTGCACAAGATTAAATTCATTTTTTTACATTGGGAATAATTCTAACAAATGAGCCTTGAGCTAAGCTTAAGCTTCATATGGCTGATCTGTTTAAACTTCATCCTCTAATCGTACAGAAATGACCTTAGAAACCCCTGCATCAGCCATTGTGACACCATACATGGTACCTGCTGCTGCCATTGTCCCACGACGATGTGTGACAACAATAAATTGATTGGAGTTATCAAAGTGATTCATGTAATCTCCGAAACGTTTAACATTCGCTTCATCTAATGCTGCTTCTACCTCATCCAAGACCACAAATGGAACCGTTCTAACTCGTAAAATAGCAAAAATTAATGCCAGAGCAGTTAAGGCTTTTTCTCCTCCAGACATGAGATTCAAGCTGGCTAATTTTTTACCTGGAGGTTGTACTTTGATTTCGACACCAGCTTCCAATAGATTAGTGCTGGTTAACTCAAGATTAGCTTCTCCTCCGGCAAACATTTGTGAAAAGGTTAGTTGGAAACTTTCTCTAATTTGTTCAAATGTTGTCTTAAAGCGGATTTCTACCTCTTCATTCATCTCTTGAATCGTTTCGAGTAGCATATTTTTAGCTTCCAAGAGGTCATCCCGTTGGCCACTCAAAAATGCGTGACGTTGATATACTTCCTCATACTGAGTGATAGCATCCAAATTAATCGGACCGAGCGCACGGATTTGGCGTTCTAAAAGACTGAGCTGTTGCTCTGATTCAGAAAGATTTTCAAGGGTTTTAGCCTTCATTTTAGCTTCATCGAAACTCATTTCATACTCAGTAAAGAGTGTGGTTTGACGATTTTTCAAGAGCTTTTCTGATTGTTCAATCCTTACTTCCAAACGCGCTTTTTGATTATTTAGCACTTGATTTTGTTCCAATAGGTCCCGATTTTGTTCTTCTAATTCTTCTGCTTGAGCTTGAAGATCGTCCCTCTCAAAGCGTAAGCTCACTAACTTCACATTAGCTTCTTGAAGTTTAGCCTCAGTCTCTTTCAATTGGTAAGCATAAAGATTACGACTTTCTTCATCGATCTGAGCTTCTCCAATTGCTTGCAACTTAGCTTTTTCAGTACCTAAAGCTTCATATTCTTGCCTTAAGCGCTCTTGCTCGGTTTGAGCAAAACGTAATTCATTTTTTAGACTGGACAGGAGTAATTTCGTTTCATGATAAGCACTATTTTTTTGTTCTTTAAGAGCATTGAAACTTTGACTGTTAGATTTAACTTCTTCAAGTTGATTATCTAAGGATTGTTTGTCCTCAGCAATTTTAGACAGCTGCTGTATCAGCATTTCGTTATTCTTTGATAATGCTTGGTGCGCTTCCGTATTTTCGGTATCCGCAACCAAATCTTGCAGATTTGCTTTTTGTTCTGATAATTGCTTAATCTGCAACTGTAAGCTTTGTTCCGCAAGGCGTTTTTCTTGAATATTGGAACGTAAAGCTTCAAGTTGACCACTCAAAGTTTGACGTGAAAGCTGTTGTTTTTGTAATTTGTCTTCGACTGCTTTTAACTTACTTTCTGCTAAAGCGATAACTTCAGTCAGATGATCAATTTCTGTGCTGGTAAAAGTTGTATTGTTACGTTTTGCTGCACCACCAGAGTAAGAACCACCCGGATTAATCTGCGTACCATCCAAGGTAACGATACGAATAGTGTAGTTCATTGTACGTGCTATTTGACTTGCATGTTCAGCTGTATCAACAATGGCGGTAGTTGCTAACAAACTTGACATTGCTCTTTGCAATCGTGGTTCAAAATTAACCAAATTTAAAGCAGTGTCAATGAACCCCTCCATTGTCACTAAACGTTCGTAATTTCGAAACTCCCGAGGCTTTATTGTTGTAAGCGGGAGAAATGTTGCACGACCCAAGCGTTTTTCTCTTAAATAAGCGATAGCTTTTTTGGCTGAGTTTTCATCTTCTACCACAATATTTTGACTGCCACCACCTAAAGCAATATCAATAGCTGTGGTGTATTTTTTATCAAAAGTTAAAAGATCGGCAACAACGCCAATAACACCACCAAGTGCAGCACTTTGTGTCATAACAGCCCGTACACCCTGATACAGATTACTGTGACTGTCCCGAATATTTTCCATGCTTGCAAGATTGGCCTTGTACTTGCTAAGCTGTTGCATCTGATCGTACATCACATTTTGACCTTGACGCTCTGCTTCAACATATTTTGCTTCTGTCGCGCTCTTTTCTTGTAGTTCCTTTTCAAGTTTTTGAGCAGTTTGAGTGAGCGCGCCTAAAGCAGTTTTTGCTTTTGTAAGATCAGCAGAAATCGTTTGAAACTTTTCTGTGTTTTCTTTTGCGTTTTCATCAGATTCCACTAGGCGACGTGAAATATTTTCATATTCAGCCTTATTTTTAGTTAATTGATTAGAAAACTCTGCCTCTTGTTGCACCAATTGCAAATAGTCTTCGCGAAGTCGCTCTGCTAAAGTTTCTGGACTTTCAGCAAAACGTTCCAATTCTTTTTCTAACTGCTCAAGTTGTTCTTGGGCTGCCTTCTCTTTATCTTTGAGTTCCGCTTTTTTCTTTTCTGAAGTTTCTTTCTGTTGCGAAACTTCCTGTAATTTAACATCAAGTTCTTCAATACGCTCTTGACGTTCTGCAGCTGATTTTTGAGAAGAGGACTTTTGCAGATCGAAAACTTCTATTTTATGTTGTAAATCAGACTTAAGTTCTGTTAAGGACAAGCTGTCTTGTTGGACTTTCTCTTGCTCTTGTTCTACTTTCAAACGCGCTTTTTTAAGATTAGTTAGCTGCTCTTCGTAGCTTTCTTGTTGACTTTTTAAAGTACTAAGCTCAGTTTCTACTGCATTTAAGTCATCTTTCGCTTGTTCATACTTTTCCTTCTCCTCAAGAAGTTGAGCCACCAAAACAGAAAGAGCAAGCTCAGAGCGTTGTGCCTCTAAATCTTGAAAACGCAAAGCAACATCACGTTGGGCACGCAATGGTGTTAATTGACCATTAAGTTCAAAGATAATATCTTCGAGACGATCGAGATTATCTTGTGTGGTCTGTAGTTTGCTCTCTGTTTCAGCACGCCGTGTCTTGTACTTCAAAACACCAGCTGCTTCTTCAAAAATTGCTCGACGTTCTTCTGCTTTCGAATTAAAGACTGATTCGATACGTCCTTGGGAAATAATCGAAAGAGAATCACGCCCCAACCCTGTATCTGTAAAAAGTTCATGAATATCTTTCAAGCGGCACTTACGCCCATTAATCAAAAATTCCGAATCACCATTGCGATATAGACGACGTGTAATAGTTACTTCCACGTCTTCTTCATAACCTGTAAGATACTGGTCTGCATTATCAAAAGTTACAATAACTTCAGTATAGTTTAGTGCCTTACGCTTTGCTGTACCTGAAAAAATAACATCCGGCATTTTCCCGCCACGAAGTGACTTAGCTGATTGCTCTCCTAAAGCCCAGCGTAGTGCTTCAACTATATTTGACTTACCGGAACCATTGGGTCCAACAACAGCTGTAACGCCTTGGTCAAATTCAATTTTCGTGCGGTCAGCAAAAGACTTAAAACCGACAATTTCCATTTTTTTAAGATACATGAATCTGACCTTTTATTGCATTTTCCGCTGCTTTTTGTTCAGCAACTTTCTTTGATTTACCTCGCCCACGTCCAAGCTCTTTTCCATTATTATAAACTGCAGCGACGAATTCACGCGCGTGTGCTGGGCCTGTTTCTTCTAAAATTTTATATTCGATGATCGTCTCACCATCAACTTGCAGAACCTCTTGCAGGTTTGTTTTATAATCAATGACTTTAAAATAATCGTCAGCTTTTACATGCGGAATAACCACTCGATTTATAAATCGACGAACTTCTTCCATACCTGCATCTAAGAAAAGAGCACCTAGAAAAGCTTCAAAGAGATTTTCTAGGTTGGTATCACGATTACGTCCGCCTGTTTTTTCCTCACCATTACCTAAACGTAGAAAACGTCCAAACTCACACTGACGCGAAAAATTAGCCAAAGATTCTGTGCGGACAATGCTAGAACGCATCTTCGATAATTCACCTTCAAGTTTATCTGGATAAGTACGATAAAGATATTCTGAGATGATTAAAGACAGAGCGACGTCTCCCAAAAACTCCAAACGTTCATTGTTTGCAACCTTTGGGAGGCGTTCTTCATTCGTGTAGCTCGAGTGAGTAAAAGCTATTTTTAACAATTCTTCATCAGCAAATTTTATACCAAATTCATTTTTAAGCTTATTTTGAAGCTCAAACATAAAAATTCCTCCTAAATTTTATTATTAACTTAGTTATTATACCAAATTTTTGTGCCTTTTTGGTGTAGACTACAAAGAAAAGAGCTTGCACAGGCAAACTCTTTTACACACTATCCATACGCGCTAATATAAAGGCTAGAACGAAACAGAGCCCTAATGGTAGAGCCACTAACATCACGTATAAATTTAGCATTGAAATTAAAATATAGAAACTTCCAATAACTAACTGATAAAGTTGCCATATTCCACCTATTGGTCGATCCATCCGAATAAAGGAGACCCAATTTACAATCATGATTGACATAACAATGACAAACACTAAAGCAAAAAGTTTCAATAGAAAAAGGCCACTATGCCCTGCAATGGTCAGAGTCATTTCCAGGTCTTTTTCTTCCCAGTTAATTATGAATCGAATAAAGGCAAACATCATTAATACAGCAATAAGGGTTGTAAAAACACTCCCAATCAAGGCACAAATTTTCGCTCGTTTCATCTTTTCTCCGTTGTTTTGATGACTGTATTTTATAACTATAAGCTTAAATTAACACTAAAGTAGTGCAGATATTCAAAAAGGAAAGAAAAGCTCTCAAAAAAATTTTAAAGTTTTCGTCCATCATTCCAATCTGTCTGTAGGTAGCATGAACGCTACACATTAAAAACACTCAACGATAATAAAAAACCATAACATTTTGTCATGATTTTTTAAACTCCTATATTATTTAAGTGCTTGAGCAGCTGTAATAATAGCAAGTTTATAAACATCTTCTTCGTTACTTCCACGAGAAAGGTCAGAGATTGGTGCGTTCAAACCTTGCAAGATTGGACCAATTGCTTCAAAGTTTCCTAGACGTTGAGCAATTTTGTAGCCAATATTACCAGATTGGATATCTGGGAAGATAAATACATTTGAACGTCCTGCCACTGGGCTATCTGGTGATTTTTGACGGGCAACTGCTGGAGAGAACGCTGCATCAAATTGAAGTTCGCCATCGATATCAAGCTCTGGATGTTCTTCTTTGACCAATGCTGTTGCTTCAACGACTTTAGTCACATCATCTGATTTACCTGAACCTTTAGTTGAGAAAGATAGCATTGCAACTTTTGGATCAATATCAAAGAGTTTTGCTGTTTCCGCTGAAGCCACAGCGATATCCGCCAAGGTATTTGCATCTGGATCAATGTTAATCGCACAATCGGCAAAGATATACTTTTCATTATCGTCACGGCCACGAACCATAATGAATGCACCTGATACGGATTTCACACCTGGTTTAGTTTTAATAATTTGTAGGGCAGGACGGACAGTGTCCGCAGTTGAATGAACTGCACCTGAAACCATACCATCAGCGATACCCATATGTACAAGCATTGTTCCAAAATAGTTTGAATCTTTAAGGATTTCGCGCGCTTGCTCTTCTGTTACTTTACCTTTACGACGTTCAACAAAAATTTCGACCATTTTCTCAAAACGTTCACAGTTCAATGGATCGTAGATTTGAAAACCATCTGGATTAATCCCACGTGAGATTAAAGTACCTGTTACTTCAGAGATATTCCCAATAAATACTGGGGTAATCAATTTATCTGCGTACAGACGGTTAGCTGCGCCTAATACACGCGCATCTGTTCCTTCAGGAAAGACAATTTGTAGGCCTTTGCCAGAAATTTTTTGTTTGAGCGATTCAAAGAGTTCCATAATACTTCCTTTTACTATTTTTAGAATTTCAATAATGATTATATCACAATGTCACAAAAAATGCCCACTTATGTAAACGTTTTTTTAATATTATGGATAGAAGAGTTTCTTCTGTACATTCTTTTTTCGAATAAAAAAAACAATCTTGCGATTGCTTCTTACTCTCCATGCAAAATACTGGCGATCTTCGTAGTTAAGATATCTACCCCAACAGTATTTGAAACGCCTTCTGGAATAATGACATCCGCATATCGTTTCGTTGGTTCAATAAATTGATGATACATCGGTTTTACAGCATCCATATATTGTGTAATAACAGAATCTAAAGTACGTCCACGTTCTTCAATATCGCGACGGATACGACGTAAAATGCGTACATCATCATCTGTATCCACGAACACCTTAATATCCATTAAGTTACGCAGTTTTTCGTTTTCTAAAACTAAGATTCCTTCTACAATCAAGACATCTACAGGTTCTTGTCGGTAAGTTTTTTCACTGCGTGTATGGTTGGCATAATCATAGGTTGGGATATCAACAGCACGACCATTTTGCAACTCTTTTAATTGGGCAATCAGGTAGTCTGTATCAAAAGCCAATGGATGGTCGTAGTTTGTCTTTGTACGTTCTTCAAATGTTAATTGTGATTGATCCTTATAGTAACTGTCATGTTCAATCATAGCAATATTTTCATCTTTAAACATAGATAAAATTGCTTGAGACACGCTGGTTTTCCCACTTGCTGAGCCACCTGTTACACCGATAATCAATGGTTTTTTCAAAATTACTTCTCCATATTTTATGTATCCACTATAACTTCAATTTCTTAGGGATATTATGTTATTCTCCCTATTTTATCATAAAACTGAACCAGCTTCAGCTCTAAAAACTATTTCAAACCAATCTTTTTTATCACTTAAAAAATTTAGTGACTTTTATTTTCACAGCTCATGCATTAGTTTTAAATGAGTTTTACCAAAAAATTTGCTATAATGGTTTTAATAAATTTTTGATAAGAAAAGGGGTGTATGATGCTTAAACTTGGAATTATCGGTACTGGGTGGATTAGTGGATCTTTTGTCGAAGCTGCCCATCTCACCAAAAAATATAGTCTTGAGGCTGTTTACTCACGTAATCTTGAGAGTGCAGTATCTTTTACAGAAGACTTTGACGATATCGAACTTTACGATGATTTAGATGATTTTTTCAAGCATGATTTGGATATCATCTATATTGCCAGCCCAAATGCTATCCATTTTGAACAAGCGAAGGCTGCTATTTTAGCAGGTAACAATATCATCGTTGAAAAGCCAGCGTTTTCAAATCCACAAGAATTAGCTGAAATTATCAAGTTAGCGGATGAAAATGACGTTCTCTTTTTCGAGGCTGCCCGAAACATCCATGAACAAGCCTTTGAGACCATCAATTTATTCTTAGCAGATAAAAAAGTTGTTGGGGCTGATTTTACCTATTCAAAATACTCTTCAAAAATGCCTGCACTATTAGCTGGAAAACTTCCCAATAAATTCAACAGCAAATTTTCTGGCGGCTTGCTCGCTGATTTAGGTGTTTATCTCCTCTATGCAGCCGTTTATTGGTTTGACAAACCACAGTCTGCTTGCTACGATGCAGTCGTTTTGCCAAGTGGTGTGGATATTTCTGGTATTGGAAGCTTGGATTATGGTGATTTCAAAGTTGCAATCAAATGCGCAGGAAACCTCACAAGCTATCTCTCAAGTGAAATTTACACAGATCAAGGTACCCTGATTTTAGATGGTGTAAATGCTATAACCTCTGCAAAATTTATTCGTTTTGATGGAAGCAAGGAAGTTATCAAGGTTACACCGCCAAAACATTCTCTCCTTGATGAAGCTCTCCACTTTGCTGAAATCATTGAAACTATTTCAACTCCTGCTGCTCGTTCACTCTACAAAGACTTGCACCAGTTGGCACAAGATGTTTCTGAAACAAGTTATATGATGCGCCAAAGTGCAGGAATCGTCTTTGAAGCTGATAAAAAATAAGATTTAATCATTGACTCCATATCGGAGTCTTCTGATCCCTTAGTTAAATTGGATATAACCCGGACCTCCTAAGTCTGAATCGCCAGTTCGAACCTGGCAGGGATCATTAAAAAAAGCTTCCTTAAGGAAGCTTTTTTTATATTTATTCAATTGAGACATAAAACCTATAAAGGAGAATATGGGATTCGAACCCATGCGCGGTTTTACCCACCTATACACTTTCCAAGCGTACCTCTTCAGCCTCTTGAGTATTTCTCCAAATGTTAATTATCAATTTTCAAAAT
>ERZ1034928.1089-NODE-1089-length-10578-cov-14.150052_pt1 | contig 10578 bp, 10 predicted proteins | sample MGYA00520627_ERZ1034928 | MGnify/ENA primary metagenome ERZ1034928 (study PRJEB33766, sample SAMN09781755) | gut metagenome | biome: gut microbiome | host: Homo sapiens | place: Madagascar | study: EMG produced TPA metagenomics assembly of the PRJNA485056 data... | reverse complement strand
CATTTTTTATTTATTTTTTATTTATTACCTTTTTTACCCCTTAACTTTTTTACCTTTTTACCCTTTTACCTTTTTACCTTTAAATAGCCTTTTACCTTTTTACCTTTAAATAGCCTTTTTTACCTTTAAAAGTAATTCCTTGAGTTTCTCTACATCCTTCAGTCCCGGTTCTGTCTCAAACCTGGAGTTGAGGTCGATTCCTACGCACCGGGGATGGTGGAAAGACAGAATGCGGGAAGCATCTTCCGGACCGATGCCGCCACTCAGCAGGAATGGAACATCGCCATCATATTCATCCAGAACCTGCCAGTCAAACTGCTGACCACTTCCGCCCACCGTCTTGCATTTGGTGTCGAAAAGAAAGTAGTCAACAGCGCCTACATACTCCTTATATTTCTGAATGTCCCCTGCAGTGGAAACACTGATGGCCTTGATTATCTTCATATCCCCCCTTGCTTCACGCAGCTGCTCACAAAGTTGCCTGCTCTCGTTCCCATGCATCTGCACCGCATTCAGGGAGAATGAATCAATCTTGTCCAACATCGTGGAAACGGAATCATTCACGAAGACTCCCACTCTGCACACATTGCGGTCAGCATCAGAGCGAGCTACCACCTGACTGGCATACCGTGGAGACTTAGGATAGAAGATGAATCCCATCATATCTACGCCGAGTTGCGCAACCTGCTTTACATTATCAGGTTCACGCATTCCACAAACCTTTACTAACATTTTCTTTATTGTTTTAAGTTTCGCAAGTTTTGTCCCACACGCCCTGAAAGGGCAGAAGCCCCTAGCCCAGGGCATCGCCCTGGGTAATTACGGACGCAAACCTGTCGCCCTGTAAGGGCAAAAGCTTTAAAACTCCAGACAAAACATAAAGCTTTTGCCCTTACAGGGCGCCTTACTGATTGCCTTTATACCCAGGGCGATGCCCTGGGCTAGGAGCTTCTGCCCTTTCAGGGCGTTAGGAGCAAAACTTGCAAAGTTGCTGTTTCTACCTTTCTCAGGGCGTTAGGAGCAAACAATCCTATAATTTAGAAATAAATTCTGCAAGCGCCACGCCCGGGTCTGCCTGTTTCATGAACTGTTCGCCCATCAGGAAACCTCTGAAGCCGCCTTCTTCTCTCAACCGGAGAACCGTCTGCGGGTTGGAGATACCACTCTCGCTCACCCTGCACACATCCTTCGGGAGTTTCTCTGCCAATCTGAAGCTGTTCTCTACATCCGTAAAGAAGGTTCCGAGATTTCGGTTGTTGATGCCGTACATATCCGGTTCCAGTTCAGCATACTCGAAGTCGTGCTCATTATGCATCTCGAGCAGCACCTCCATGCCCAGCTGGTGAGCCATGTTCATGAGTTGCTTACACTCCTCCTTGGTCAGGCAGGCCGCAATGAGCAGCACGGCAGAAGCTCCGCAGTATCTCGCCTGCAGCAGCTGGTATTCCTCAACCACGAAGTTCTTATATAAGATAGGTAGGGTAACGCCCACGTGGCGCGCCTCCTGAATATACTCATCATATCCTCCGAAGTAATCAATGTCGGTGAGGATGCTGAGCGCCGAGGCTCCGTTCTGCTGGTAAGCGAGCGGGATGATGCTCGGCTTGCCTTCCTGCTTGATCCAGCCCTTGGAAGGCGATTTGCGCTTGAACTCAGCGATGATTCCCGTCTCCGAGTTCATCAGCGCCTCCTTCATGCTTCCGCCCGGCACCCGTCCCCCATCCTCCTGCATCTTCTGCTCGGTGAGGGTTATCATCTGCCGCGGCTGGATGAAGCGCTTGCGCTGCTCTATCTCTATTCTTTTATGAGCTACAATTTCCTCTAAAATATCAGCCATTTTTTTCGTTTTTACTTTTTAACCTTATTGGGAGACCAGCGACGGAATCGCTGGGAACGGGGGCGCAAAGGGAGGACAAAGGGGTTAAGGCTCTTTTTACCTTTTTACCCTTTTACTTTTTTACCTTTAAAGCCTGTTTATCTCTACGAATTTCTTGAAGGTAGCGAGCGCCTTACCCGAGTCGATGCTCTCTCTAGCTATTTCCACGCATTCCTCAATGCTCTTCTGCCCCTTCTCCATTACCTGGATGCCGAAGGCAGCATTGGCGAGAACGATGTTCTTCTGGGCTGGGAGCGCACGATTTTCAAGCACCGCATCAAAGATATCTTTAGCCTCTTCCTCTGTGGCTCCGCCTCTCACCTCTTCTGGCTTGGCAATCTCGAAACCGAGATCCTGAGGCTTGAAAATCTTCTCATAGCTGTTGGTGGTTACCTTGAAGTCACTGGTGAGCGAAATCTCATCATATCCGTCGATGCTGTTCACAATGCCGTAGTCAATGCCCAACTTCTGGTAAACCTGATTGTAGAGGCGCATCTGGTCGAGATTAGCTACACCCAGCAACTGGCACTTAGGCTGACTAGGATTAACAAGAGGACCTAACAGGTTGAACACGGTAGGAAACTGCAAAGCCTTGCGGATAGGACCCACAAACTTCATTGCCTTGGCGAAGAGCTGGGCATGAAGATAAACGATGCCTGCCTCGTTGATGCTGCGGTTCAGCTTGTCCATGTCGTCGGTAAACTGGACACCGTGGTTCCTGATGACGTTGCTGGCGCCGCTCACCGAGGTAGCCGCATAGTTGCCGTGCTTTGCCACCTTGTAACCCGCACCCGCAATGACGAAGCAGGAGGTGGTAGAAATGTTGAAGGTATTCTTGCGGTCACCACCTGTTCCCACCACGTCAATGTAGCGGTCGCAATCCAGGATGGCTGGCACACCAGTGGCAAGAATTCCGTCACGGAAACCGAGCAGTTCATCTACCGTTACGCCTCTCATCTGCAAACCGGTGAGCAAGGCTGTAATCTGTTCCTCAGGAAATTCACTCTTGGTGATTCCTACAATGATGTCTCTGGTTTCCTCACGGGAAAGTTCCTCGTGGTTCAACATTCTGTTCAAAATGTCCTTCATTTCCATAGTTTATATCTCCTATATTTTTATTTTTCGTTGTAAAAGAAAAAGGGACCTGTCGTAAGTTACGGCAGGCCCCTAGTATATTATGTTGTTCACATCTACATACGGCGTCTCGACTCACGACTTTTGGAATCTTGAGTTACGCCACCACCATGATGTAGATACGAATGTATTCATATTGCTTTTTCTTTTAATTGTTTGTTACTACCAAAACGAGGCGTTTCTTTCTTTTTAACGAAAAGATTCTCCTTCGTTCTTCATTTCTACTGCAAAAGTACAGTTTTTCTTTTAAACTACAAACTTTTTGTCGAGAAATTTTAAGATTTAACACTATTTTATCATCTAAATCACCATTTCGCCCACTTTTCCTTCCCCTTCTCTCCCCTATACCTTATTATATATAGGGAGAAAGAAAAAAGATATTTCATTATATTTAGGGAGAAAAGAAAAAATATTTCGCCGAAATGTAATAATCTGCCAGACGTGCCGTTATTTATCTAGAGGACAGGTAACAGGCGGAGGAAAATTCCACAGAAGGAAATGCCCGTTCTTGAAAGCGACAGATAAAAGTAGTATTCATTCAAAAAAAGATTCATGCCTATGAAGCAAGTTTTTACACCAAAGAAAATGAGACCTTCGGCTCAGACCATCTACTTCATCAAGCAGATAGCCTACTCCTATCATACCATGGTGCAAAATGGGAAGCTAAAGGTGTGCTATCCTAACTAAAAGAAGAAGAAAGATGAAAACAATGATATCCCCTTCGTTGCTCTCAGCCAACTTCATTGACCTGAAGAGCGACATAGAAATGATTAACAAGAGTGAGGCTGACTGGCTCCACCTCGACGTGATGGACGGCGTCTTCGTGCCCAACATCTCGTTCGGATTCCCTGTGCTAGAAGCCGTGAGCAAGGTGTGCACCAAGCCCCTCGACGTACACTTCATGATTCAGCATCCGGAAAATTACATTGAGCAGACAGCCAAGCTCGGCGCCATGATGATGAATGTGCACTACGAGGCTTGCACCCATCTGCACCGCACCATCCAGCAGATTCACGCAGCAGGCATGAAGGCAGGTGTCACCCTCAACCCTTCTACCCCGGTATGCGTGCTGGAAGACATTATCTGCGATGTGGATATGGTACTGCTGATGAGCGTAAACCCAGGCTTCGGCGGACAGAAATTCATCGAAAACACCATCAAGAAGGTAGGCCGTCTGCGCCAGCTCATCAAAGAGAGCGGAAGTCAGGCACTCATCGAGGTTGACGGTGGTGTGCAGGCAGAAACTGCCCCAAGACTGGTGAAAGCCGGAGTAAACGTGCTGGTAAGCGGAAGTTATGTGTTCAAGAGCACAGACCCTTATGCTACCATCCATGCCCTGAAAGAACTCCACTAACCGAGATCCAGGTAAATATTGTGCTCCTTAGCCATCTTACGGAGGTTAAGGAGCGCATAACGCATTCTTCCCAGACTCGTATTGATGCTCACATTGGTGCACTCGGCAATTTCCTTGAAAGACATCTGCTGATAATAACGCATGAAAACCACTTCGCGTTGTGGAGCCGGCAAGAAATCTACCAGTTTCTTCACATCACGGAGAATCTGCTTGCGTACCATCTCCTGCTCGGCACAATCTGCCTGAAAATCTTCACCACGCAAACACGAAAGATCATTATCATTAGCCTGTTCTACCATGCGGAATACACAATGACTGCGGTAATCGTCAATGATTACATTGTGGGCAATGCGGATTAACCACGAGATAAATTTGCCCGAACAGGAATACTGGCCAGCATGCAAACGACTGATTGCCTTCACAAATGTCTCCTGGAAAATATCATTCGCCAAATCCTCATCGTGAACCACGAAAAGAATATAAGAGAACAACTTCTCCTCGTTGCGGGAAAGCAACAGGTCAAAAGCTCTGTTGTCGCCCCCGACATAAGCCAGGGCCAACTCTTCGTCTGTCATATTATTGAGTTTTCTCATTTTCTTAATCTATTTATGTTAAGTAAATGTCTAAATCAATAGGCTTCCTAGATTTTATTGTGTTAATAATATTAAATATCGTTGCAAAGGTAACATTTTATTTTGAAAACACCAAACTTTTTGGCAAAAACATTTATTTTTAACATTACCTGTACTTGTTTTCCAAATAAAATTCGTAACTTTGCACCGATGTGTTAAGCATCAAACCCAACAAACGAATAAACATATTCATACAAACGAATAAATACATTTAAAAATCATAAAACTAGAACAAAGACAATGAAGAAATTCTTTAAGACCCTACTCGTTGCTCTGCTCCTCATCCCTACCTGCGCTTGGGCAGATAATGGATGGAACGATGCTGAATATCAGCGCATTGAACAGAGCATACAGTTGCCTAACATCAAGCAGGCAACCAAGAAGTATGTAATTTCTGCCTATGGAGCCAAGCAGAACGCTTCGGCTGCACAGAACCAGAAGGCAATCAACAAACTCATCGCCCTCGTCTCTAAGAAAGGTGGCGGTACCGTAGTCATACCGAAGGGTACCTGGCGCACAGGAGCCATTGAGATGAAGAGCTTCGTAGAACTGAATCTCGAAGAAGGTGCCGTACTGCAGTTTGCCTTTGAGCCAAAACTCTATCCGCTGGTTCGCACCGCATGGGAAGGACTGGCATGCTGGAACTACTCTCCATGCATCTACGCCTACAAGGTTTCCGACATCGCCATTACCGGTAAAGGTACCATCGACGGAGGCGGCAACAATGATACATGGTGGCAGTGGAACGGCAACCCTTACTTCGGATACAAGGAGGGCGTAACCAAGGAACACCAGAAGATGGGCTCCCGCGCCAGACTGCAGAAAATGGCAGAAGACGGCGTGCCTTTTGATGAGCGTAAGTTCGGTATGGGACAGGGGCTACGCCCTCAGCTCGTCAACTTCGTACGCTCTGAGCGCATCCTCATCAAGGACGTAAAGATGATCAACTCGCCTTTCTGGGTGATGCACCCTCTGCTCTGCAAGGACATCACGGTAGACGGCGTAACCGTTTGGAACGAAGGACCTAACGGAGACGGATGCGACCCTGAGGCATGCGAGAATGTACTCATCCAGAACTGTATCTTCCACACCGGAGACGACTGCATCGCCATCAAGAGCGGACGAAACAACGACGGTCGTCTCTGGAACAAACCATCCAAGAATATCATCATCCGCAACTGCCGCATGGAAGACGGACACGGTGGCGTAGTCATCGGTTCTGAGATTTCAGGCGGATGCGAGAATGTATACGCCGAGAACTGCGAGATGGATTCTCCTCACCTGGAGCGCATCCTCCGCATCAAGACCAACAACTGCCGCGGCGGACTCATCCAGAACATCCACATGCGCAAGGTTACCGTAGGACAGTGTAAGGAAGCCGTGCTCAAAATCAACCTCGACTATGAGCCAAGAGAGGCTTGCTACCGCGGATTTGAACCTACCGTGCGCAACGTGAGCATGGAAGATGTTACCTGCCAGAAGAGTAACTACGGTGTGCTCATCATCGGTGGAAACAAGGTAGAAAACGTATATGACATCAACGTAAAGAACTGTAAGTTCGACGGTGTCATCAAGCAGCCTACCAAGGTTACCGGCAAGACAAGAAACGTGAAGTTCGACAACCTCATCATCAACGGCTCCCTGGTTCTCAACAAGGAAGACCGTCCTTACCAGACCTACTCAGAGTGGCTCACCCACAGCGAGATGCAGCGCGTACCTCAGTCTTACCTGCTCGACTTCAGCAAGAAGCCAAAGTGGAGCTACGTAATGGGCATTGAGATGGAAGGTATGCTCGACACCTACCTCCATTACAAAGGCGGAAAGAGCACCTTCAAGGGAACTGATGCCGAAGCCAACAACGAGGCAATCATCAACTACCTGAAAGAATATCCAGCCAAGATGATTGACGAAAAGGGAAACATCACAGGCTACAAATATGAGGATTTCAACCTCGACAATGTGCGCACCGCGAAGTTCATCCTCCGCATGCATAACCTCTTCCCAAGCAAGAGCAGCGAGTTGGCACTGAAGACGCTCTTCAAGCAGTTGCAGAACCAGCCTCGCACCAAGGAAGGCGTTTACTGGCACAAGGCTATTTACGCCAACCAGGTTTGGCTCGACGGCATCTTCATGGGTCTGCCTTTCTACTGCAACTACGCCGTTCAGAACCTCAAGCCTAAGAAGGCTAAGAAGATTCTCGACGATGCGGTAGACCAGATTGTGAAGACCGACCTGCGTACCTACGACGAGAAGACCCAGCTCTGGAAGCATGCTTGGGACGAAACCCACAACCAGTTCTGGGCAAACAAGGAAGACGGAAAGAGCCAGCATACCTGGGCAAGAGCCCTCGGATGGTACGTCATGGCAATGACAGAATGCCTCGACGCCATGCCAGAAGATTATGCCCGCCGCGGTGAAATCATCACCTTATTAAATAAGGCAATGAAGAGCGTGGTAAAATACCAGGATAAGAAGACGGGCGTATGGTACGACGTGATGGACGTAAAGGATCCTCGCAACTACCTCGAGAGCACCGCTTCAAGCATGTTTGCCTATGTTCTCCTCAAAGGTTACCGCAAGGGATACCTCGGCAAGGAATATCAGGAAGCAGGTATCAAAGCTTATGAGGGTATCCTGAACAACTTCATCAAGGTAAACCCTGACAAGACCATCAGCCTTACCCGCTGCTGTGCTGTCAGCGGACTCGGCCCTGGACCTGGCCCATACGTAAAGAAGCCAAACTACAAGCGCGACGGCAGCTTCAACTACTACATGAGCGAGCCTATCCGCGACAATGATGCCAAGGGCGTAGGTCCTTTCATCTGGGCTAGTCTGGAAATGGAAATGCAGGGACTGAATAAGTAAACTGCTAAGATTTGAATACATCATTTAAAAAAATGAATAACAAGAAGATATTAACAAGTATGGCAGCAGCACTCATGAGTGCTGCTGCTTTGGCACAAACTCCAGCCTTTCCGGGCGCAGAAGGTCACGGAAGATACGTAACCGGCGGAAGAGGCGGAAAAGTAGTACACGTAACCAATCTCAATGACAGCGGAACAGGTTCTTTCAGAGAGGCTGTAAAGTCTGGTAAGAGAATCATCGTCTTCGATGTGGCTGGCGTCATCGCCCTGAAGTCTGATCTCAAGATAGGTGACAACATCACCATCCTCGGACAGACTGCCCCATCTCCGGGCATCACCCTCAGATATTACACCGTTCAACCGGGCAACAACAACATCATCCGTTTCCTCCGCATACGCCGCGGAGAGGAAAAAAACATCAATGACGGTGCGGATGCTACCTGGCAGCGCAACAAGACCGGCATCATCTTCGACCACTGCTCCTTCAGCTGGAGCATCGATGAGGTGGCTTCATTCTACGACAACAACAATTTCACCATGCAGTGGTGTACCGTTGCCGAGAGTCTCACCAATCCGGGTCACTCTAAGGGAGCACATGGTTACGGAGGCATCTGGGGCGGTAAGCTTGCCAGCTTCCACCACAACTTCATAGGTCATCTCATGAACCGCGGTCCACGCTTCAATGGTGCCAGATACGGATGGACAGGATACACCAACAACAAGGATTACGATACCTATAAGTGGAAGAACACAGTGCAGGCTGAAAACGTAGACTTCCGCAACTGCGTGATGTATAATGCGCAGGGCACCTGCTACGGAGGTCCGGGCGGCGGACAGATTAACATCGTGAACAATTACTACAAGGCTGGACCAAGCCAGGGACTTAAAGAAACAACTCAGAACGGTCTCAAGGTAGACGTAAGCACCGGCAAGGAACGTGGCAGCCAGGACCGCATCACTCTGGTTACCTTATCTACCAGCAGTAATTCCGACAAGAATCATCCTGAGTTCTTCGACATGACCAGCCGTTACTTCATCAACGGAAACACCACCGAAACCACCAAGGGTACTGTTACCAAGAATCAGGATTGGAAAGGTATCAGCTACGACAAGGGCATTCCAAGCCAGAACGGAGAATATTACAGTCCGGATGCCAAAAACTATTATGGTGACAATGTAGCCCACGTAACCATCAGCGGCAAGTCTTGTGTCAAAATCAAGATGGACGCTCCAGCTCCAACAGGAGAGGTTACCACCCACTCTGCAGACGAATCATTCAGCAAGGTTCTGGCATACAGCGGAGCCTCACTCTACAGAGATGAGATTGATGCGCGCTACATGGAAGAGGCTAAGACTGGTACAGCCAAGTACAAGGGAAGCATTACCAATTCGCCTGGCATCATCGACAAGGTATCAGATGTAAACGGCTACACCGAGTCAACCTTCGGAAAAGGCTCTCGTCCTGCCGACTTCGACACCGATAATGACGGAATCCCAGATGCATGGGAGCTTGCCAACGGCTTAGATCCAAACGATGCCACAGATGCCCTCACCTACTCGCTTGACAGCAAGAAGTACTACACCAACCTTGAGGTTTACGCCAATTCGCTGGTTGAGGACATCATGAAGCAGGGCAATGCTGATGCAGAGAACAAGGTAGATGAATACTATCCTGCATGGAAGAATCCTACAGGCATCTCACAAATCACCGGTTCCAACCCAAGTGAGTTGGTCAAAGTAACGTATTACAGCCTCAACGGCACCCTCCTTTCTGCTCCTCAAAAAGGAATCAACGTCCACAAGATGTTGTTTAAGAACGGAAAGACCATAACAGATAAGGTAATAAAGGAATAGAAAAACTTCTTATAAAACTAAAAGGGCATCCCCTCCATTTGGGAATGCCCTTTTGTTTTATCTGTTTACACAATCTGTTACTTTACATACTTCTTACCGTTCTTGATAATCAAGCCCTTTGCAGAAGAAGAAACCTCCTGACCAGCCATGTTGTAGGTCTTACCATTCTTCTTGGCTGCGGCAGCACTGATGTTAGAAATGCCGGTAGACGTACCACCACGTACAACTGTAACCTTTACAACACAAGTGCCAGTATTGCCATTTCTTCCAAACTTCACGCTAGGCATATCTTCCGTCAACGTAATTTGCTCCTCTGCAGGATCATCCGCTGTATTTCTACTATTGACAAATTGTTTTGTCGTATAATAAGTTTTTCCTTTTTCACCAACTTCACCAGTGAAGAAAGCTACAGCAGCTTTTTTGGAGTCATCTGCATTATTAAAAACACCAGCAATAGTAATTACATCACCCTTTTTGAATCCACCTTCTGTTGTTAACTCAACAAAGTTATCTACAACAAGGTTATTTGCACTAAAGCTTTTTCCTATCTTTATGCAAGATACCGCATCTTTATTATTATGAATTTTCACTGTTGCAAACGAAATCTGTCCGTCAGCATCGTGAAGGGTTATACCTGACTGAGAAGTTGGATAATCAATCAAAGTTGTCTGTGCATTAACACTTGCAGCCAAAGCTACGGCTGCGATAAGAGTAAAGAATTTCTTCATAATCGTTTATTTTTAAGTTTATAAATTAAATTTAGTTGATGAATAACTGTATTGCAGTTTCATTCATTTGCTAGTTTATTTCGGTGGCAAAAATAATAAATCATTTTGAGAATCTCAGAAAAACATGAACCAAAAT
>ERZ1034928.1088-NODE-1088-length-10596-cov-4.893843_pt1 | contig 10596 bp, 10 predicted proteins | sample MGYA00520627_ERZ1034928 | MGnify/ENA primary metagenome ERZ1034928 (study PRJEB33766, sample SAMN09781755) | gut metagenome | biome: gut microbiome | host: Homo sapiens | place: Madagascar | study: EMG produced TPA metagenomics assembly of the PRJNA485056 data... | reverse complement strand
CAAATCCTTCCGGATCGCTGATAGCCATCTCTGAAAGCATCTTTCTGTTGATGTCTACACCTGCAAGCTTTAAGCCGTGCATTAATTTGCTGTATGAAATATCATTCATTCTTGCAGCAGCATTAATACGAGCGATCCATAACTGTCTGAATTCTCTCTTTCTCTGCTTTCTGCCAGCATATGAACTTGTTAAAGCTCTCATAACTGACTGCTTTGCTACTCTATACTGCTTTGATCTGGCTCCTCTGTAACCCTTAGCCAGCTTAAGTGTTCTGTTATGTTTTTTCTTAGCGCCAACGCCGCCTTTTACTCTTGCCATTCTCTAGTTCCTCCTGATTTATTAGATATAAGGTAAAATCTTCTTCATTACCTTTTCATTTGTTGAATCCGTCATTGTTAACTTTCTAAGATTTCTCTTTCTCTTAGTTGTCTTCTTTGTTAAGATATGTCTCTTGTAAGCCTTGCTTCTCTTAAGGCCGCCGTTAGCTGTTTTCTTGAAACGCTTAGCTGCTGCTCTTTTTGTCTTTAATTTAGCCATGTGTGTATTTCCTCCTTAATATATGTCATATTGTAAATTAACGTTTTTCAGTTAAAAACATTATCATACTTCTTCCTTCAAACTTGGCAGGCTTATCAATGACTGCGATGTCTGAAAGCTTCTCAGCAAATTCATCAAGAATGCCCTTTGTCTGTTCTACATGGGCAAGCTCTCTACCTCTGAATCGAAGCGTAACCTTTACTTTATCGCCATGTGTCAGGAACTTTCTTGCCTGATTTACTTTTGTATTCAAGTCGTTAGTATCAATGTTTGGAGATAAACGAACTTCCTTGATCTCCATTGTCTTCTGTTTCTTTCTGGCTTCTTTCTCCTTACGAGCAAGCTCATAACGGTACTTACCATAATCAATAATCTTGCATACAGGTGGTTTTGCCTGTGGAGCGATCTTAACCAGATCAAGCTCTGCTTCCTTTGCAAGCTTCAGTGCATCTCTGGAGGACATAATTCCGATCACCTGACCATCCTCGCCGATCACGCGCACTTCTCTGTCTCTAATCTGTTCGTTAATCATTAATTCGCTAATGACTTTTTACCTCCATTGCATAAAAAATAGTGGACAGCGCAAACCATCCACTATTATATATAAGTACATATTATAATCTACTTAGATATGAACCCAAGTCACTATTCTTCGTGCTAAGGTGAGAGTGGATACTCTGCTTTCTTGTCTGTCTCTGCTAAACAGCTTCTATAGGTTAGCACATACATGTGCAAATGTCAAGAATTTTTTTACTGTATCCAGCAACTTTTTTCGTTATATTTAGCAACTTTTTAATGCTCGCTCTCTTCCGCTTCGATCGGGATAAATACCCGGTCATGAGAGATTACGGCATCTGCATCCTCCGGCTTTGCAGAACGCTTACGAGCTTCTTCTGCGAAATACATCTGGGAATCCAGTTTTACCTTGCCGCGAAGATCCTGCTTCTCGTAACTGCCATCCGGCTGCATGATGTGCGCCTTTAAAGTATCAGCAAGCTGGATCTTTAAGATGTCCTTGATTCGTTTCTTCAGATCAGGATCTTCTACCGGGAAGGTGATCTCGACACGCTTGTCAAGGTTTCTCGGCATCCAGTCTGCACTGCCCATATAGATATCTTCAAATCCATCATTATAGAAATAGAAGATTCTGGAATGTTCCAGAAAATTACCAACGATTGAACGAACCGATATGTTCTCACTGAGTCCCGGCACACCTGCTTTGATACAGCAGATGCCACGGACGATCAGGTCGATCTTAACACCGGCAGCCGATGCATCATATAAGGCTTCCATCACCTTCGGATCACAAAGCGAATTCATCTTGGCAATGATCCGTGCCTTCTTGCCCTGTCTGGCATTTTCCGCTTCACGGTTAATGAGCATCAGAAATTTATCCTTTAACCAGATAGGTGCAACTGCCAGTTTGTTCCATTTTCCTGGTTCTGAATATCCGGACAGCATATTAAATACTGCTGTCGCATCCTCACCGATCGGATCCGAACAGGTCAGAAGTCCCATATCTGTATATAACTTTGCTGTCTGATCGTTATAGTTACCGGTACCAAGATGTACATAGCGCTTGATACCATCTTCTTCTCTTCTGACAACCAACGCGATCTTGGAATGTGTCTTAAGTCCGACCAGACCATAGATAACATGACAGCCGGCTTTCTCGAGCTTTTTCGCCCATGCAATATTGTTTTCCTCATCGAATCTTGCCTTTAACTCAACCAGAACAGTTACCTGCTTGCCATTCTCCGCAGCCTGCTCTAACGCTGCTATGATCGGTGAATTGCCGCTGACACGATATAAGGTCTGCTTGATCGCAAGAACATTTGGATCGACTGCTGCCTGACGAATAAATTCAACAACCGGTGTGAACTCATAATATGGATGGAACAACAGGCGGTCATGCTTCTTGATCTTATCAAATATGTTACTGTAGTCGCCATTTGAAAATGCCGGCTGCGGAACATATTTCTCATATTTCAGATGATCAAAGCCCGGCAGGCCATTTACTTTCATAAGGAAGGTAAGGTCAAGCGGTCCGTTTATCTTATATACAACACGATCAACCACATCCAGATGCTTCTTTAATTCTTTTAACAGCTTCTTATCCATCGTGTCTTCTACTTCCAGACGGATAACCTCACCCCACTGGCGCTGCTTTAACTGCTTCTCGATCTCCTTTAACAGATCGGCTGTCTCTTCCTCATCAATTGAGAAATCCGCATTACGCATAATACGATATGGATGTGCACATACGATATCATAGCTTAAGAACAGCTTATCCAGATTCTTCTCGATTACTTCTTCAAGCAGGATGATCTCTGTCATGCCCTGTCGCTCGGATGGCAGAATGATCACTCTTGGAAGTACAGATGGAACCTGAACGGTTGCGATATCTGTAACATCTTTCTTCTTATCATAGATCAGCGCACCGATATTTAAAGATTTATTTCTTACAAGAGGAAACGGCCTGGACGAATCCACTGCCATCGGTGTTAATACCGGATAGATATCCCGTTCGAATAATTTATCTACATATCTGGACTGTTCCGGTGTCAGATCTTCATAATGTCTGACAATCTTCAGTCCATTTGCTTCTAATAACGGAACCAGTGAACGATTATAGGTCTGATACTGATTCTTCATGAATTCCTTCGTTGCAGGGATCAGCTCATCAAGCTGTTCTTCCGGTGTCATTCCTGCGATATCCTTCTTCGTATATCCCGCATTCTTCATATCCTTTAAGGATGCGATACGCACCATAAAAAACTCATCCAGATTGGATGCTGTGATGCTTAGGAACTTGATCCGTTCAAATATCGGAATATTCTTATCCTTCGCTTCACTCAGGCATCTTTTATCAAATTCCAGCCAGGACAGTTCCCGGTTGTAAAATAAATTCTTATCACTCATTTATATACCCCTCCTTTGTTTCAATACTACTTTTACACCATAGACCTTTTCAAATAAGATATTATTCGTTTTAAACATGCCTGCTTCAAGTGTAATATCCTCCAGCGTATCTGTATAGATCACCAGTGTATTGTCATGTAATGAAATCCTGAGATTTGTAATCTTCTGTTTATAGCTCTTATCAAGCACATCAGCCAGTCGAAGGATAGCGGTAAGCTTGGCCACTTTCATATAATCTGCCGATCCGATCCGCCCGGATGCCCTTAATTCCGACGGAAGGTAAAATCCATTATAATAAACCGCATTTGCGATCTCCTCTCTCTCTTTATGAGAAAGTCCAAGAATCTCTGTCGCCATCACGATATGATAAGAGATCAGGGATACATCCTTCATATTTACAAATTTACCACAATTATGCAGGATCGCCGCGATCTGTAACTGCAACCGTTCCCGTTTACCAAGCCCGTGTAATTTCCGTATGCTGTCAAATATTGCAAGTGCATTATCCGATACATTCTGGACATGCGCACGATTTACTTTATATTTCTTTGCAATTGTATTCACAGATGCAAGAATATCCTGATCAAAATTCTTGTCCATCAGGAAGGTTCCCTGCTTATCCATATAGTCGGCAATAATGCCATCACAGAAGATCACATTCGGAGTCAGAATCTCCTCTGCCCTGGAATTATCCAGAAATGACTGATAAATAATCGCCATCGGAAGCATCAGGGTGGCACGCTCATATGGAATACCATACCGTTCCGCCAGATCTTCCGGTTTTATGTCAACTACCCGTTTATAGAGAATGCGGAATTGTTCTCTCGATATACTGTTCGCAATTGAAAGCTCCGGACCAACTTTTTTCAGGTTGTTGATACCATCACCGATTGCAATAATACTCTTAATATCTTTATCATTTAAAAACAGATTTCTGAATTCTATGATCGCATTTGATGCGTACTCTTCCATCAGTGTTTCAAGATCTACCGTATCGGAACCGAACCGGGTCAGATAATCACGGATTCGGACTGCACCGATTGGAAGATTCTGTGTCTGCACCAGATTTCTTCTGTCAAAGATCGAGATCTGTAAGCTTCCGGCTCCGATATCAAGCAATGCATTATTCTTATGGGTTGCCACATCCACATCCATCCCGGTTGCAACAAATGCTTTATAATTCATAAAACGTTGTTCTGAATTACTGAGTATCTGCACATCAAAATCCGTACACATCTTAATTCTCTCAATGATCATAGAAGCATTCTCCGCTTCTCTGACCGCACTGGACGCATATGCCCTGTAATCAGATACATCATATTCCTTCATCTTTCTCCGGAATTTAATCAACGTGTCACACAGCTTATTCAAATTATTTTCTTCGATATATCCTTTATTATAAGTATCACTTCCAAGCTCAATGATCGTTTTTACGGTATCAAGCTCCCTAGCACCCTTTCTTGGTGTGATCTCGCAGATCTTCATTGATATCTCATTAGAACCTACATTGATCGCGGCAAATGTCTTTCCTGCCATACTTTCATACACCTCACTTCTTTTTTACACCCCTAATATGTACCGATCAGACGAAAATCCATCGCATCTTCACAGATTCCCTGTAATGCATGTCTTGTTCTTGAATCTAACAGACTGCCCTCCATTGTAACAAAAAAGGCATATTCCCATTTTCTACCGGTAAGCGGTCTCGATTCGATGCTTGTCATATTAATTCCGTTCAGATTTATATGGCTCAATATATTGTAAAGTGTACCACTTTCATCCGGTAAGGAAAAGCGGATACTTATATTTTCAGCCTTTTCCACAAAGATTTTCTGTTTTGACAGGATGATAAAACGTGTCGTATTGTTGTCATTGTTCACAATGTCTTTTGCAAGGATCTGAAGTCCATAAAGCTCTGCTGCAAGCTCGCTTGCAATCGCTGCCTGTGTCTTATCTCCTTCTTCAATGACCTTGACCGCCGCTACTGCCGTATTTGCAACACTGCACTGCTTCCACGGTTTCCGGCTCAGATAATTCGTGCACTGAAGCAAACCCTGTGTGTGTGAATATACAGTTTTGATCCGGGAAAGGTCACTGCCCGGAACACCCATTAATGCATGTGCTACATGAACCTCTTCTTCGCCAACGATGGTCACATCATTATTTCCCACCATATCATAGATTCCGTTTACAAATCCGGCTGAAGAATTCTCGATTGGAAGTACACCATAGTCTGCCTTGCCATTCTTCACCATCTCAATCACATCTCCGAAATCCGGCACATTGATATTCTGAATCTCTTTTCCGAAAAAACTGAACATTGCCTGTTGGCTGTATGCTCCCGGAACACCCTGATAACAGACAACAGTGTCCTTGTCTACTTCTAATTTCTTCACACAGGTAAAATTCTTCATTCCATCGCAAACAGCAAGCGAGCTGTCATTCGTCAGCTTCTTATTCTCATCTGCCATACCTGCCAGGATCTTATCTCTTGTCTTTACAAGTGAAGCAATCTGTGCTTCTACTGTCCGTAAATCTTCCATATTATATTTATCCATTGTTTTATCTGCTCCAAATACAAGACATTCCGCCTGCAGTCTTTCTATAAATATTAATGTTGTCTTTAAAACTATGCCAATACGATCAAATGCGCATGCTCATTTTCCCCAGTTTATTCTTCGTTCCGTTCCAGCTCGTCAAGAAGCTCCCGGATCGTCCTGCCATTGACCGGATGTCTCTTATAGCCTGCTATATTGGATAACGGCTCTAACACAAATTCCCGCTTGCACATCTCTATATGTGGGATATGGAGATTCTCCTCATCACAGATCAGATCATCATATAAAAGGATATCGATATCCAGAGTTCTTGGTCCCCAGTGGATAAGGCGTTCCCTGCCGGCGTCCCTCTCGATCGCATTGATCAGATGTAACAGTTCATCCGGCGAATGAAGTGTCTCTACCTCGATACAGCCATTTAAAAAATCATCCTGTTCCACGCCACCATACGGCTCTGTCTCGATGAAATCCGAAACCTTAGTCACCTTGGTATATTCATCTTTATTTAATTCATCAATCGCAAAATCGAGATAGGATTCCCGGTCGCCCATATTCGAACCAAGTCCCAGATAAGCAATGTGTCTCTTTCTTCGTATCTTTACTGACACTGTCTGAAGCGGCATTAATACCGGTGCCCATGGTTTCTCAACCTCTACTTCAACCTCTGACATCGTCGGATATGACAGAAGGATATTCGCCGCTACTTTCTCCGCAACTGCTTCGATCAGCTTATAAGTATGCTCTTTCATCGTCTTTTCAACCAGATTACAGATGGCTCCATAATCAATAGACAGCTTCAGATCATCCCGGATCCCTGCCGCCCTTGTCGATGTATACATATCAATATTAATTACAAATTTCTGTCCAAGCACATTTTCTTCTTTAAAAACTCCGTGATTGGCAAATATTTCCAGTCCTTTTATGCTGATTCTATCCATACGACACCTCCTGTCTGTTCTCCCTTTTACCAGATCAAACCTCATCTTTTTTATTTATGATTCAATGAAATTTTCTTCTGTTCATTGAATCATTAAGTACTGCTTCATTTTCTCTTATTGTCTGTATTAACTATGCATGATCGTCCATGCCATCTGAAGTGCGCGCGCATTTCCTTTTACATTATGCACACGGAAGAACTGACAGCCCTTCATAAGCCCCATGACCGATGTCGCGATCGTACCTTCTTCCCTCTCTGTAACAGGAAGATCGAGAGTCAGACCGATCATAGATTTTCTGGAAGTACCCAGCAGTATCGGAAAATCCCATTTGTGCAAAAGCTCCAGATGATTCATTAAAGCGAGATTCTGTTCTAAGTTCTTTGCAAATCCGATTCCCGGATCTACCATGATCTTCTCCTTCTTCACACCTGCATTAAGTGCCATCTGAACGGATTCGTCCAGATCTTTAACAACGTCGTTTAAATAATCGGTATAATCCATTACCCTTCTGTTATGCATCAGACAACATGCCACATCATGTGCAGCAACGATATCTGCCATCCTTCCATCCCATTTGAAGCCCCAGATATCATTGATCAGATCTGCACCTGCCCGGATTCCGGCTTCCGCCACGCCAGCCTTATAGGTATCCAGTGAAATTACGGTATCAAATCGTTCCCTGATTGCCTCGATCACAGGAACAACACGACCAATCTCCTCCTCATCTGAAATTAATGTATAACCGGGTCTGGTCGATTCTCCGCCTACATCTATAATATCTGCGCCATCATTTATCATCTGCTCTGTGGCATACAATGCATCATCGAACTTGTTATGTGTTCCTCCATCGGAGAAAGAATCCGGTGTCACATTCAAGATTCCCATTACATACGGTTTTTCATTCAGTTTAAATTCTTTGTTCCCTATAATCATCAGTAGACCACTCCTTTGTTCTTTTCGTCTTCCTTCCAGTAACACTCATCATAGACCTCACAGTCAAAACAGCGTCTGGAAAGCTTGTCTGCCCTGTATATTACATAGGAAAGCCCCTCTGCTTCCTTCCCTGTCGTATTATGTTTGCTGATTGCTTCTAAGATCAGCTCTGTTTCCTTACCGGAAAATCCGGTTGCCAGCAAAATACTCCGGCTGTTACGAACACTTGCCAGATGATGTTCTTCGCTGGTCTGATAGCTGACCGCCCGTCCGATATCATGTAATAATGCTGCCGCATAGATAAGCTCCGGTTCCAGTCCTAACTTCTCCTCCAGATTCATCAGCATTCCGATCCTTGCTACATCCAGACAATGATCGATCCCATGACAGCAGAATCTTCGTTCTTTCTCGGATGTTCGGATCTGCTCCATCCAGTCTTTATATTCTTCATTTGCTAATATTGCGTTGACTCTGTCCATCGTCATTTCTTCTCTGTAGTCCTCTCCTGGTTTATCGTACTACCTTATCCGCGGTATCAGCGGTCCTATAAAAGATAATGAACCAAATACTACGATCACCGGCTCCGTCAATTCTTGTGCCAATGTTTCCGCCTGTCTTTGCGCAGCAAACACATCCTCTGCCGTATCCACCGTCTTTCCGTATGAACGATAGCAGTCTGCCAGAATCTCCTTATCAAGCGCCCGTGGATTATCCGGCGTTACCGTTATGATAAAGCTTGCAAAGGGTGCCATGATATCCACCATTTTCTCATACTCTTTATCCGCAAGAACACCACAGATATAGATCAACGGCTGCCCTGTAAAATATGCCCGGATATTCTCTCTGAGGCTTCTCCATCCGCCTTCATTATGCGCTCCATCGATATAAGTCAAAGGCATATTCTTAATCTTCTGGAATCTGCCTTCCCACACCGTCTCTTTTAAACCGTTCTTTATATTCACATTTTTTAAATCATACTGTTTTTTTAAACAATTACAGACCTCAATTGCGGTTATACTATTATAGATCTGATAGATTCCGGGAATCCCCAGCTCATACTCCTGTCCTTTATAACAAAACCTGCTTCCATGCAGATCTTCTGCTATGACCTGCAGTTGGTCGGTATCTGCCATGATCGGTTCTATCTGCATTTTATCACATTTTTTTAGCCATATCTGTCTCATCTCATCCTGCATCGGATATGCCACACACGGAACCTGTTCCCGAAGGATCCCCATCTTCTGTTCCAGAATCTCCTGCAATGTATCACCAAGAAACTGCATATGATCTCTGCTGATGCTTGCAAGCACGGTACAAAGCGGCTGTTTCACCACATTTGTCGCATCGTTCTTTCCACCCATTCCGGTTTCCAGTAACACGATATCGACCTTTTTCTGCACAAAATACAGAAATGCTACCGCAGTCTCAAGCTCAAATGCGGTCGGGATCGGAAGCCCGGCTTCCTCCATATCCTCGCAAACCGGGATCACGGTCTCCATGATCCGTGCAAATTCCGATTCTTTCATATAATGTCCATTTATCTGAAATCGTTCCAGATATGTAAAGATCGTTGGGGATATATAGCGTCCGACAACATACCCTGCATCCTCCAGAATATGCCCGACAAATGCAAATATAGAACCTTTTCCGTTTGTTCCGGCTATATGAACGACAGGAACCCGATCCTGTGGATTTCCCAGTCTTAAAAGTAGTTCTTTCACTGTCTCCGTTCCGTAGACACTGCCTCTTTTTCCCGCTTCTTTCATATATAGATATGCTTCTTCGTATGTCATTCTTTAGCCTCTTTACTTGATTATGTATAGATAAAATATAATGAACTATTTCTAATGTGTTCTATGTTGGATATGCGGTGTATCATCATCAATCGGAAGGAGCTCATATCCATGTTCCTCTAATTGTTCAATCAGTGACGGCAGAGATTCCACTGTTTCATGACAGCAATCCAGATCATGCATCAATATGATCGTGTCATCATAATTTAATGCATCCTTCAATATATTCTTTACAAGCTGATCCGGTGTCTGTCCGGCAATCACCGCATCATTATTCAATGCATTCCAGTCAAAATACGTCAATCCTGCTGAGTCCAGATAGTCGATCAGGTCATTCACCGGTACCTGCGTAACACGGTTTGAACTTCCACCCGGGAACCTGTAATACCGGCAGTCCACTCCTGTAACATCATACAATAATTTTCTTAATTCCTCAACATCATTCACGAAATTGTCATAGCTTGCATAGATCGTACTATATTCATGGGAATATGAATGGATCGCCAGTGTATGCCCTTCCTCCACGATCCGTTTGTACATGGGATAGTATCGTTCATTTCTTCCTATTACAAAGAACGTAGCTTTAACATTATGCTCTTTTAAAATATCAAGGATCTCTCCGGTCTGATCGGATGGACCGTCGTCAAAGGTCAGATATGCCCGTTTTCGTGTCACTGTTTTTGACATGGCAGCCACGCTGTCTGAATCCGGAAATTTATCTTTCTGATCGATAATGAATTTTCCTGTAAACAATAAAAATACGATCAGTGCAGCAACCAGAATTATATTTTGCCAATAAGCTGCAAAAAATCGGTCACACTCTTTTAACGCTTCGTTGTCATTTATGTGGGATAAAACTGTTTTTATTTTTTTCCTCATTTTTATAAGATTTTCCGTTTTTTATACATCTATAC
>ERZ1034928.1084-NODE-1084-length-10611-cov-13.202634_pt1 | contig 10611 bp, 13 predicted proteins | sample MGYA00520627_ERZ1034928 | MGnify/ENA primary metagenome ERZ1034928 (study PRJEB33766, sample SAMN09781755) | gut metagenome | biome: gut microbiome | host: Homo sapiens | place: Madagascar | study: EMG produced TPA metagenomics assembly of the PRJNA485056 data... | reverse complement strand
ACCTAAACTAATATTAGTATTTATATCAGAATTATAAATTGTAGTAGCCGTAAAACTAAAATTATATGTATGATTTATTAATGTACTTTTAAATATTGATACGCCTGTAATATCTGGGTGATCATTAATTATATCTAAAATTATTGCATCATAAATACCTTTATTTCTAATTTTATCTAATAAAGGTAATCCATAAGAATATTTATACCATAATTCACCTTTTAAAACAGATAATCTTTGGATTAAAGAATCTTTAACCCCTTCTTGTTTAATACTATAATTTTTACCTCTTTTATTTGCTAAAAAAGTGTTTAATTCTTGGACTGTACTAATTAAAATAGTATCCATATTATATAAATTTTTTATCATATTTTGAATATCAGTAAATATTAAATAATGTGAATCAACTAAATCAGTATAAAACCATTCTACATTATTTATTACATAAGCTGTATCATATTCGCCTATTTCTGGTAAATTTTCAAAAGAATTAATATTAATTTTTTTAATATTATTTACATATTTTACATTGGTTGAATCATTATAAAATTTAGCATGTCCTAATTCATCAATACCAACCGAACCAAACCAGACAATATCAATTTGTCCTTTATTATTTTCAAAATTTCTTCTACATTTCATTAATTATATACCCCCACTTTAGTAAAATATATTGATGCATAATCTGAATCAAATTGAGTAGCTTTTTCATATTCTCCTGGACCTCCAGTTAAGATATAATATTCACCTTTAGTAAAGGTATCAGAAGTTACAGGAGTTGTAACTTGAATATATTCATCATAATTATCTATTTTATTAAAACCATTTTGATTAAATATTGCTAATTTAGTAATATTTTGTAATGCTCTATTATAAATAATACCAATACTCTCAATAGTTAAATATCCGCCTAAAAATAATTTTTGTAAATTTGGACTATATATTTCATAATTACTCCAAACAATTCTTACATTTAATGCTGGGCTAGTTTTTTCAACCAAATAATAAATTCCTAATACATAATTTAATACTTCATCTGTTTGATATAATCTATATAATTCTTCTCTTGTACCATCAAAATTTTGTTTAATAATTTGACATTTAATATAAGTTAAAAATTCATCATTATTTAAAGTAATATTTTTTCTAACTGGTTGATCATTCTGTCTATAAACAACTGTTAAATTTCTTCTACATTCAAATATTAAACCAATATAATCTAGCATTTGATCTACTAAAGAAGTTTTTTCATCACTATTTGTATAATAATTATTATCCATTACATTATATTTTTTAATAATTTCTTCCCAAAATTCATCAATTGTTACTAATAAACTATGTAAAATTTTAATTCTATTATTTATACCATAAGATTCATTTAAAAACATACTCATACGGTCCAAATAATATTGATATTCTAATAATTGAGGATTTATATCTAATAAATTATCCATATAATTATGCCTCCGCTATTGTTAAAGTACAAATTGGCTTATTAAGATCTGAAATATCATATTCAAATTTATAATTAGATGAACTAGATTTAAAATAAGTTAATTGAGCTAAATATGTTGATTCATTTTTTTCACCCATTTTTACATCTGTTACAAAAAATGCAACACCAGTATTTTCTGTCCTATAATTTGCTTTATTCATATTAGAAATAATATCAAATGAAGTCATAGTCTGTCCAATTTTAACAGAATCAAAATAATTTTGTAAATATGAAACAATTTGTTTTTCTAAATCGGTTTGTGCATTATGAGCAGTTGCAGGAGTATTTGGTAAAGGATATTCAGAAGAACAAGCAAATGTAATTCTTACATTAGGCACTTCTGGAATACAAACTTTCCAATAAACCGCATATTCTAATTCTTCAGTTTTTTGAATATATAATACATCTGAATAGCCAGTTGGTGCTAAACTACTATAACTGCTAGTTCTTACACCAGGTGTTAATTTGTTATAAATTAAATTGCCTACAACTTGACCAATTGGATCTTTATCAACTGTTGTGTCAGTATGTTCTAAAATAATTGAATCATCATATCTTAAACAAATATATATATCATGATTTTCTACTGCTTCACCATCTGACAAAGTAACTTTTGCTCCAGTAATATTATTATAAATCCAACAATCTTTAACTCCACTAACATTTAATAAAGAGCCTCTGAGACCTGATAAAATAGAAGTTGATTTATTCCCCAAAGATTGTGTTCTTCTGGCTCTAAGAGATTCATCTGATTCTTCTGTATTACCTATATCGGCATCTGTTTGTTGATATACTAAGAATGTTCCATAATCAATAGTTGAATTAATATCTCCACCTGCTGCAAATTCACTTTCATAAGGTTTATTTGTACCTAAAGCAATAATTGGTCCAAATTCATCACAAGTAACATCTGTAATTAATAAGATTTCATTTGGTTTCCATGTAAATATCGGTTTATTTGTAATATTAACTGGATTTTTCCAAGTCCAATAATTTCCATTTACATCTTTAAATTGTAAACTAGTAGGAGTTTGCTCAGTATTAGATATATTTTTTAACCATAATTGAGCAGTAGATTGAGATAAACCTATTCTTTGAATGTTAGAATATGAACATAATATATCAAGAATTCTGCCCGTTGCTTGAGATGGATTCAATGATGAATACATATGATATACTAATTGTAAAATATTATTAATTAATAAAGAAATTGCTAATGAATATTGACCATCAGCACTAGCGGTAGAAATATCAATATCACTACCATATATTCTTTTATAAATATCAGTAATAGTATTAATTATTTCACTCATATTAGCAATTGTTACACCACTATTATTTAATTTAATTAAACTATTTATTTTATTAGTTATATAATTATTTAATTCTGTTCCATTTGGCATAATCTAAATCTCCTTATCTTGTTTTTACAACTATTCCATATTTTAATGAATGATATTTTATATCATTTGTAGGCTTAATTGAATTATCTTTTACTTGCAAATTATTTATAAAATTTTTATCACAAAATACAATTTGTACTATATCATTAATTTTAAATCCAGTTTCAATTTCAGTATCAATACCATTTATTTTAGTATTTGGATTAGATAATTTATCAAAATAATAAGCTAAAATTGAATATTCATCTTGATTTTTTATAACCGGAAAAGGTTTAACTCTTATAATACCATAATTATTATCATTTGTTTTTTCTTGTATAATTTCTTGTATAAAAGCTAACGTAGATACATTAAGTGTTAACATAATATTATGTTTTAATAATTTTAATATATCAAACAGACTATCTACGGTATCTATATCTGATTCATAATCTTCAATCATATATTACCTCCAATTATATTTTTAATAATATTTAATGCTCTTGCCTGAATATTTAATTCAAAATTACTACCTCTATTTTGTAAATTATAATCAATCTGAATTATCATATATGCTCCATCAGGATCCATATAATTAGCTTTATATCCTGTTTGAGCACTAGATAAAGTAGATTCTGAAATATCAATAATAGCATTATCTATAATAATTATATCTCCTGGTTGAAATTGAAATGTAGGTAAAAGAGAAATTTTTAAACCATCTTTTGATATTGTAGGATTTCCTTTTGTAAAATTAATAGTATCAGAATTAATTTTAATTTGTCTTTTATCTTTAATTGTAGAACAATCTATAATATTATTTTCAATTGATTCATCAATAGATATAACATTTGAAGAAGTTTGATTATTTATTTGATCTATTAAACTAGCAGCTGTTCCAAAATTTGATTGTACTTCATGTAAAAATTGATTTCTTAATGATACATTTAATCCTGAAATAGGAATATTGTTTTTCATACAAATGTATTTATATGCTGCATAAATATTTATACCTGAATTTAATTGTAAATTCATTCTTTGTCTAGACCATTTGGCAACTAATTTTGGTGCATAAATTATATAACAAGTATGATCTTTATTTTGTACAATTTTATCTGAAATATAAGCAACTTCACCTCTAAAAATACATAAAGGAGATTGTGATTTATATCCAGCAAAGATTTCAATATTATAATATTCACCAATAATAATTCTAGATATATCTTCATAATCTAAATTTGATATAGATATAACTCCATTATCTTTTAAAGCAGAAATATATTTTGATCCTTTAACATCTATAGTTAATTGAGAAATAAGATAATTTCCATCTATATCTCGACTGCCATAAACTAAAGGCTTAACATTATATTTATTAGAATATAATTTTACAATTATTTCTCTTATCCAGCATAAATTTCCATAAGTTGTCAATTCCATATTATGCTACAAACCCTTCCGATTCTATTGCAGTATTAATTGCATTTGTAATATTATTAATATTAGTTTCAATTCTTCCATAACTTACCCATATTTGATAAGTAGATAATTTCTTTTTAATATTATTGATTTTTTCTTGATCATTATCAGTATATGTAGGATTTAATGATGGATTAACTAAATATACTTCATATTCTTTAGTTGAATCTGTAAACCACATATTTTCATTTCTATTTAATTCAATAAATGATGTGGTTATAGCAAAATTATTTTGTAATTGTACTGTTTTATCATCTAAAGTTAAAACTTTTGTTTGCCAATTATAATCATTCATATTATTTCGTGTAAATATTAATTGATATATATTACCTGCAATATTAATTAATATTTTTTGTGGATCATCACTATTAATAGAATAAACAATAATATTACTATTTACTTTATTTATTTGAATTTCTATATCATTTAACAAATTATTTAATCGTTTTAAATCTGGAGTATAATCATCATTAACTAATTTAAATGCTTTTCTAGCTCTTTCTTCTTTTTTCTGTCTTTGTATAGTAGCAAAAATTCCTAATCCAATAAATGCAATTACAGCAACTGCGGCTGCAACAATTAATCCACCTGGAACACTCACTGCTAATCCAGTTAAAGCAGAAATTCCTTTTGCAGCTCCTACTGCAATAGCTGTAGCTCCAATTAATGTTCCAACTACTGTAGCTGATACAGCTAATATACCTTCTTTTGCCATATTAACAATAACATATATTAAAGTGCCAAGAGGTCCTGTTGTAGCGCCTGCTAATAATACAATTTTATCTAACCAATCTTGCTCTATATATCCACTTCTATATAAAGATTCAATAACAATTTCTTTTAATTGATTAGTATCTACTAATATTGAACCTAAACTTTTACCGATCGGTTCAGATATATCAGGTAAATTTAAATCTTTTTTTAGCACATCAGTTAATTCTTCATATTCTTGCCTTTTAACCATAATTATTTCAGTAAAAGTAAAAGAAAATTCTACATTGTTTTGATGTTCAATCCAATTAATACTTTTTAAAGCCATATTACTACGTTTTAAAAATTCAACATTATTAGTATCTATAGTATCTGTATCATCAATTTGTAATGTTAATATATTACATAATAAACCTTTTGCTTGAATAGTTTCAAAAACTTTTTGTATATTAGCCAATCTATTTGCTTGGCCTCCAAAATTATATGAATCATCATTCCAATTTTTTCCATTTAAAGAAAATTCACCTGTTAAAGTGAATGTTTTTGCATTTCTATACATATGATCAGTTATAACATCACCATTTTGTAAAGGTTGTTGTGCTAATGTAATATCTGAAGAATTAGATTTATTTTTTACAAGATCTAATAATAAATATTTTGTAGGATCTTGATTAGTACCTTTTAATAATTCATTCTCACCAAATTGATTAAAATTACATTGTATTACTGCTTTATAACTTGATGTAGAATTTCCCATAAATTAATTCTCCTTTCTAAATTAAAAATCAGTTGTAGCAATTTTTTTGGCTAATTCGCTCCAACTTTCATTTGCAAATTGACTAAATGTATCTCTAGTATTTTGTACTCCAGAAGCACTATTATTAATCGTTAAATTAACATTTGATGTTTTATTCACTTGATTATTATATGTATCAGTATCATAGTTTTTATGGTCAATTAATGATACAATATTCATAATAAATTGTGCAATAGTTTTAACAAGACCAAAAATTGCTTTTAATGTATACATAATATCATCTTTATTATTAGCTATCCAAGTTAAAAATTCCATAGATAAATCTTGTTTTAATTCACTGATTTCTAATTTTAATTCTTGTACATTTGTTAATACACCAGATTGATCCATTTTATTAAAAAATGATTCATATTTTTGTAAATATTCTAAAAATTTATTTCTTTGTGCTGATGTTAAATATGGTAAATCTTCTTCTTTAATATTTAATAATGAACTAGCTTGAGAAAATCCATATGCTTGTCCAGAACTTAATCCATATTTCATTCTTAAATCTAGCATATTTCTATTAAATATTAATGATTCATTAGACCAAGTTGCAATACCACTTTTTAAATCTAACATATCTTTAGTTAAATCTTTTACATTTTTTGCTAAAAGTTTAAAAGGATCTATAATAATATTTACTACATCATTAATTAATTTTTTACCACTAATATTAAATATAGAAGATCCTTTTTTTGTAGGTTCAACTACTTTTTTCTCTTCTTCATTTAATTCTTTTAATGCGCCTTGAGTTCGATCAATAGCATTTTTATAATTATTAAATTCTAAAGCTGAATCGCGTAAAGCTAATCTATATTCTTTTGGAAATAAATATTTGAGAGTATCTTGTATACGAAATAAAGTTTTATTTAATTGTTCAAAAGATACCTGTAATAATTTCAAATCGTTATTATTAAATTTTATATCAATTTCTTTTGTAACTTTATTTGGCATATATAACTCTCCTTTCTAATTTTTATTACTTAAAGCTAAATTCTTATTATATAATGAAACCATACAAGCTTCATATAAATCTAATATTTCATAAATATCATATTTATATTTTAAATCATAATAACTAGCAAATTTATTTATTATTAAAGCATAAATTATAGGATGCATTCTTATTGGCTGATTATATACAATAATATCAGTTCCAGTTGGATTAACTCTATTTTGAAAAGTTATTCGCTGGATTTCTGAAAAACTGGCATAATTACTTCTTTCATAAAATAATTAACAATTTCATTTAAAGACATAAGATTATCTTCAATACCAGCAGGATTATATATAATTCTACCTTTAGTTTTAACAGGTATCCAAGTTTCGCCTTGTTTTACTTCAACATTTTCTAAAATAAATTCAAATAAATTTTTTGTAACTTTAGCATTTTCAAAATCAATCATTGAGCAAGTAGTTAACAAATCAATTGGATCTATTTTACCAATTCTAAATGTTTCTTTTCTTGATTTAATACTAAATTCAGTTTGTTGTATCATTTTATTAGTCTCTCCTTAATTTTAAATTTTGCCTAATATATACATAGTAGCATAAGTATTAGTAATATTTACTGTAGATACTCTTGTTAATATAACTTGACCACCAGATAAAGATCTAGTAATTTTATATACATCTATTTTTCCATAAACAACATATGTATCGCTTAATTTAACATTTTTAGTTGTAAATCTAATTAATAATTCATCTTTAACAGTAGATAAATCATTAAAATCTCCTACTAAAATGACTTTATCTTCAGATGTTCCACTAAATAATCTAAATGAAAATTTAATTATATTAGTAGTAGATGAACCACTCATAGTATAATTAAATGTACCAGTCAAACCTATATCATAAATTGCTGACAAATTTAATCTAGTATTTATTACTAAGTTTGATGTAAATAAAGCACTTGTATTATACATATCAATTGTACTAATAGTAGGTATAGAATTATTATCACCAACATAAAAATGATTATTACCATCTTTTAATAAAGCTAATTGTCTACCAGTTGATTCATATCCTAATTTTACTACGCCAGAATTACTATCTGCTGCATAATTTAAATTACCTTCTTTATTAATATAATCTTTAATTTTAAAAGTATTTAATAAATATTTTTCTAAATAATTTTGTACTGCATTATTTACTAAAGGTATACTAGCAGCAACATCTCTAGTAGTATCTAAATCATAATTAAATACGCCTTTAACCAATACATAGCCAGAAATTGAAGCATTTCTAAGAGCAGCATTAATTTGATCGGATCTAATAGAATCACCAGCATAAAATTTAACTATATTTTCAATACTAGAGGCTTCTGATGTATCGCCCCAAACTTTTATTATATTACTCATAAAAATGCTCCTATCTTAATTAATCTTCAGTAGATTGTTCTTCTACTGTTTTTTTAGTTTTTTTAGATTTTCTTCCTAAAAGTTCATCATTTACTTCAATATCTTTTTGATATTTTTGTTCAGCTAATTCTAATTTTCTACATTGATCTAATACTTTCTTTTCTTCATCTTTATTAATGATTTCATCAGTTTCAGAACCAATAGTAATAATTTTATCTTTTACTAAACATTTAACAGTATTCCAATTTTGAATTCGTGCTGGATAATATCCAATACCTTCTCTAATTAAAACTCTTAATTTAGACCAAGCTGGTTTAACATTTAAGTTATTAGGAAGTGCTTTTCTTGTATCGGTTGCATCAATACATTGCAATCCAGCTGTTACCTCAATATTTTTTATACTTTGAATTTGAACAAATTTTTTCATATAGTCTCTCCTTTCTTTATTCATCATTCAGCATATCTATCAAATATACATGCATTAATTCACCTAGCATATAAGTAGTATGTTTTGGTCTTTTTAATGCTCTGTATAATTCGACACTAATCATATTGCAATTAGTATAAGTTACATCTAATTGCTTAAACGAACAAATTTCTAGTATATTATTAAAACCATATAAATATACTTCATCGCTGTTATCATAAAATACAATATTGTATTTCTTTTTATAAAATTTAATAGGTATACTATTCAACGTTTTGTTCTTCATTGTTGATATTCTCTCCTATATCAGCATTTTCTTCACTAGTTTCACTAATTTCATTCATTTCAGTATTTGTTTCAGTAGGTACTTGTGTACTCATACCTGATAGTGATGAAGGTATTTTTAATTTTTCTTCTGAAATATTTCTATTTTTTGATAAATCCTTTAATGATTTAATAATAGTGTCAGCTTCTTCAAGTTTTAATTAGAGAAAGTTATATTAATAATATCATTATTAATAAAATCTCGTAATGCTACTGCAACTTGATATTTACTTAAAATACCAAATTCAGCTAATTTTTGTAATACATCACCATAAGCACCGATTGATTGAATTTTTTCATTATTTTCTTGCTTTTTAATTAAACTATTAAATTCAAAATCAATAGTTTCATCAATACCAAAAATATAAAATAATACTTTTAAAAATTTAGTTATAACTGGTCTAACATAAGTATCACAACTACCTTTAATATTATCTGCATATCTTCTATAAGCATCAGATTCTTGAGATAAACCACCTTTTAAATCGCCAAATAAAATACCTGGCATATCGGCAGCAGCTGCAACAATCCACATGTTACGTTCTAATAAATCAGATAAACCAGATAATGAAGTTGTATGAAATTGCTCATAAACATCATCTTTATCTAAGAATGTTAATGAGTTATAACTTCTTCCCCAGTTAACCATTTCTAATCTCATTCTTAATTGATTTTCATTTTCAGTATCAAGTGAACCTGCAAATAATCCTCTCATACCACTCATCTTAATAACTTCTATAACAGATTTATTAACAAGTGATGTAATAGATGTTTTTAATTGTTCATCTCTACTTAATTCTCTAATTAAATGAGATCCTTCTGCATATCCCCAACCTTGTAATTGACCATTTTTTATCAAATTAGGTGCAGTTCTATGTTCATATCTTAAAACATAAGAATGATCTACTTCATATTCTTTACCATCTGCAAAAATTACTCTATAAGTTTTTGGTTTTCCAAAATCAATATCTTTCGAATTTGAAACAGTTTCAGTACTAGTATAAGAAACACCATACCATCTATCTGTTACATACAATTTCATTTTAGCATTTTTAATAACACTCTTTTTTAAAGGATATTTCATATCTGCATCATTAATTGTATCAAACATCATAACAGCAATGGAACCACCAAATAATCTACCCCAACGAATTAAATTTGTTAATTCTGGTTTAAATTTATCAAAGGCTTTATATATTTTAGTATAATTATTTTTACCATGTAATGTTATTCCACAGCTTATTTGATCTTGCGCAGGTTTATCAATAATTTTTCTAAATACCCAAGAATCATTATATAGTGCTAACCACAAAGGGTAATTCATAGTTTCATTAGTTAAACTATAATTTGTAAATTCTTCAACTCTATCATTATTACCAATAGCAGTTAATGAGTTTCCATAAGAATCTTTTATTTGCTTATTAATGACAGTTGAATCGTTTATTTGCTCTAAAATTCTCTCTCTAGTATCAGTTAATTGATTTTCAAAACTATCTGTTAAACTTACAGATCTAGTACTATTTAAAAGAGTGATTAAAGTACTTATACTTGAAGCTGATTTAGTATCTTCTTTAATTTCAACATTTGGCATATTTATCAATTTCTTCCTATAAAAATATTATACTATAGTAAAG
>ERZ1034928.1082-NODE-1082-length-10618-cov-8.160182_pt1 | contig 10618 bp, 14 predicted proteins | sample MGYA00520627_ERZ1034928 | MGnify/ENA primary metagenome ERZ1034928 (study PRJEB33766, sample SAMN09781755) | gut metagenome | biome: gut microbiome | host: Homo sapiens | place: Madagascar | study: EMG produced TPA metagenomics assembly of the PRJNA485056 data... | reverse complement strand
TGTCAACTCAAATTGCTTGACATTTATCAGTGATCATTGTATAATGATCTCATAGACAGAAGTCTAAATTTGTAAAAGGGGGTTGAAAATGGCTGTAAGTGAAATTGTCAGTGTTGCATGTTCTTGCGTGTTTGGAGTTGTCACAATCCTTGTTAATAGTCTTGTGCTATGCAAAAAGAACAAGAAGGCAAAGATCCTTAACATATTTGCGAATGTGCCTTCTTATGTTAGTCAAGCAGAGCAAATATTCGGTCCGGGCAATGGCAAGGCAAAACTTCAATGGGTTATTACTAAAATTCAAATTGATTGTGTAAAAGCAAATGTTGAAATAAGCGAAGATGCAGCAGCAAAAGAAGTTGAAAGAGTGCTTGAAACACCACAAAAGAAAGAAGTTGAATATACTTCTGAAAGTGTTTAAAAGGGGGGTTAAAATGGACGAAGAAGAAAAAGTTGAAAAAGCCTTTGACGATGTTGAAGAAGATCATCGCGAAGAAGGTGAAAGTATTGAAGACGATTTGAAGCAACCGGATAAAGATCCAGAAGACAAAGCAATTGATAATGAAATTGCAGAAGATCACCGTGAAGAAGGTGAAAGTCTTGAAGATTTGAAAAATGCTTTGAAAAATGCTTTATATGAAAACTCAATGTTGAAAGAACAATTGACAAGAACCACAAAAGAAAGGGACGAAGCAAACGACGCATTTTTGAATAGTGGAAAAGATTATGAAAAAGAAAATAAAAGGGACTATGCTAGCATAGTAAGTGATATAAGATGAAAAAGAAAATCGAAAGAGTAAAACCAAATCCAAAACTTTTTGCAGAACAAAAAGTTGGAAGAACATCATTCAAGCCGCTTGAACACAAAGACGGCACAAAGTTTTCTGATGTAGAATATTTTGAATTATTGGGACGAAAATGTATTGAAATGGATAAAGCAAATAAAAATCCGTCAATACCTACTGATTATGGCAAATACGACCGTGACACCGTAGCAGTAGCAAAGGAAGTTGTAAAAGGAATTGAAAACGGTCTTTCAAAAGAAGAATTGACACAGTATATCAATAGATGTGTCGATTTAAATGCATAATAAAAGGAAGGTATAAAAATGGCTATTGTATTAAATCCAATTACTTTGCCAGCGTCAAAGATGTTGGCAACAATGACATCGCTTATTGGTGATGTTAGATTCAATGAAACACTTGGTGTTTCTGATATTGTAAATGATCTTGTAGATTCTTGCCGTATTGGTAAAGTCGATTACGGCAAAGGCATTGTTTATACATTTAAACTTGCACCACAACCAGAAAAAGACTTGACTGAAACTTCAAGTGCTTTCACAATCACAAAACCAAATGTGGCACAAGAAACAATTGAAATCGATAATTATAAATTTATCCCTATTTCAATTAGCGAAATCTTGTCAAAAGATGCTGCTTTGAATGGAGAAACTATTTCAGAGTTTTTTAGTTTTGTAATGAGTTTGCTTGAAGACACTGCACAATTCAATTTGTATGACAAAGTAAATGCTTTGTATCAAAGTTGGAAACCGGGTCAAGCGACACAAACTATTGAAGTTAGACAGATTGACACTTCAAAATTGACCGGCACAGAATTGAATGCGGCTTTGACATGGAATTCAAACGAAATGGCGAAAGTTATGCGTAAAACAGTTAACAACATGAAAATCAAAAACTCAAAATTCACTGATGTTGCAACCTTTACAGATGCAAACACTGGTAAAAGTGATAAAGTTGTTTCGGCTTTAAGATCTGACAATCTTAAACTTGTTATGAATGACAAATACTGGACTGATTTCATGGCTCAATCTCTTGCAAGCCTTTATCATTCTGAAAAACTCGGTGAAATGATCCCGGGCGAAAAGTTTGTATTGCTTCCAGAAGATGCAATGTCTGCTGACAATGCAAATACTATGGGTTGGCTTTCTGATAAGAGCAAATTTGCGCTTGCTGATTTCTATCGTGTTACTTTGTCAATCCTTGATCCTTCAACAACATATCAAAACACATTCTATCATTATTCTTACGGTTTGGGTGTGTTTAAATATGCACCGGGGGTTAAATTTGTAGCCAAAACAATCACGCCAGAACAAGCGGGCTAATGACTAATCACAAATATCGAATTGCCCTTTGCAATGTGTTTTGGAGCGAACAAGATATCAACGCAAGATTTTTTCCAAGTGTTGAAGAACAAAACACATATTTTGACAGTTTAACAGCGGGCAAATTCAGTTCGCTGTTAAATTTTAATATGGGCAATAATATCGAAACAAGTGTCACTTATCGTGACAACTCGGGTCGAAGCGTTGAAGATCTTGTCGCGTGTAATTATGCAGTTATTGAAAAATACAACGACGAAACGGGCGTGATATTAAGTCGTAGATATTTCTTTGCATATCCGCAACAAGATAGCGGCACACAAATGCGTGTGACACTTTCGCTTGACGATATTCAAACAAATTATATTAAATATAAAAACACGATTGCACCTTGTATGATAAGGCGTGCCAATCTTAATAGGTGGAAAGACAACAATGACGGCACTGTGTCTTTCAATGGTGACATTGATTCAAAATTATTTGAAATCGAAGCCGTTGAAAATGTTGGAAAAAGACTTACAAAAAGAACTGCATTGAAAATTCAACCGGCTTCAAATGCTGATAACTTAATAAATGAATGGCTCAAAGAGAATGTGATCGGGTGGGAATATGTATATCTCACACAAAAAGACGATTATAATTTTGTAGTACCAAACACTGTAAACGCAAAATCTCTTTCGCTTCAAGGCATTAAAACATATCCTTTTGAAACTGATTCAATTTTTGGACAAAATACCGAAGGAAACGGTGTTGAAGGCTCGCTTGCGTGTGTATGTTATCCAATTTATAAGAATGGAACTTTTCAAGGCACTTCAAATGTGATAAAATTGAGAAACGGTGAAAGCGGATTTGACACAAATATTTCAAGTGTCGGATTTGATATTTTTAAATCAAAAAATAACAATAATAGTTTTGTTTATGCTCGAAAATTTTCTATTTTATCACCTTTCATTTATCAATCTTATCCAGCAAGTGCGGTATTTGTTGACACCGCAACAAACAGTTTGATTTTTAGGACAAAACAAAGCGGCGACAAATTGCCATTGCCTACTGATTTTAATACCGTAGGATTAGCATGCGGACAAAAAAATGATGCCAATCATGGTATTTTGCAAGTATTGCAACAAATACCGTCAATTAGTTTGACAGAAGAATACACAGTCAACAAACAATTCACCTTTAACAAATCCGAAATTGTAGGTGCTGCAAAGAATGTAAAATTCAATCCAAAATTATTGAATTCACAATTCTTCGAATTAAATCTTGTTCAAGGGGCGCAACATTTTATGTATGACTTGCAAAAAGTAAATAGCAAAAAATTTAAGGTTGCATATACGGAAGCATTTACGCCCGATATAACGAAGGGTTATTGTCGAATTTATGATTTGAAGGGTGTTTATATTAAAGATTGTCAAGAAAATTTGACGGGGCTTGTTTATTCAAATGATAATTCACTTATGGTGGACAATGACAAATTGTCTGAAATGCTTGCAAATAACAAAAATTTCTTTTTGCAAAATGCGCTTCAAATGGGGGCAACAATACCGCAAGCAATTACAAAGCCAGTCACAACAACACTTGAAAACGCTTTCAATATTGTTGACAAGGCGCTAACACTTGATAACATGCGAAGTGCGCCGGCAAATATTAAGAACGCAAACGGCAATATTTACTTTTCTTCTTTGATATCGCCTTTTGATATATTTGTTGAAGAATATGACATTCTTGACGCAGAAAAGGAAGTTTTAAACGATTTGATGTGTGAATTCGGATTTGTTTACAATCAAACGGATAAAATAACAAATTTTGATAATATAAGACACTATTATAATTATATTGAAGCAGATGTCGAAACAATCGCCGCACCTATTTCAAACATTGAAAAGGAAAGGTTAAAGCAAAAATTAAAATCTATTAGATTTTGGAATTCTGACACAATTCAGTATGATTTAGAAAATTATGAAAGGGGGCTTGAATAATGAAAAAAAGACCAATGTCACAAGCGAATTTGCTGCGCAATGAAGGTGTTGCAGCACTTGGAACAATGATTGATTCAAAAAAGAAGTTTAACCCGGTAGGATATTACAATCCAGATAGATCAAAATACAACTTGATTTGGACAAATTACGACATGAATCAATGTTGTTCAAGATATATTTGGAAGAACCTTCCAAACGGTCTTACTTCTTGGAATTTGGAAAGAATGATATATTTTCGCGGAACTGTTGCCGGTTTTAAATTTGCCGGACGCGTTTATATTTTGCCTTATGTTATGGCAACACCTTCAATCAATCCTTATGGCTTGCCTTCAAAGATTAAGCCAATCACATACAATGGGCAAGCAGTTAGCGGAAAAAATGATTTTTTTGCAAAGAATTTTGAATTGCCTGTTGATGTAACCGGTAATGAATCAAATGATTATGATGCCGTGCTTCTGTATGATTCAATCCCTTATTCGCCTAGTGGAAACGCACCATCACGATTTGCATTAAATCAAATCATTATTGACGAAATTGCCAACACTTTTGCAAGAGTTAATATTAATATCGTTGTTTCTAACAAAAAGATTTTGCTTCAAGTTAAAGATCCAAAACAACGCGATGTTGTTCAAGCCGAACTTGAAACAATTTTCGGGAATGATTGTCCATTCGGAATAATCACTTCACCACTTGAAGCAAGTTCGATACAATCAACAAACGATTACAACGCCGACGATCTTTTCAACACATTGAAAAATTATGACGGAATTAGATGCTCAATGTCGGGTATTTCGTCAAAAGGTTTTGGCGCTGAAAAGAAAGAAAGGCTTGTCACCGGTGAATTGACCGGAGCGGAAGAAGAGAAGGACCTTATCCTTGACATGGGATATGACCTTCGAAAACTATTTGCAGAACAATGCAATAAAAAATTTGGAACAAATATTCAAGTATTTAAGCGCGCCGATATGTATGACGAAGAAGGCGACAAAAGTCAACCTTCAACCGAAGAAAACGGACAAGGACAAACGGCAGCGGAAGAAGTGGGGGTCGAATAATGGAACAAACAGCATTTACATTTTATTTTGAAGATATTTTTCCAAACTATGAAGAATGGAAAAACTTTATCTCTATGAATTCAAATATTATTGATTATAATGATGTAGCACAAGCAAATTTTGACAAATGGTGCTATAATTTGCTTGCAAGGCACTACAATCATGCAAATATTCGATATTCTTGTGCAAATGCCTTTCTTGGCGAAATATTGAATGTTTATGAAAACAAATTCAAACAGTTTATGCAAGAAAAAATGGTGATTGACAAAATTCATTCACTTAAACCACAAGATCTTGAATTGATGCAAACAAATTTGACAAACATGGCAAATAATCCAAATGACGACACAGCAGAACCAACAAAGCCTTTGAATTTTATCTCTGCACAAACTTATCAACTTGTGACATCAAACAAGTTACGGGCTTATTTGGACGCTTTGAATAATATGCCGTCATTAAACATTTACAAATTTTTTAAGGCACAAAATAAAGACGAAATGGGATTTGACGATTTGTTCATGAATGTTCAACCAAATCAAAAATTTATGTATAAAAGGGGGCTATAATATGGCAACAATTTTTAATCCAAACTATCTTGACCAAGCGCAACAAGTTCAAAAGAACAAAGAAGACATTGAAGAATTAAAAAAGACAATTAAAAATATATATTACACTTCTTCAAAATTGACAAGTGAAACAACTTCAATTTCACAATCTGTCACAAATATACCAGAAGGCGAAACGCAAGGGTTTTTAGTTGATATCGACGGAAATTATTTTGATATTGTAACAATTTCGGATAATACTGTTTATTTGAAATTTTGGAACAATTTGAAAGGACCACAAGGCAGCACGGGCGCAACCGGTCCACAAGGTCCAAAAGGTGTTGGAATTGTAACTGTTGAAAATAAAGGTTACACTGACGGCGAAAATTTTACAGTCACACACTGTGAAGTAGTGCTTTCAAATGGTGATAAAGAATCTTTTGATGTTCAAGCAAAGCACGGTAAAGACGGAATCAACGGCGGTTCACCTGTTGTCTTTGAAGTTCCAACAAGTGCAACAAATGGAACTATTACAGATCAGCAACTGCAACAATTACAATCAAACGACAATAATTATATTTTACTAAACAATGAAAAGTTTTATCTAATGGATAAACAATTTGAATCAGGCTATTTGGTATATTCACATGTGGGACATGATTCAACAGATAATTATTTTATCAAATGCATTTCAATTACAATTTCGGCGTTGAGTTGGGTTTTAAATTCGTTGAATTTAAGTGAATTAGGCGGTTCATCTGTTGTTATGGTTACAGCAGAAGCAAATGGTGAAGTAACTTTGAATGATGAACAGATTCAAAAATTAAAAAATGCAAACACTTATATCATCAGAACAGATTCAAATGGTGTAAATTATTTTTATAGACATAGTAAAGGAAAAAGTTTTGCACTTAATTTAAATAGGCTTTTCCTTGAAGCATCTTTTAATGAAAACACCAATATTTTGACTTTCAATTCTATTACAACGCCCGCAACAAAATATTTGCATCATATAACATTAAAAATAAAAGTAAATGAGGCTGACGAAGAAACAGCAATTTCTTTTCAAATGGTATTTGACAGTAATATAAAATATACATCTGAAAACAAAAATGTTTTTTTTAGAGAGTTATATTTTAGTAGAAGCGAAAATGATTTTTTTGTCTATAATACTATTGCATCGGCTTCAAAATTAGACGCAACAAAAAAACTAGTGATTGGTATTAAACCAATATCAATAAGCGATGCAGCACTCTTAGTAATGGACGAAAACTTTAATATCACACAATTTGTAACAACTTTAAAAAATATGGCATCATTAATTATAGTTGATTCAGTAAAAGATATATAAAAAAAAGACAGTCATTGACTGTCTTTTTTAGTTTCCACTCTTCCTTTTGAATTCATGTTCAGCGATGTGTTCAATCCAGACTTGTTTGGCTTTTTCCCTTCTTCTCGCTTCATTTATGGCTATACTTGTCCAATTTGAATAAATCGCATAATTATGCAAATTGTTTGTTTCCTTCGCCTCTGCCGCCAATTTACTCACTTTTTGAATGTATGCATTCAAATCTTTGCGCGACATACCGCGAATAAATTCTTGCTGAGTTTTGATTCTTTTCATACGATCACCATTTTCAACTTAAATTGTTGACCTTTCCATTTAAAAACTTGACCTTCTTTCTTTGTTGGGCAACTTCCAACAAAAGTGATTGTTTCACCGTCGTTTGATTCATAAATAAATTTTTTCATATTTCACACCTTCTTTTTATTTTATTTGTTTTTTAACCGGTAAAAGAGCGCGTCCACCTTCAACAAGTTTAGATTGAAGACAAGACAGTTCAAGCCCTTTATCAAATTTGTTCATAAGTTCAATCGCAAATTCTTTTGATACATCTTTTGCGTGCCACATTTCCGCTGATAAAATCGATTTGCCAAAGCCCGCACATGTGTAGTGTATTGAGTTATCAAAATTGCCTTTGTCGTCTGTTACGCCCCAATAAACATATTTTTTTGGACTTATTGTTTTAAATAGTTCACAGTGTCCTTCATTCTTCCAAGCGCCTAATTTGTTCGGATCACATTCAATGCCCGTTTTACAATTTGAAAACTTGATTGAATCCGTGTCCATATAATGAATTTTGTCAAATCCAATCTTCTTTGCTGTGTTTAACAAATAAGATCTTGCTGCCGCTGTGATTGCTATCGCAATCGGTAAATATTGATACACTTGATCGTCGATTTCATATCCTGTTATTTTTGATTTGACTGATTTTGATGCTTTGTCAATATAATAATCTTTGATCTCTTGCAAGCCGTTCATTGCTGTTTTTCCGTAAGGTGAATTCAAAAGCACTTTTGCAACAGCCCGTTTTATGCCCTTATTTGCGTTTTTTACGGCAATAAATGTGTCACAATATTCTTTGAAGAAGCACGGCTTCGTTTGCCACGCAACACCCCAAAGAAGTTGAAATTCGATATCATAAAAGTCTTTTATAAGTTCAAAATCCTTGTTTGATACTGTCAACTCTTCAAAATTTCCGTTGCTTGAAGATTTATAAATGTTATTTCCAAATTTTCCGACACCGCCGCCAATTATGGCGATTCTATTAGGTTTTAATTCATATTTTATATATATCTTTATAATATAAAATTTATACCTATTTAATTCGTCCCAATCTTTACACACGATTGATTTTCCAAAAGGCATGTCAATCGAAGAATACATCGCCGGATACATTGAATTACAATCAATCATGCACACATCACGAACAATTCCTTTCGGATTAGAATATACAAATCCGCCCCGGTATGCACCTTTGAAAAGTTCATATTCATTTTGAGTTGTCTTTGGACAAAGATGACTAAAATTTGACATTTCCTTAAATGCTTCGAAAGCAATTCCGGCGTTTGTCAATTTTCTTCGAACCTTGTCCGCTGACTCATAAGCGCCCGCAGCTGTGAGAACTTCTTCAAGCGTGTTTAAATAATTGTTTAAGCCTTCTTCAAGCACTTTACAATCGTTTATACAATATATAATCTCTTCGTCGGTTGCAACATGACCGCGCTCAACATTGTAATCAATAGATGTCTTTTTGAATTTTGTGCAATAGTTCTCACCAACTTCTTTGAGCGTCATAGGCATAAAATTCAAAGAATCACGCAATTCTATTTGAAAGAATTTTGCTGAATATATCTGACCTTTCTTTTCAAGGACTTTATAAGGGATATTATGCTTGATCAAATAATACTGAATATATGAAAAGTCAAATTTCAAATTGTGAAAATATAATATACATTTTTGCTTTTTGTTCTCACACCAATCAATAAAACTTTCAATATCCCTTCCGGTCTTTGTAACTTTTCCGCTTACAATAGCCCACAGATAAACTTCAACGACATTGTTTTCGTCTGGCTGCGTCGTTTCAAAGTCCGCAAAATAGACTTTTCGCATATTCTACCACTCCATTATTTTTGTTTTTTCCTTTATAACCTTAACAAGTGCCTTTTTCTTTGCTCGAAGTTTGTCAAGTTCTTCTTTGCTTACACCCGTTCTGATTGCTTTTTCAATATCTTCAACAATTTTATCTTCTGACTTAATATCAGCATAAAGAAATTCAATTGAAGGCAATATCCCTTTATCAATTAGATATGTCAATCTGTCAATACTGCAAGAATCAAGCAATTTTTCAACCTTGTCGATATTTTCTTCGTCAAATCCGGCATATATCATTGTGTCAATATAGTTGCTTATAAACAAGTCCGCTTGATAGGATTTTGACGCCCTTTGACGAAAAGAAGTAATTTGTATTTTGATTGCTTCACTTCCTACAAATCGCACTGTTCTTGATCCCACTTTTCTTGTTATACCTTGCTTGAAAACTTGATCAAATTCAATATTTTTAAACATTGTATGCACTCTCTCTTCGATAGTTCCAACACCCCTTGCTTCCTTAAATGCTTGCTCTTCAATCAATCGATTTCTTAATTGACGCTTATAATAATTAAATTGCTGCCGAAGTGACCCGGTTTTTCCACTTCCGCCCTTTCTATTATATACACTCATTTTAGCACCCCTTTATAAAAAAGGGTGTGAAAATTCACACCCAAATTTTCAAAACATATTCACACGACCTTTCCTTGATTAAAAATCCAAATCTTCTGCGTCGTCTTTTGGCATGATGATAGGATTTCCGTCACCGTCAAGAACATTCAAAAAGCGAATGAAGTTCACGACTCTTTCTTCACCTTTATCATTTTCGTATGCTCTTTTTGAAATAATACATTCAACTTCTTTTCCGATAAGATCCTTTGTTTTAATATTGCAATAAGAAAAATATTTTCTTGCAAAATCTTCTGAATAAGATCCTTTCAAAGTTTTAATTGTTCCGTTTTCGCCAATATTTACATCACAAGTAAATTCAACTTTATTAAAAGACTTTTTTCCGTCTTTTGTTTTATATGTTTTAAGTTCGATTTTTTTCAATTTTCCTTTCATTATTCATTTCCTTCCTTTTTATTAATTATATCTTTTATTCTTTTATAGTAAAAATCTAATCCACTTGACATAATAAATACTGTCAATGCCTTACTCATTACAAATAATGATGTAGATTTTAAATTGCAAAGACAATCTTCAATAATAGGCACAAGTTGCTTTATCTCGTCTTCAATTTTTTGGATTTGTTCCTTTGTCAATACTTCTTCGTTTTTCATTTTTCCTTCCTTTTCTGATACCACCTTTCGTGTGGATTTACTCTATAAACAAAAAACACTTTCAAGTTCCGCCAAACTGAAAGTGTTTTTGTCGTGTGAATATGCTTTCGGTTTTTTTTCGACTTTTCCTTGTCGAAGTCTGGCGGGACTTTCAAATATTTATTTGTCGATATCATAATATCACATCAAAATTTTATTGTCAACTAT
>ERZ1034928.1077-NODE-1077-length-10628-cov-5.352596_pt1 | contig 10628 bp, 4 predicted proteins | sample MGYA00520627_ERZ1034928 | MGnify/ENA primary metagenome ERZ1034928 (study PRJEB33766, sample SAMN09781755) | gut metagenome | biome: gut microbiome | host: Homo sapiens | place: Madagascar | study: EMG produced TPA metagenomics assembly of the PRJNA485056 data... | reverse complement strand
TTGCTAAAGTGCGGAGGTGTTTTGTTTTAAAAGCCTACAACTTATGCACAGCGGCAAAAATTCCACTCCTGAGGAGGGGTGGCGGCGATAGCCGACGGGGTGGTGAAAATATAAGGTAGGAAAGTATACTTAATTTACGCTTTTTATAATCTAAAACAAACATTTAGCCTGTTGCAAAACAGTGCAATAACCACCCCGCCTTCGGCACCCCTCCTCAGGATGGGAATTTTAAAAGGCCGGTACACTCCATAGAGGGGAATTTTAAATTGCGGCTATAATTACAACTTATACACAGCGCAGACTCGTAAATATTGCAAAAAAAAACGCGAGCTAAAATCTTCTTAAATGCAATAATTTGAGGAGATTTTTTATTATGAAATCAGAAAATGGACGCAGTATGGTGGAGATGTTGGGAGTTTTGGCCATTATCGGTGTTTTGTCGGTCGGAGCTATTAGCGGTTATAGCAAAGCGATGACGAAATATAAGCTCAACAAGCAAACGGAGCAAATCGGCTCAATTTTAGACTATGTCAATATTCATTTAGATGAATTAAAGCGCTCAAGAGCCAGTATTACCGGCAATCTGATACCTTTATTTAAAAAATTAAACGTTATCCCGCAAGAAATGATACGGGAAAATCGTAATGATGCCATATTTGATGTTTTTGGCACTACGGTTGTTCCTGTAAACTATTCCTCTGACGGTGATTATGTTTTTGAGTTTGTACTATACTTAAACAAAGGGCAAAAAGAATCGTGCACGAATCTGTTCACTATTGCCAAAGCCAAAAGAGAACAGCTGTTACGTACCAAGTTTGAAACCGTTAAGGGGAGCGAAAGCGCCTCACCTCACATTATTTACGGCGACGCGGTTTGCCATTCAGGGCTTAAATGCCTTAAAGATTTAACCGTCGCGGAAATGGAAGATTATTGCACCGTTTGTGAAGACAAAGATAGCTGCGCTTTTTATTATCAGATGAATTTATAAACTTATTTTCAACCAAACTAAAACCCTCGCCTTATTGCTAAAGCGAGGGTTTTTAGTTGCTAATTTAAGCTATTCTGCCGGAGTTTCTTCAGCTGCGGGAGCCGGAGTTTCAGCATTATGCTCAATTTGTTCGTTGCTGTTTGCTTCACGTTGAGCCAAAATTTCTTTATCATTTTGAGCGGCAACGCGTTTAAGCGAACGCAATACCGTACCGGTACCGGCCGGAATTAAACGACCGACGATAACGTTTTCTTTTAAGCCGGTTAAGTGATCAACTTTGCCGGATACGGCTGCTTCAGTCAAGACACGAGTTGTTTCTTGGAATGATGCCGCAGAAATAAACGACTTGGTCTGCAATGAAGCTTTGGTAATACCAAGCAGAACCGGATCAGCCTGAGCCGGAGTGCCGTTTTCAGCCAAAACCTTAGCGTTTTCTTCTTCAAACACATCACGGTCAACCTGTTCGCCGACTAAGAAGGTTGTGTCACCCGGAACGGTAATTTCAACTTTTCTCAACATTTGCGAAACGATAACTTCAATGTGCTTGTCGTTAATTTTAACGCCTTGCAGACGGTATACGTCTTGAACTTCTTTAACCAGGTATTCGGCTAATTTTTCAACACCCAACACGCGCAAAATATCATGCGGAGCCGGAGTGCCTTCAACCAGCATATCGCCTTTTTTAACGATGTCGCCGTCTTGAACAACCAAGTGACGTCCCTTAGGAATCAAGTATTCAATCGGTTCGCCTTTGGCCGGAACAACCATAATGCGCTGTTTAGCTTTATAGTCTTTACCAAATTCTACCATACCGTCAGTATCGGAAATAATGGCCTGATCCTTCGGGTGACGAGCTTCAAACAACTCGGCAACACGCGGCAAACCACCGGTAATATCTTTGGTTTTGGAGCTTTCTCTCGGAATACGGGCGATAACGTCACCGACTTTAATTTCAGAGCCGTTATCAACGTTTAATACCGCGTCAACCGACAGGTAATAACGAGCTTCTTTACCGTTGTCAAAGTTTACGGCTTTGCCTTTGGCGTCTTTCAACACAATGCTCGGTTTTAATGAAGCATTGGCTGAAGAAGCGGACTGCCAATCAATCACAACTTTTGAAACGATACCGGTTGTTTCATCCATGTTTTCTTTAACCGAAACGTTGTTGATAAGGTCAACCAACTGGGCAACACCGGCTTTTTCTGAAATTACCGGAATAGTGAACGGATCCCATTCTGCCACTTTCTGACCTTTTTTAACTTTGGTGCCTTCTTCAACCAAAATCTTGGTACCGTACGGTACGTGGTGACGTGATTTTTCACGACCTTGCGAGTCAGAAATTACAATCTCGCAGTTACGTGATAAAACAATCAAGTGACCATCAGAGTTGGTGACAGTATGCTTGTTTTCAAGCTTTAATACGCCGGCAAACGGAACTTCAACACTGGACTGTTCAGCTGACTTTGAAGCCGCACCACCAATGTGGAAGGTTCTCATGGTAAGTTGGGTACCGGGTTCACCGATGGACTGAGCGGCAATAACACCGACAGCTTCACCAACGTTAACCGGAGTACCGCGAGCCAAATCGCGACCGTAACATGCGGCGCAAACACCGTGCTCAGATTCACAGGTTAATACCGAACGGATTTTAACCTGTTCAACACCTGCCTTTTCAACCAATTCAGCGTCGTTTTCATCAATAAGTCTGCCTTTTTTAACCAAAACTTCGCCGGTTTCAGGGTGAACAATATCTTCTTGAATGGTACGACCCAAAATACGATCGCCGATTGAAACAATAACGTTACCGCCGTCAACAACTGGACGAACAATAATGCCGCGCTCGGTTCCGCAATCGGTTTCAGTAACAACAACATCTTGAGCAACGTCAACCAAACGACGGGTTAAGTAACCGGAGTTAGCGGTCTTTAACGCGGTATCGGCCAAACCTTTACGAGCACCGTGGGTGGAGTTGAAGTATTCCGACACGGTCAAACCTTCTTTAAAGTTTGAAATAATCGGTTGTTCAATAATTTCACCGCTCGGTTTTGCCATCAAACCACGCATACCGGCAAGCTGACGCATTTGAGCGGCAGAACCACGCGCACCGGAGTGAGCCATCATGTATACGGAGTTGATGTAGCCATGCTCGGTTTTTGAAATATTTTTCATCATTTCATCAGCAATTTTATCGGTGCAAGCTGCCCAAATATCAACAACTTTGTTGTATTTTTCGCCCTTGGTAATCAAACCGTTTTGATACTGCTGTTCAAACTCTTTAACCTGCTTGGTGGTTTCGGCAATGAGTTCTTTCTTGGCATCAGGCACAATCAAGTCATCTTTACCGAATGAAATACCGGCCTTGCAAGCATTGGTGAAGCCCAAAGTCATGATTTTATCAACCATGATGCAGGTTTCTTTTTGACCACAATGACGATATACGGTATCAATGATTTCAGAAATTTCTTTCTTTTTAATCAAGCGGTTTACCAATGAGAACGGAATGTGCGGGTTTTTCGGCAAAATATCGGAAACGATAATACGTCCCGGTGTGGTATCAACCAAACCGTACTTGGTTTCGCCGTTGTCATCAACATATTCCATACGGCATTTGATTTTAGCGTGCAAATCAACAACTTTGGCATTTAACGCTAACATAACTTCATCGGCGTCGGCATAAATGCTGCCCTCACCGGTAACGCCGTCTGCGTCATAAGTAAGGTAGTAAATACCAAGCACCATATCTTGTGAAGGCACGATAATCGGTTTACCTGAAGCCGGTGACAAAATGTTGTTGGTTGACATCATCAGCACGCGGGCTTCAAGTTGAGATTCCAACGAAAGCGGGACGTGAACAGCCATTTGGTCACCATCAAAGTCGGCGTTGAACGCGGTACATACCAACGGATGCAAGTGAATAGCTTTACCTTCAACCAATACCGGCTCAAACGCCTGAATACCCAAGCGGTGCAAAGTCGGCGCGCGGTTTAACAGCACAGGGTGCTCGCGAATAACTTCTTCCAAGATATCCCATACTTCCGGACGTTCTTTTTCAACCATGCGTTTGGCGGCTTTAATGGTGGTTGCGTGACCGTATAATTCAAGTTTTGAATATACAAACGGCTTAAACAACTCAAGCGCCATCTTTTTAGGCAAACCGCACTGTTGCAGTTTGAGTTCAGGACCAACGGTAATAACCGAACGGCCGGAGTAGTCAACACGTTTACCTAACAAGTTTTGACGGAAACGACCTTGTTTACCTTTGAGCATATCTGACAAAGATTTAAGCGGACGTTTGCTAGTGCCGGTAATGGCGCGAGCGCGGCGGCCGTTATCAAACAAAGCATCAACGGATTCTTGCAGCATTCTCTTCTCATTACGAACGATAATGTCCGGAGCGTGCAATTCAAGCAAACGTTTTAAGCGGTTGTTACGGTTAATAACACGGCGATACAAATCGTTTAAGTCAGAGGTGGCAAAACGGCCGCCATCCAACGGAACCAACGGACGCAACTCCGGCGGAATAACCGGCAGAACGGTTAAAATCATCCATTCCGGCTTGGTGTTGGATTCAATAAACGATTCAACAATCTTTAAGCGTTTAACCAACTTTTTGCGTTTAGCTTCAGAATTGGTTTCTTTTAATTCGGCACGCATGCTAGCGCGTTCGGCTTCCAAATCAATGTTAGCCAAAATTTCGCGCAGAGCTTCAGCGCCGATGCCGGCGCGGAAGGCGTCTTCGCCGTACTTATCCAAAGCGTCTAAATACTCGTCTTCGCTCAAGAGCTGATTAACGGTTAAGTCAGTCAACCCCGGCTCAATTACGATGTAGCTTTCAAAGTACAAAACTCTTTCCAATGACTTCATCGGAATATCGGTGAGCATTGAAATACGGCTCGGCAAAGACTTTAAGAACCAAATATGGGCAACCGGCGCAGCCAGTTCAATATGGCCCATTCTTTCACGACGAACTTTGGAAAGCGTAACTTCAACGCCGCACTTTTCGCAAACGATGCCGCGATATTTCATTCTTTTGTATTTACCGCACAAGCATTCATAGTCTTTTACCGGACCAAAAATACGGGCGCAGAACAAACCGTCGCGTTCCGGCTTAAAGGTACGATAGTTAATGGTTTCAGGCTTTTTAACTTCGCCGTATGACCATGAACGAATTTGTTCAGGAGAAGCAATAGAGATTTTGATTTCATCAAAGCTCTCTTCAGCCGGCTGCTGACCAAAAAATTTCATTACATCATTCATTATTATTAAACTCCTTATCCTTAAACTTCTTCGTTCAACATTTCAACATTCAGGCACAAAGACTTCATTTCTTTTACCAAAACGTTGAATGATTCAGGAACACCGGTGTCAAAGGTGTCTTCACCGCGGACAATGGCTTCATAAACCTTGGTACGGCCGTTTACGTCATCGGATTTAACCGTCAACATTTCTTGCAAGGTGTAAGCGGCACCGTAAGCTTGCAATGCCCAAACCTCCATTTCACCGAAACGTTGTCCGCCGAACTGAGCTTTACCGCCGAGCGGCTGCTGAGTAACAAGGCTGTACGGACCAACCGAACGAGCGTGCATTTTTTCATCAACGATGTGGTGCAATTTAATCATGTAAATGATACCGACGGTAACTTTACGATCAAATTTTTCACCGGTACGACCGTCATACAAGTCAATCTGACCTGAAGTCGGCAAACCTGCCATCGTAAGCATACGGTTAATATCATCGCCGCTGGCGCCGTCAAATACCGGAGTTGCCATCGGAATACCGTTTTTAAGGTTAGAAATAAGTTCCATTTTTTCAGGTTCATTCATCGGCTCAATTTCAGCTTTATACTGTTTTTCACCGTAAATTTCCTTCAAACGGGCGTTAAGCTCGTCAATGGTTTTCTCACCTTTTTTGTACTGCTCGCACATCTCGTTTAATTGTTTGCCGAGCTCTTTGGCAGCCCAACCCAAGTGAGTTTCCAAAATTTGTCCCACGTTCATACGCGAAGGCACGCCGAGCGGGTTGAGCACAATGTCAACCGGAGTACCGTCTTCCATATACGGCATATCTTCAAGCGGCAGAACGCGTGATACAGTACCTTTGTTACCGTGACGACCGGCCATTTTATCACCGGTTTGCATTTTACGTTTGGTAGCAATAAATACTTTAACCATTTTCAACACGCCCGGAAGCAGGTCATCACCTCGTTGAACTTTTTCAACTTTATCATCAAAGTGAGCCTGAACTTTGGCAACACGAGCGTCAAACGCAGCGGAGAACTCTTCAATCTGAGCCATAATCGCTTCATCTTTAACTACAATCTTGCGCCACTGTGATGACGGAATTGTATCAAGCATTTCAGCGGTTAAAGTTGCCTTTTTATCAATGCCCTTCGGAGCATCTACAACGGTTTGACCGGTGAGCATAGCTTTTAAGCGGGCGTCATAGTTGCGGCGAACAATGGCAATTTCATCGTCACGCTCTTTAGCAAGCTGTGAAATTTCATGCTGTTCAATAGAGAGGGCGCGTTCGTCTTTTTCAACACCGCGGCGTGAAAATACGTGAACGTCAACAACAACGCCTTCAATACCCGGCTGAACACGCAATGAAGTATCGCGAACATCACTGGCTTTTTCACCAAAGATGGCGCGCAACAATTTTTCTTCCGGAGTAACCGGAGATTCGCCTTTCGGGGTAACTTTACCAACCAAAATATCACCGGCTTTAACTTCAGCGCCGATGTAAACGATACCGGCTTCATCAAGGTTGCGCAAGGCTTCTTCACCAACGTTCGGAATATCGCGGGTAATTTCTTCCTGACCGAGTTTGGTATCGCGAGCCATAACTTCAAATTCTTCAATATGAAGAGAGGTTAAAACATCATCGCGGGAAATACGTTCCGAAAGCAAAATAGCATCTTCGTAGTTCAACCCGTTCCACGGCATAAAGGCCACCAAAACGTTTTTACCAAGCGCTAATTCGCCCATTTCGGTACAAGGACCGTCGGCGATAATGTCACCGGCTTTAATTTTGTCACCGACTTTAACAAGCGGGACCTGATTGATGCAAGTGTTTTGGTTGGAGCGACGGAATTTTTGCAGACGATAAATTTCAACGCCGACGTCATTGGCATGTTGGTCATCTGAGCGAATAACAATGCGGTTAGCGTCAACCGAGTCAACAACACCGTCATATTTGGCAACCAAGGTAGCGCCGGAATCTTTAGCAACGGTAGCTTCAATACCGGTACCGACAAGCGGAGCCTCGCTGCGGAGCAACGGAACGCCTTGACGCTGCATGTTTGAACCCATCAAAGCACGGTTCGCGTCATCGTTTTCCAAGAACGGAATTAATGCGGTGGCAACAGATACCAACTGTTTCGGCGAAACGTCAATCAGGTTAATATCGGCCGGAGCCGCGTAAATAACTTCACCGGCTTTACGGCAGGCAATCATATCATTGGCAAAACGACCGTCATCGTTAACTTTGGCGTTTGCTTCCGCGATAATGTATTTGCCTTCTTCATCGGCCGACAAATAAACAACATCTTTGGTAACAACGCCGTCAATAACTTTACGATACGGGCATTCAATAAAGCCGTATTTGTTAATGCGGGCATAAGTTGCAAGCGAGTTAATCAAACCGATGTTCGGACCTTCAGGAGTTTCAATCGGGCAGATACGTCCGTAATGGGTCGGGTGCACGTCGCGCACTTCAAAACCGGCGCGGTCACGTGACAAACCGCCGGGACCTAACGCAGACAAACGGCGTTTGTGAGTAATTTCAGACAGCGGGTTGTTTTGGTCCATAAATTGCGAGAGCTGCGATGAACCGAAAAATTCACGAATGACGGAAGCAATCGGCTTAGCATTAACCAAATCTTGTGGCTTAACGTTGTTCAAAACCTCAGCGCTCATTTTTTCACGGATTGCGCGTTCCATTCTGAGCAAGCCCATACGATATTGGTTTTCCATCAATTCGCCGACTGAGCGAACACGACGGTTGCCCAAGTGGTCAATATCATCAACTTCGCCTTTGCCGTCGCGCAATTCAATCATGTGTTTAACAATGCGCAAAATATCGTCTTTACGCAAGGTGCGGTATGTGTCGGGAGCTTCTTCAAACGGAATATCCAAAGCCAAATTCATTTTAACACGACCGACGGAAGACAAGTCATAACGCTCGCCGTCAAAGAATAAATCTTTGAACAAGTGGTATGAGGCGTCTAAAGTTGCCGGTTCGCCCGGGCGCATAACGCGATAAATATCAAGCAAAGCTTCTTCGCGGCAATGATTTTTATCAGCTTCCAGAGTGTTGCGGATATAAGGGCCTACATTAACGCCGTCAATGTACAAAACGCTGAGTTCGTTAATTTTGGCATCGGCAATTTTGCCTAAAACTTCTTCATTTAATTCAGCGCCGGCATCGGCAACAACTTCACCGGTTTTAGCAACAACCGCAGCCTTAGCCAAGAATTTGCCGTAAAGCTGTTCTTTGGCAACCTGATAATATTCCAAGCCGCCTTCAGCCAATTTGGCAGCGGTTCTCGGAGTAATTTTTTTGCCTTGTTCCCAAACGGTTTTACCGGTTTTGGCATCAACCAAATCAAAGTCAAACTTAACGCCTTTCATGCGTTCAGGATTAAATTTAACTTTCCAGCCTTTTTTGCTCGCAACATACTCATCGGCATCATAGAAGTAATTTAAAATTTCTTCTTTATCCATGCCTTTAATTTCTTCGGCAGGAACTTTTTCACCGGCTTTAAGACGAGCTTCGGTTTCTTTGGAATACAAAGAATACAAAATTGAGGTTACCGGCAATTTGCGGCGACGGTCAATACGAGCGTAAATTAAGTCTTTGGCATCAAATTCAAAGTCAAGCCATGAGCCGCGGTACGGAATAACGCGGGCGGCAAACAAATATTTACCCGAAGACATGGTTTTGCCTTTGTCATGATCAAAGAACACGCCCGGAGAACGGTGCATCTGTGAAACAACCACGCGCTCAGTGCCGTTGAAAATAAACGTGCCTTTATCGGTCATCAACGGAATGTCGCCCATGTAAACATCTTGTTCTTTAATATCATGTACCGATTTAGCGCCGGTAGCTTCATCAATATCCCAAACCACCAAACGCAACGTTGCTTTAATCGGAGCGGCATAAGTCATATCGCGCTTAATGCACTCGTCAACGTCATATTTCGGTTCTTCAAGCTCGTATTTAACAAATTCAAGCTCGCCGTTGCCCGAAAAATCTTTAATCGGAAAAATAGATTTGAATACTTCTTCCAAACCGAACTCACAATGCTGTCCGTAGGCATCAACGTTGTTGATAAAGCTTGAATAAGAACCGGTCTGAACTTCAATTAAACTCGGCATATCAATAACAGAATCAATTTTGCCGAAGTTTTTCCTCACACGTCGTTTACTCGTATAAGATTCCTTCATTATGTTTTTATCCTTTTCATAGGTTGTAAATTCTGCAGCCATTCTATCGGCACCAAATTTCGGGAGCTGCCCGATTTAACACCAAACCCCGCAAACAGAAGGTTAATATAAAAAAACGTTTTCTCATAACGCTTACCGGCACTTTTAAACAAAAATGCGGCAAGCACGACCGAATCGCCCGAACCCCTTAGCATTGCGCCAAACTCGGAGCGTATTCACCGAATAATTTGATTTTAAACTGCTAAGTTTTTACACCCGTTACAAAAAAAATGCAAGAAAAATCTTGCATTTTTAAGGCAGTCGCGCTCTCTGAAAAAATTGCGGAGAGCGGATTTTTTTAACGAGCATTGCCGGAATTTTGCACCTTGGCATTAACCACCGTTTTGGGAGCCTCCTGCGGCTGATTGCTTTGCGCATTTTGAGCAGTCGGCGCGTTTTGATTTGTCGGCTGAGGATTAAGTTCTTCAGGACGAGCATAGCTCAAACCGCTGTGTTCATTAGGCAGCGTCAATGTGTCAATTCCTTCACGGCCTAAGTAAATATTAATACCGTTAACCTCAGTTTTAACCTTCGGGAACAAGTCGCTGGTTAAAACAATGGTATCGGCACGCTGCGGTTTGCGTTTAAGCTCGCGGCGATATGCGGACAAAATATCTTCTTCGGCCTGTTTTACCTGACGCGGTTCTAACACGCGGTAAATAGTCATAAAATCTTCCGTGGTTAATTCCATCATCGGCTTGCCCGCCGGAATTTGCGACAGCGCTAAAACTTCTTCTTTGGTTAAAGCGTATTTATTATTGCTTCCGGTTGATTTTGCCAAAGCTTCGCCAAACGTGCTCTGCTGATTTTTAACATACAAGTCAAATACCGAACGCAAGGTACGCATGGCGCCAAAGGTAATAGCCGCGCCTTTTTCAGCATTAGCGCCGCCTTCTTCAATGCGCGAGAGCACCGTGGTATACAAGCCGCCCTCCGCGTCATAAGCAGAGCGGAAGTTTTCAAAGTCATAGCCTGATCGCATAGTCTGAACAAAATCATACTCTGATTTTTCCATGCCGAAACGAGCTTTACCGGGGTTCTTCTTTTCAGAGTTTTCAATCATTTGGTCGGCAAGGCGTTTTTTGAACAAAACAAATTCTTCATGATTGAGTTTTTTGCGCGCCGCTTCAACCATCGCTTTGGCTTTAGCCATATTG
>ERZ1034928.1076-NODE-1076-length-10628-cov-17.164854_pt1 | contig 10628 bp, 12 predicted proteins | sample MGYA00520627_ERZ1034928 | MGnify/ENA primary metagenome ERZ1034928 (study PRJEB33766, sample SAMN09781755) | gut metagenome | biome: gut microbiome | host: Homo sapiens | place: Madagascar | study: EMG produced TPA metagenomics assembly of the PRJNA485056 data... | reverse complement strand
AATTAATTAAATTATATTATAATATAATTTAGATAAGTAATTATTAGAGTTTTAGATATTTAATAAGTTGAAGATAGCGTCAAAGATTTAAAGAATATTTAAAAATAATTTATTAATGAAAATCTAATTTACTAGCTAGTGAGAAGAGAATCTGGTTGCAAACGGATTCTTTTTTCTTTTGTTTTAAATTATTTAAAAAGAGCTCATTTAAAGCTCTTTTTCTATTTTATATAAATTTATACTAAAAATACATTTTCGTTTAAATTTGGTTTGTTTCTGTTTAATATATGCTATAATACTTAACTCCCATTCTTAAACAAGCAACAAAACCATCTCTATTAGTACGATACTTTTTGATATTTGTATCTTTAGATTTATCATATTTAAATGAATTAATATCTCTTATAGTAGATTTACATTCTGCTTTAACAAATACTCTATTACTTGCAAATGCTAAATTTAATTGACCAACACTTATATCGAAATCTTCAATTTCATATCTTTCAACTACTACTTTGTTTTTATATACTCCAGATAAAGATTCACTAATACTACAATCAATAAACATAGTTTTATTAGGCCATACTTCATGTAATTTTTCTAATCCATCACTAGCAGATGCTTTAAATTGTAATTCTTTAATAACATACATTTTTGAACTAGATGAATATTGTACTGCAATTTCAGTTGCTTTCCAAATATCACCTTCTTTATTAAAGAATACTGTTGTATAATCTGTGAATGGAATTTCTTTAATAACATTTAAATCATTAAATGATCTGCCATAAACCATATAAATTTTATCCATAAATGCAAATAAAACTAATTGTGAAAATGCATCAACAACATCATCATGATCTAAGAATGGAAATTTTAAAAGTTTCTTTTTTAAGTTTAATAATCCTTCAGATAATTCCCAACTATTAGTCATTTTATTAAAAACAGTTTTAACAAATACAACATTACCGGATTTTAAATAAATTGAACTAGATTCTAGTCTTTGTGTTTTAGAGTCAGTTCCAGGTTGGAATGATTGTAAACCAGCAATAAATTCTTGTAATTGTTGTAAAATAGCAGATCCATTAGCTTTATCTTCAATAATTTGTACTGAACCTGGATAAGCTGTATCTAAAGCTCTTGCATAATTTGTGCTATCAACAAAAGCCATTTTCTTTTCAAGTGCATCTACCATATATAAAGTTGAATTAATCATATAACCTAAAACACTACCTAAGTTATCTGATTTTTCTTTGTCTTTTACAGGAAAATCGTGTGAAATATAAACATTATCAACACTTAACATATCAATTCTTCTATTAGATATATCATAACCATTAACATCAACTGGATCTTTTTCAATAATCCATTCTTCTTTAATAACTGATTTATCACTATTCATTGGTTTTTGTAAATATTGAGTTTGAAATACACTTTCACCAACTTCATTTCTTAACGTACTATAATCTCCAAATCTTTCAGGCCATAATGGATCACCTTTATTAAAATGAATAATTCTTCCACTAATAGGACAAACTAAGTAAGTTTCTTTATCAAATATAGCAGGTAAAACAATAAAGTCATATTCTCCTGCAAGTTTAGTATCTTCAAGAATATGTCCTGTAATATCATTAGGTGCTAATCTTTGTTGAATATTAATAACCAAAGAATGCTCTAAATCATTAATACGAGAAGGCATAGTATTTTGATAATAAGCCCAAGCATTAGCCATTTCTTCTTTATCTTTACGGGCAGTTTGTGCATTAGTTAAATCATCGTTAACAATAATATCTGCACCATAACCAGTCATTGCATCTCTATTTAATGAATATAGTTCACCACCACGATTATCTACTAATTGATCTGTTTTATTGATTATAAGACTTATTTCAGGCCATAATTCAGTATATCGTTCAGAATTAATAATATTCTTACGTTCAGTATTCATTTTAGTTGCTAAACCACCAGTATGTGAAATAGAAGCTAATTTAATTGGTAAAATTGTTTCAATCCAAGCACCTGCTAAAACATTAAAAATTTTTGATTTAGAATGTCTAGGAGGCATATTAATATTTAATCTTGATTTATTTGTTCTAATATCTATAACATCTATTTCATCAGTCATTTTAGGAACATCAATTTCAATTTCCTCATATCCAATCCAAGGCTTACATTTGTACTGAAAAACCTCGCAATAAAACTGAATAAGAGACCCATCAATAAATTTTGATGGGTCTGCATATTGCCAAAAGTCTTTTACAAAATCATAAAAACTTTTTTTATATAAAGTTCTATATAACTGTTTTTGTAAATTATTCATAATTATTAAGCTTCTGTAGGTTCTGTATTAGATTCTTCTTTTTCCAAAGTATTTGTATCAGCAATTCCTAAAGCAAACAAGGTAGCAGTAATAATTGAATCAATAAGTTCAGATTTATCATCTCTCTTTTCATATAATTCAAGTAATCCATTAATAACATTTAATCTATTTGTAAATGTTTCAATTTGATTTGCATAAGTTTTATTAGTTGATTTAATACCTTTTATAAAATCTACATATGCATCTTTCTTATCAGAAGCTTCAACAATTTCACATAAAGTATTTTGTTGTTCAATAACTTTTGTAATATTATTAATTCCTGATTTTAATTCATCTCTTAATTCATATAATTTATAAATTCTTGACTTTGTTTCCATTTAATTTCTCCTTTACACTGCAATAAATTCGCTAAGTCTTTCATAAATTCTTTTTATATAATAATCATAATCTATAACATCTTTAATAGCTTCATAAGTTTCATGATTATTAATATCACAATTACATATAAATACACTATCAGGTAAATTAGCAACTTTAGCTTTTTTTAATTTACCTTTATCATTTTTATACTTATAAACCATTCCAATACAATCATTGTTTTTATAAGCAAATACTCTATCAATTCCTTGTAATTTTGTAGCACCAACCATATTACCTAATTTATCATAAATTTCATATTGCGTATAATCAAAGGTATTTTTCTTACAAGGATATTGGAATAATCTTAAATTATCTTTATTATTATTTACCATATCTTGAGGTTCAATACCTTTTAATAAATAATTAATAATTCCTTGTGCAATAATTGGTGGCTCTTTAGAATCAAATATATCTCTATTAGAATAACCTTTATCAGATATATCATAATTTTTTACTGCTTCACCTTTAAATGTAATTTCATCATCTTCTAAACAAAAATAACAATTTACATCTCGTTGAAATAAATTTTGAATATGTTCTTTTTTAGCAGTAAATCCAGTACGATTTTCCCAAGATTCAATAATATCAATAACTTTTTGTTCATTATCCCAATTATCTAATCCTAAAAAAATACCATCAGTATTTGTTTGTACAACAGTAACACCTAAATTAGCTTCATCTAATTTTTCAAGTAAATCAGCCATAAATAATTGTCCAGTAATTGTTACCAATAATGCTTTTTGTGGATCATAGAAATCACAACCAGGATTATTCATTGCTCCAAAAACAGCTAATAAAATTGTTTTATAAACTTTACGTTTTCTTGGATTAATCTTTTTTAATCTTAATTGTTCGTGATACATCATTTCATAAAGTTGTTTACCTTTTTCACTAACACTTCTAGGAAGTAAATCATAATTAATCATAACTAAGTTATAATAACCAGATACATCAACATATAGTATTTTATCATAAAAAACTTTTTTTAATGATGAATGCAATCCACCGGCACCAATATTTAATTCTGCATTACAAATATTAATTGTTTTAATAATACCTTTTCTAAAATCTTCATTTAAATAAAAATTTATTAATTCTTGATTTTTTAATTGTAATGTAGAATACATAGTAGGCTTAATTAATTGATATTCAATTCCTTCAATTCTTTGTGCATTATCAAGTGCCATCGCAGCAATTTTAGCTTCAGTAGCTTTTAATCCTTGAATAATTGGTAGATTAAATTCTTTAATAATTTCTAATCTTAATTCTAAATCAGAATAAAATTTTTTAAAATTATATAATGTTTGATCTAAATCAGATTTATTATATCCTTCTGTTAATTTTCTTTCTTCATTAGTTAAAGGTCTATCAATATTAAAATCAACTTCACTTGTATGAATATTTTTACCAGCAATTAATTCAGTTAATTTTAATGATAATTTCTTTTGTCTACAATTCATTAAATCATAACTAATTATTGGTAAATTACACCAAGGCTTATATTTAGCATTAATAATATTTTTACTCATTACATAAGGATTTTGATTTTTAGTAATTGCTTCTAATATTAAATTATCATAAAACCAGTTATTCCAGCCAATCCATAAATCATGTTTATGATTTTCCCAAAAAACATTAATTTCATTTAAATCCCAAGTTTGATAAAGTAAAGTATTTGTATTATTTTCATCTACTAAATAAGCACCTAATAATGTATCATATTTAAAAACTTCAAAATCAAATATAATGATCATGTTCCACTACTTCCAAAACATTTATCATCTCTTTCAGATGGATCTAATTTATCAACTATTTCTAGTTCTTCAGTAAATATTGGAAAAATCAATAAACTACAAATTCTATCATCTTTATTAGCTCTGAATATTTCATTTGAACAATTTGTTACTATAATATGTAATTCTCCACGATAATTTGAATCAATTAATGGTTCTTGAATTACTATACCTTTTTTACTAATTGAACTTCTTACTTTAAATAATCCTGCATAACCATCTGGAATTTGTATAGCAATTTTTGTATCAATTACAATAGTTTCATTTGGAAATACATTTATTGCAAAAGGTAAATATATATCTAATCCTGCATCATGTTTATATGCTCTAGTAGGACATTTTACACTATCACTTAATAACTTAATCTTCATTTTTATTATCCTCTACTAATAATGGAAATAATTTTTTAATAATTTCAGTTGGAGTAAGATTAATTAATGGTTTTTTACAACTAAATTTTCCTTCTCTACAACATTTAGGTCCAGTAGTTTTAGGACTAAATAAAATCGGATCTAATTTATATAAAGCTTCCCAACATCTTAACATAACATATTGTGTTTCTTTTGTATTTCTACTGCATGTTCTTGTTGAAATCATTTGTTTCCAAGCAAGCGGATTTGCAGAAATTACTAATACATTTCTTAATCCTTGTGGAGCTTGATAACCTGCTTCATCATTATCAATACCAATTTTCATACAATTAGAATATTCGTTCATTGATTGTTTACATACTTCTAAATATGCATTTTCAACCCCAACCTTCATAATATTATATGGTACTACAAAATTTGCATCATGTTCATAATTACTATATTGTAAACTAGCACTCATAAATGTTACACCTACTTGTGCTCTAGTTATTTGTGCTAAAAATCTACGACTTGCACCAACAATAACCATATTAATTGTTGCAAATCTTTGAATAGTTGTATGAGGTAAATTAACCATAGATTCATATAAAGTATCCGAGAAAGGTTTATTCATTAATTCATCAAAATCAGACATATTTTTAATAGTATGTCCTCTTTGAGTTAATCTTGCACAAGTAACTAACATTTGCTTAGCTGTTTGTACAGCTTCAGGATTTAAAACTTTTACTTCAATATTTTTCATAATTATTCACCTTTATCTTCAGACTTACAATATTCAGATACAAGTTCTAAATTCTCATCTTTTGCTATACCTAATAAAAGTAATTCATAACATATTGCATCTGTAATTTTTTCAATCCACATATTATCTGGATAAATTTTATTTGAATTAATCATATCAAATATACTAATGATATGTTTACTTAATTGACCACCTAAAGATTGCTTAACAGTTAAACCAGTTAATTTACTAGCTTTTATAAAAGAATCAAATCTATTTTCAGAATGCATATATTCTGCTTGTTTATTAATTAATGTTGATTTTATTTTACTAATTTCGTCTTCTACTATTTTATTAAAAGATTTATAATCCATTATTAATCCTCCTTAATAGATTGTAATAATGAATTTACGGAAGTAATTAATTTATCAGTTATTCTAGTTAATTCATTTTTAGAATATTCTGTTTTAGTTCTATCTAAAACTTTAATTAATTCAGTATAATCTCCTAATTCAGATATTGCTTGTTTAGCCAAATCAATTTTTTCTTTATTTAACATTTTTAGTTTCTCCTTTATTTTTTATACTTATATTATATCATATATTACAATAAATGTAAGTATTTCTTTTTATATTTTGTAACTTAATCGATTATAAATATAATTATAATATCTATAGTCTTGTCTTTGCCATTTATAAATATGAGCTCTATCTTTATGCTTAAAATAATATGAACTTTCAAATAATTGCTTCATTTTATCATAATCTCTTGTTATATGATCATAAATATAAAGTAATATTCTAAAATCAGTTTCTGATTCATTACCACCATATCCAGAAGGAGTACTAAACCAATCATCTTGAAAATAGAAATTTTTAATTAAATGATATTCTAATAATTTATTTAATTCTTCAAAACTTCTAGTTTCTTGTTTTTGCTCAGTTTCGGACAATCTGGGACGTATTTTAGGTCTTTGCATATATTTATTCAAAAAATCAATTAATGTCTCATATAAGCCTTGTTTATCATCTAAAGAATTATTACAAATTGTTCGACCTGTTAAAGTAACAAATCTAGCAGAATTAGAAGGTTGATAAAATTCACAACCAACTTTTTCATTTTTAATATAATATTTTAAGCAATAATCATTTATATTTTTTGTATGAAATAAAATTCTTAATCCTTTTCCACTAAAACTAAATTCTATATAAGCTAAATCTTTAAATCTATTAATAATATCTTTAGCTCTATCATCTCCAGAATTAATATCAAATGGAATTGAAAAACATTTATCTACATCAATAGCACTAATATCACTTGCTTGAATTGATATACCAATACCTGCAAAATCAAATATTTTTGATGATGTAGCCAGATCAGATAAATTGACAAAATCATTTTTATTATTTGGTTTTACTATTTGTCCATCTTTATTAAATGGACACTTATCTTGTCTAATAAAACAAGCTTTAAAATTATATAATGCTAAATTATTATTAGACAAGATATTATTTAATGAATCATAAGCATCCATAATTATTTACTACATAGGTAATTTAAGTTTTTCTGCTCTATTCCAAGTAATAGGATTATACCATGTACTTACGGTATTATCTTTTTCGGATTTAGAAACATTAACGTATAATCTCATTCCTTGTAGAATATCTAATGCTTGTTCAATTAAATCTGAACTTAAGAAACATTGTTCATCTAATAATTGTTCGTGTGTTTCAGGATCTTCAAATTTAATCATATCTGCAATATAACGTCTAATAGATTTTTCATCTTTTAAGACATAAAAATTTGCAAAAGTCATATTAGCTGTTTTATCAATATTAACTAATTTAGGTTCATTTTTGTCAGTCAAAACAACACTAATACCATCTTCAACTGTTTTCCATTGAACCATAACCATTGCGTCACCTTTACTAGATTCTCTTAGTTCTGCTTTAGTTACTTCACATAAGAAATAGCCTTCAGGTAATTCTTGTCTATCACCTTCTGCTTTAATATCTTTTAAATTAGATTCAGTTAAAATACCATCTAATATTGATTTTACATGAGATAAATCTGCCATAATAATTAATTATCCTCCTTTATTTAATTCTTTTTAAGACCTGCTAATTTTGCTCTAATAGCAGCTAATTTATCAGCTTGAGATAATGGTTTTGTTTGTTCAACAACTTCTTGTTTTACTTCTACTTTTGGTTGTTCTACTACTTTAGGTTGTTCAACAACTTTAGGTTCTTCTGCAACTGTATTAACTTTTGGTGTAATAATACCTGGAATTTTAGTTAATTTAGTTTCATCAACTTCTGGTTGTGGAGCTTCTTTAACTTCATCAGCAGCATTTTGTTGTCTAACTTCATCGACTTTTGGTTCTTCTATTACTGTAGTTTTAACTGTTTTAGTAGCTCTTCCTCTAGGTTTAAGTACAGGTAAATCTTGTGGAGCAACTTCTACTTTTTTAACTTCTTCTTTAACTTCTTCTGTAGTAGTGTTTGTTGTTTCATTATCTAAACCAATTACAGAAACAAATGTATCCCAATCTAATGTAATATCTTCGGGTGTAGTTGATTCATCTAATCCACGAGAAATACCAAATTCATTTTCCTTAGGAATAATTGATAAATATCTTTTCTTAATTAATTTACCTTCTGTATTTTCTTCAGCACTTGTGAATGCTCTTAAGAAATATCTAACTCTTCCTTCAATCATATCCCAAACTTTATCAGGAATTCTTTGAGAAGGTACATATTTAGTAAATTCAACTCCACGTCTATCTTTTTGTACGATGGCTAAACCATGTGTAATAATAATAACATGTTTATCAAGTCCTAAAAGTTTACTAATTTCTGTAAAGAATTCATTTCTTGTAGTATCATAACCTTGACCATAACCTTGTTTAGAAATATGTTCAATTTTATTTCTCTTACAATATTCTTGTTCACACCATTTAAATAAATCTTCAACTAAATCTACAACAATTGTTTCAGCCCAACTTGGAATTTCAGCAAATGTTTTTTTAGCTTCTTCCCAACTAAATACTTGTTTATGATTTTTATCAGGTAAGTCTAACCATTCGAAGTTTCCATCAGTAGTAATAAAATATGGATTTGGAGCTTTACTAGCAAATGTTGATTTGCCTACTCCTGGTTCAGCATATAAAACCATTTTAATATGTTTTTTCATAACTTTCTATCTCTCCTTTATTTATTTGAAAAACTATTAATTTTAATACAACCTTTTTCAAGTTGCGATGCAATATTTTCTAAATTAACTTTTTGATAAGTAATACTTAAAATATTAATTGCATTTTGTACTTCTACTAAAGTATATTTATCTTTAAAGTTTTCAGCCCAATATTTCATTGCATCTGGATTAATTCTAATCTTTCTAACAGAAGTATTTAAATCAAAACATTCATTAAATTCATGTAATACTTTTCTGTTATAATCTTTTTTACTAACAATTATATATTCATCTCTTAAATCAAATACATAATTATTTTTGATAAATGATAACTCATCATCAGTTAATGGTTTAACATTTTTTGCCATTTTTTAAATTTGTCTCTCCTTTCAAATTATTTATAATAAAAGCTAATATGCTTTAATTACCTAAACTTTCAAAATATGATAATAAACTATTTTCATCTTCAATACTATTAATTTTATTAATAACTTCATTAAATTTCTTATAAGTATTGATTTTAAATATTTTTTCACTAATTGATTTAACTTTTTCTTCACTTAAATCTGTAAAGATTGGTTTAATCATTTCAATAACAGATTCTTTTTCTTTTTCAAATTCATCTTCTTTTAACATAGTTTTTAAATAAACTTTTTGTAATTCATTATCTACATTAAATCCTGTCAAATTAGAATTATTTAAAACTTCTTTTTTATAATCATAATAATGATTTAAAATATTCGATTCTTCAATAGTTTTTAAATCTAATTTATTACAATCTCTAGATGTAGTAAAATCTTCTTCTAATTCATCATAAATATAATCTCTAATTTTATATAATAAATAAGCATCTGGTGTATGATAGAAAATATCCCAATAATCAGATTTTCCATACATACCATCGGCATTTGCATAATTAATGAAGAATAATTTATTATCATCAATTGTTTCTGCTGCATCAGCTTCTCTACTTAAATTTTCAATGTATCTATTAATTAAATTTTCATCAAGCTTATTTGGATCATAAACATGAACATTAATATAATTACTTTCATTTAATTCATATTCAAATTTTAATCTATTTAAAAAATCAATATCATTTTCTTTTTGCTTTTGTCTTAAACTTGCTTTTCTTAAATTAATAATACCAATTTTATAAACAGGAATATCTGGAAATTCGTGTTTTAATAAGAATATATATCTATAAATTTGATCAAGATATTTATTCCAATCAGGTGTTTGAGAAGATGTTTTATAGTCAATAACTACAAATCCTTTTTCAGTTACTAACAATAAATCAATAATACCCAAAAAATCATGTGGTTTTTCAAATCGATATGACTTCAATGGAGCAGTAACAGTTAATTCATGTATTTCATCTAAGACTTCTTCTTTTTGATTTGTTTCTTCATCAGTAAGAATTTGATTAAAAATTTCATCTTTATGTTTTAAATAACCATGCACCATACTTTCTGCTAGTAATTGTTCAGTTGTATAATTGTCCTTTGTTGCAAAATTTTGGTTCCAATACTCTGTTAAATCTTCAGTACTATGTTCAATTCCCCAGTGTACAGCCGATCCAATTGCAAATGCGTTCTTAGTTTTCTTTAATGTAATACCTTGAACGTAATTTAAATAATACGACATTGGACATGACATAATCGTATTAAGTTTTGAATGACTTAATTTCATTCGTTTCCTCCTTTATTTAACTTACATATATATTATATCACTAAATACTTTATTTGTAAATAGTTTTTTATAATTTTTTAATTATTTATAAATTTCTTTTGGAAAATTATGAAGTGTAATTT
>ERZ1034928.1074-NODE-1074-length-10630-cov-6.846903_pt1 | contig 10630 bp, 9 predicted proteins | sample MGYA00520627_ERZ1034928 | MGnify/ENA primary metagenome ERZ1034928 (study PRJEB33766, sample SAMN09781755) | gut metagenome | biome: gut microbiome | host: Homo sapiens | place: Madagascar | study: EMG produced TPA metagenomics assembly of the PRJNA485056 data... | reverse complement strand
AAGAAAAATATAATTAAATTATATTTGGGATAAGTAAAAAGAGGAGAGATTTATGAAAAAGAAATTAGTAATGTCATTGATTTGTTCTTTGCTAATAATGGCAGCTGCTTATGCAGAAGTGCCGCCACCACCAAGAGATGGTTTTGATGGTCCACCTCCAAAAGAAATGAAAAGACCACCTGAAGATTTTGCTAAAAAGAAAGAGTTTGAAACAAGATTGCAATTGACAGAAGAACAAAAGGCTTCAATTGAAAAAAATATACAAAAAAACAGAAAAAAACTTGAAGCAATTAGAAAAAAAGAAATGAAGTTGAAGAAACAAAGACGAGATATTATTGAAAAAAGCAAAAAAGATTTCGAAAACTTGTTGACTCCAGCGCAAAAAGAAGAGTTGAAAAAAATTGAACAAGAAAGAAAAATTGAAAAGCAAAAACGTCATGAAGAAATGAAGAAAAATCCACCTAAAAGAGTGGAAAAAAAGAAATAAAAAAAACGGCAGAGGAATATTCCTCTGCCGCTTTATCTTCTAACATTTACTATGTTTGACTTTTTGCCGATTTCCAAAGTTTATCATATTCATCAAATGTATATTCTTCAAGAGGTTTTGTAGCAAGTTCTTCCATTTTTTTAAATCGTTTTATAAATTTTTTGTTTGCTTTTATTAGTGCTTGTTCTGCATCAATTTTATTCCAACGAGCAAGGTTAACTATTGCAAACAAAATATCTCCCAACTCTTCTTCTTCGTGTTGAAAATCTCCTTCAATACAAGCTTCTTTAAACTCATCAATTTCAGACATAACACAGTCATATAATGTTTCTTCTTTGTCCCATTCAAAGCCTACCTTGACAGCTTTTTTGCTAATTTTTTGTGCTGACATTAGTGCGGATTGAGATTTTGATATTCCATCCATAATAGATTTTCTATGTGGTTTTTCTTCTTTTTTAAGTTTTTCCCAATTTGCTAAAATTTCTTGAGTTGAAGAAACTTTAGTATCTCCAAACACATGCGGGTGTCTGTGGATGAGTTTTTCATTTAGAGTTTGTGCAACATCTTCTATATCAAAAGAATGTTCCTCTTTTGCAATCTGAGAGTGCAGTACTACTTGAAGTAAAACATCTCCTAATTCTTCTTTTAGGTGCGACATATCATTATCGTTTATTGCATCGACCGCCTCGTAGGCTTCTTCAAGCATATTCGGTTTAAGTGAGCAATGAGTTTGTTCTCTATCCCATTTGCAACCTTGTGGGGAACGTAAAATTTCTATTATTTCTATAAGTTTTTCTAAATTTTTATACATTTTTATTAAATCCTCATATCCATGATACAATGAACAAAGAATAACGGTAGAAAGAAAAAGAATAAATGCGAAAAAAGATTGTAGCAATAGTAGGACGTCCAAACGTTGGAAAATCAACACTTGTTAATAGACTTATCGGAACAAGACAGTCTATTGTTGATGATATGGCAGGTGTTACGAGAGATAGAATTTACTTTGATGTTGAATGGCAACATAAAATTTTTACAGTAATAGATACTGGTGGAATTATTCCAGGGGATGAAGACGATATTATGTTATCAATTTTTGATCAAGTAAAAATAGCTTGTGATGAAGCTGACAAAATTATTTTCCTTACCGATGGAAAAGTTGGAGTTCAACCAGCAGATGAGGATATTGCAAATCTTTTGAGAAGAACAAAAAAACCTGTATATCTTGCAGTAAACAAAATCGATTCTCATCATCAAACAGACCTTATAAATGATTTTTATTCTCTTGCAATGGGAGATCCTATTGCAATTTCTTCTCTTCACGGTTCTGGTGGGGTTGGAGATTTATTGGATGAGATAACAGAGGATTTTGAAGTTAATGATAACGAAGAAAAATCAAATGCTATCAAAATAGCCGTTGTTGGTCGTCCAAATGCAGGAAAATCATCACTTGTAAATGCGCTTTTAAATGAAGATAGAGTTATTGTTTCAGATGTTTCAGGGACAACAAGAGATAGTATTGATTCTGAAGTATCTTACAATGGAACCGACTATGTTTTGATTGACACAGCAGGAATTAGAAAAAAGTCAAAAGTTGACTGGGGTGTAGAAAAATTTGCTGTGGATAGAGCAATAAATTCAATCAGAGATTGTGATGTTGCCATTTTGATGACAGATGCAACAGAAGGATTGACAGATCAAGATAAAAAAATTGCATCGACAATTATGGAAGCAGGTAAGGGGCTTGTTGTTGCTGTTAACAAGTGGGATTTGATTGAAGAAAAAGACTCATCTACAATGACAAAATTTAACAAAAAACTTGAATCAGAAGTTCCATTCTTGTTTTTCGCTCCTAAAATTTATATTAGCGCACTAACAAAACAAAGAATTAACAAGGTTTTTGATGAGGCTAAGGCAGTTTATGAACAATCTACAAAACGTGTTTCTACTGGTTTGCTTAACAAAATTGTAAATGAGGCTTATGCACTCAATCCACCAACTACAATCAAGGGTAAACAGTTGAAAATTTTATATTCTTCTCAAATTAAAACTCAACCGCCCACCTTTGTTATGTTTGCGAACAATTCGGACTTATTAAAAGATCACTATAAGCGTTATCTTGAAAAAAAATTAAGAGAAGCTTTCGGATTTTTTGGGACACCGATTAGAATTTCATTAAGAGAAAGAAGTAATAAAAAAAGCGGAAGATAGGTTATGAAGAAAGTTTATATAGAAACCTCGGGCTGTCAAATGAACAAGTCCGATACTGAAAAGTTATACTCTATGGCAGATTATATGGGATATGTACAGGTTGAAGAACCACACAAACCATTTGATGCAGATTTGTTAATCATCAACACTTGTTCTATCAGACAACTGTCAGAAGACAAAGCTTTTTCACGTATTGGAACTTGGGGGCAGTGGAAAAAAGTTAATCCAAATTTAAAGATAGTTTTTTGTGGATGTGTTGCTCAAGATAAAGGAAAAGAAGTTTTTAAACGTGCACATTACGTTGACTTAGTTATGGGTACTCACAATATAAATGAATTTCCTGATCTTCTTAAAAGAATTGAAGCTGGAGAAAAAATTTGTGCAAATGGTGAGATTCCGATTGCAGAAGGCGATTTGCAACCAAAAAGAGTAAAATCTGTTAATGCTTGGATTCCAATTACTGAAGGTTGTGACAACTTCTGTACTTACTGTATTGTTCCATATACTCGTGGCAGAGAACGTTCAAGAGATCCACAAAAGATTATTTCCGAAGTTAAGGATGCTATTAAAAATGGATTTAAAGAAGTAACATTGTTGGGACAGAATGTTGACAGCTATGGTAAAAAGGGAGATTACACAGATTGGAATCTTGCAAGATTACTTCGAGAAATCAATAAGATTGAAGGGCAGTTTAGAATTCGTTTTACAACTTCTTATCCAACAGATATTACAGATGAGTTAATACAAACCGTTGTAGATTGTGACAAGGTTTGTGAATATTTCCATATTCCTATGCAATCTGGTTCATCTGAAATCTTGAAAAAAATGAACAGAAGATATGATAGAGAACGTTATGCTCAAATTGTTAGAAACATTAGAGAAAAGGTTAAGGATGTTACAATAACAAGTGATTTTATTGTAGGTTTTCCGTCAGAAACAGAGGAGCAGTTTGAGGAAACTCTTTCTGCGATGAGAGAACTTGAACTTGATTATTCAAACACTGCCGCTTATTCTCCAAGAGAAAAAACAGTTGCGGCAAGAATGGTTGAAGATTTTATACCAGAAGATGTAAAAGAAAAACGTTTGGCTATAATTAACGAGCAAAACAGAGAAAACTGCGTTAAGTCAAATCAAAAATATTTGAACACGCAGGCAGAAGTTTTGATAGATAGTTTTTACGAAAGAAAAGGACAGCATATTAACACGGGTCGAACTCGAAATAATAAAATAGTTCATATTCCATGTGATGAAGATTTGACAGGAAAATTTGTTAATGTTGAAATAACTGGTATGAAAACGTGGTATTTAAAAGGAAATATTATTTAAGGAGATAAAAATGGCAGAAAAAATGTTGGGCACTATTCAAAGAAGTGCAACAGAACAAATGCAAATTGCAATTAAAGAATACAAGGGCAAAAGTTACCTTGATATGAGAATTTTTTATACAACAAACGATGGTGCAGACTGGATTCCTACAAAGAAAGGTGTAACTTGCTCTCCAGAAAATCTTGAAATTCTTAAGGATGCAATTGAAGAAGCAATAAAAGAATTTACAACTGAAGAATAATGTCTAAATATGCGCTTGTACTTGTTAATATAAAAGGTTTGGGAGTAAAAACCTTTAGCTATGCTATACCCGAAGAAATGAAAGAAAAACTTAAAATCGGGCAGGCTGTTCTTGTCCCTTTTGGAAGACAAGGTTTGATAAATGCATTCGTGGTAGGTTTTTCAGATTACTTACCTGCACAAATCAAGGCAAAAAAAATCAATAAAATTTTAGATGAAAAGCCCTTGTTTTCTCTTGACTATCTTAAACTTCTTGAATGGGTTGCAAATTATTATGCTTGTGACTTTGTGACTGTTTTAAACACAGCAATACCTTTGAAGTTGATTGAAAAAGGATCTAAAGTTGAATTGTGTATTGAGCTTATAGACGATAACATTGAAGGTGTTACAAAAAGGCAGAGAGAAATTCTTGAATTGTTGAAAAGTGAAGGAAAATGTTCACTTACCAATTTTGAAAAGAAAGCTCATACTACACGAGCAACCATAAAAAAACTTGAAAAATTCGTAAAAATTAGTGCAGAGGAAGTTTTTAGAAATCCATTAGAAATTTTTGCAGATGAAAAAATTGAACCACTTTATGAGTTAAATGATGAGCAAAATAGAGTTTATCAAAAAGTTAAAGAAAAAAAGGATTCAAAATTTCCAATTTTAATCCATGGAGTTACGGCATCTGGCAAAACAGAAGTTTATTTTAAACTAATTAAGGATACCATCGATGAAGGGAAAAATGTACTTTTTCTTGCTCCTGAAATTGCTCTTGCCTCTCAATTGACAAGGAGATTGGCAAAAAAATTTGGAACAAAAGATGTTGCGATTTGGCATAGTAGCATATCAGATGGTGAGCGATATGATGTATGGCAAAAACTGTACAGAGATGAGATAAAAATTCTTGCAGGTGTTCGTTCTGCAGTTTTTGCCCCTTTAAAAAATATCGGACTTATTATCATTGACGAGGAGCATGAAAACGCATATAAACAGACTAATCCTGCTCCAAGATATGATGCAAGAATTATTGCATCAAAACTTGCACAGTATCACAATTGCCCGCTTCTTTTAGGAAGTGCTACTCCAGATATACAAACTTATTACAGAGCACTAAACACAAATAATCTTCTTGAAATGCCGACAAGATTTAACAATGCTCCAGTTGCAAAGACCAGTGTTATAAATATGCAAGAGAATTCAAAACAAGCTTATAGGGGAGTTATATCAGTTCAGTTGCAAAAAGCAATTGAGGAAACACTTGAAAAGGGTCAACAAGTTATTTTGCTTATTAACAGGAGAGGTTTTTCGACTTACACACAATGTAGGGCTTGTGGAGAGGTTTTGGAATGCGAAAACTGTTCTATCCCCTTGATTTGGCACTCAAGTGAAGGTGTTTTAAAATGCCATTATTGTGGCAGAACAAAATCTTTTCCAAGTACTTGTCCAAACTGTGAGTCTGATGCTCTTAAAAACTCTGGTACAGGAACGCAAAAGATTGAAATGTTCATAAAAGAGCTATTTAAGACTGCTAAAGTCGAGAGAATAGATAGTGACATTTTGAGTAAAAAAAATGAGCATATCAAACTTTTAAACAAGTTTCAAAACGGAGAAATTGATATCTTAGTTGGAACACAAATGATTGCAAAAGGGCTTGATAATCCAAATGTAACTCTTGTTGGGGTAATATCCGCAGATGAAAGTTTTAATATGCCTGATTTCAGGGCTTCTGAAAGAGGCTTCCAACTTTTAACGCAGGTTGCAGGAAGGGCTGGAAGAGGAAAATATGTTGGAAAAGTTATTTTTCAAACTTATAATCCAGATTTTTACGCTTTTGAAAGTGCGAGAAAGCAAAATTATAAAGAGTTTTATGACACGGAAATAAATGCAAGAGAAGCTTTTGATTATCCTCCATACTCTCAACTTTTTAGATTTGTTTTGAGTTGTGAAAATGTTTTCAGAGCAGAAAAGGCAGCAATGGAAATTGCGTTAAGATTGAACGAAATGATAAAAAAAGCAGGAATATCAGAGAGGTTAATCGTATTGGGTCCAACACCGTGTATAATTGAAAAAATTCGCAACTCTTATCGTTTCCAAATTATTGTAAAAAACAAAGCTGATGAAAAAGGTCACATGTTTATTACAAGATTTATTAAAGGGGTTTCTGTTCCAAAGGATATTAAATTGACAATTGATGTCGACCCTGTCGATATTTTATAGCCCGACTGTATAATTTCATATTTAACTCAAAACAAGAATAATATATTCTTGAAAGGGTTGTTATGAAGAAATTTGTGATAATTTTTTTTGTATATCTTTTATCTCAAATTTCGGTTTTTGCCTACTCCGAAATAGATGATGTTGCAAGTGTAGAAGGAAATTCAAAAGAAGAGTATAAAAAAATAGATAAAGAGTTTTATCTAAAGGGGTTGAGAGTCTTTAGAAAGATTCGAGATGACTTTCCAGATGAAAAAAATCTCATTGATAAAATTTATGACTTATACAAAGATGAATATTATCTTGCGGCGTTAAAGGAGGTAGAAAATCTATCATCGTCAGAGGAGAAAGAAGCTCTAAAAGGGATAATTTATGGGGCATTAAATATGATGTCGAGTGCAGAAAAGTCCTTTTATCAAGTCAACATTCCGGAGTTGGAAAAACTTAAGCGTGATATTATTTATGAAAACAAATATGAAGTGACACCTTTTTATGGATTTTTAAGTCAAGATTTGTCTGAAGAATATGATTTGGACTATCAAAAAGTGGGAATAACCGCATCAAAATTTGAAAAGGATGCGAAAATTAAGCTTGATTATAGAATGATAAACTATACAACGAGTTCTCACCAATATGGAAATGATGCGACAAATACTTTAAGATTAAGTGTCAATGGACGATACAGGCCGGACTGGGAATATAGAGCAAGTGCAGGTGTAAAATTCTATGAAAAAGACGGAAGTCCAATGGCAATAGGAGATTTGTGGGTAAAACATCATTTCAATGATAATTTTAGTGTTAGGGCAGGTGTTTCGAGGGAAAATCTTGAGCAATCTTATCTTGCCGCTGTCGGAGTCAGAGTTGACGGGGTTTTTACAGGTAGAGTCGCAAGTAACAAGGTTTTTGTTGAAGCAAATTATAAAGCAAAGAATAATTATTATGGTTCACTAAGGGCAATGTTTGGTCTGATGAATGGAGCTAATCTTCAAACAAATCCATATTTTGCAGGTTATGTTAATCTTGGGAAAAGACTTTATAACAACGCAGAAAACCCTTATGTCCAAAAGGTTAATGTCGACATTACAAATTACACTCTCTCTTACAAATATGACCTTCTTAATATATACGATAGTACGGGGTACATTCGAGGAGGATATTTCAGTCCCCCATTTTATAATGGTACAACTGCAAATATAAGAGTTGAGGGTGTATACAAAAAATTAAGTTATGGATTGAAAGGTTTCATTGGTGGACAGTTCTCTGATTATGACCATGTGGTTGCTGTTGCTTTTGGGGTATCGCCTTACATAAAACTTGAAATAAATGAAAGGATAGATTTTAAAGCAAGTTACACCATGGCAGAATTTGCGGATGTAAAAACCAATCTCTTAACGATTAGCTTTGTTATAAAGATTTAAGAGAATCTTTTAAAAATATTTTTTGTATGACTGTCAGCACTGCCAGTTCTAAATAAATTAAAAATTTTGCTCAATTTATTCAAAAGGGTTTTAATCTCATCAGTTTTTGATGCCAATTTAGCCGTACCATCGTAACTTTGATAGTAAACTTCGGAGAATTTTGCTTTTTCTTTGCATGCAGCTTTAAATTTTGAATAGAAATCTTTCAAAAATTCAATTTGATTTTTTTGATCAGGAATATCTTTTAAATTATTCAATGGGTGTGCAAGTCCAATCATTGCATCTTTTTGTCCCTTCAAACCATTGTACAAATCCTCAAATTTTGGTAGGTACTGATATTTTTGATCAAGGTATGTAGATACTCGATAATCATTTATTTTTTTGTCTATTTTGTCAAAAAGTGGAGAATTTTTTAGTTCACTTTTTATAAAGTCATTTAATTCATTTTGAGGAATATTAGTTTTTTCTTCAAGCATTTTTGTCAAATCAGCAGTTGAATGAGAAGTTCTGTTACTTGAATATTTAATTCTATTATTTTCACAAAGCATTTTCATCAAATCATCAGGATTTGTAGAAATATTGTTATCAATCAAAGCTTTGGTAAGCTTTTCATTCTTTGGTAGAATTTCAGATATTACAAACTTGTTTTCCACATATCTTTCAACATGGTTTGCAATCCCAATGATATTTTTTTTCAATGGGTTAGAGTATTTCTGAGCCTCTTTAACGCTTACAAGATCTTTGCCGTGGGCTTGTCTGTAAATGTCATTTACATCTTGAATCATTTTTTCTTTAACGAAATTTTTGTTTAATTTTGTTGTTTCGATAAAGTTTGAATATATTTTTTCGTTAGGGTCTATTGCATAGGCAAGAACGTGAGTATTTACTGCTCTTTTCATAATTTCTGGCGCAATGGTGTTAAAGGTTGTCATTTCTGTGCCTAAAATAACTCTCAAATTTCTATATTTAATTGGGTCTTTTGCAATAACTTTTATTGCTTCTTTTGTTGTTTCTGTGGTGTCGTGGTCAGTAATTGCAATCGTGAATGGTGCATTTTTGTATTCTGGATGTTTTAATACAACAGCATTTGCGTATTTTGCAGCCTTGTTTAATAATTCTTCAGTTGACAAAGCTCCATCTGAAGCGAGTGTGTGTATGTGTAAATTTGCACGCATATTGTTAGTTTTTAGGTTAATATCTTTAAATCCAACAGAGTATGGTTTTTCGCTTGAATCGAAGTTTTTCATTATGCTTTGAATTTCTTGCGAGCCGATGATTGGACGGAGTTTATAGTAATCTCTTGGATTTAGTCCTGCATTTATAAGTAAATTTTTTCTGTATTCAATATCCTTCGGAAATTTACTGGTTTCTTCTTTAAGCTTGTTTATAGAGTCAATATAAACCTTGCTTTGACCTGCAAAATCCATCGGCAATGTCATATTTTGTTGAGGTTTAACAAAAGGTTCGACTTTGCTTGACTTAAATGTAGGAATATAAAAATTATTATTTATGTTATTTATTGCAGAAATTTTCATTTTTATACACACATAATAGATTACACGGTATATATAAACTTCGTGAAGAAAAAATTTGTTGGTAATGTTGGATATCTGTTACAAAAATTTATGCTTTTTTCTTTGTTTTTTTTCTTCGTTTGTTAAAACTTGAGCAAAGCTTTCTATTGGAACAAAACCATAACCACAGTTTTCAGACAATTCTCCTCCCATTGTAAATAATTCTTCTTGAGGGTATCGTCTGCAAATGGCTGGACGTTTTTTGTGAATTTTACATTTATGAGTTTCTTCATCCAAATTTGAGCATGAGAAAACAAGTCCTATCTCATCTTTGTCAACGACCGTGAGGTAGCTATAAAAAATGTGCAAGAACTTTAATCTTTCGAATTCTTTTTCGTCTTTAATTACATGGTTAGATGTTTTAACGTATATTTTTCTGCAACATCTTCCACAACCCTTGCATGCTCCAACTCTGTAATATTTTCTTCTCAAAATTTTTAAAAAGAAGAATTTTTTTAGTTTTTCTAACATAAAAGATTATTTACCGCATCCACATCTTCACTGAACAACTCGAGGCTTTCTATGCCTTTTTTTGTAACAGTTTCGAGTGTCATATTTTTTGTGACATCAATAATTTGAAAGATTTTTTTCCAGTCATAATCGCCTTTTCCGATATGAAAATGCTTATCTATTCTGTTATTAAATTCTCCATCGCTCAAGTGATAACAATCTGGATTAAGAGAGTTGAATTTTTTAAGATAATCAAATCTGTCTATATTCAAGTTGACAGAAGTACAGAAAGCATGACCGACATCAAGACAAAATTTGCAAGGGTGTCTGTCTATAATGAATTTTATTTCTTCAAAAATAGCACCTCTGCATTTATTATCGGGGTTTCTTGGGGATACCGGAGGTTTATTTTCTATTCTCATATCAGGAATATCGATTAAATCAAGTTGCCTTACGACCTCATCAAGAGAACCGTTCATTCCCCCGTGAACGATAATATATTTTGCATCAAGTTCTTTTTTATATCTTTTTACGGTATCGTAAACTTCAATATTTCTTTTTTCAAAATCTTTATCTGCAAGATTTACACCATTTGAAAAGTGCGGAGCGTGCAAAGTGAAATTGAGAGAAAATTCTTCCTTAAAATTTTTCCACCCTGTCAAATCTTCGTCTGAATCTGGAAATACAAAGAGCTCAATGTATGAAAATTTATTTTTTTCTAAAAG
>ERZ1034928.1070-NODE-1070-length-10655-cov-6.643774_pt1 | contig 10655 bp, 5 predicted proteins | sample MGYA00520627_ERZ1034928 | MGnify/ENA primary metagenome ERZ1034928 (study PRJEB33766, sample SAMN09781755) | gut metagenome | biome: gut microbiome | host: Homo sapiens | place: Madagascar | study: EMG produced TPA metagenomics assembly of the PRJNA485056 data... | reverse complement strand
GAACAGTCCGTTCAGCATTCCGGTTATGAGGTGCAGGCAGATGTGGATCCGTATTATTACGAAGATTACGACGATGCGCTTTCCAACAAAATCATGGATCTGGCAAACACAAGGGCAACCGGTGATAAGTGTAAGACCACAATGGTTGATGTGCTTCTGAAGCCAGGAGACAGTGATGCAGCGCCAACAGTTGTATGGGCTTATCGTGAGGATGTATATGTTATTCCAAACAGTGTCGGTGGTGATACTTCCGGTATTCAGACGCCATTTACAATCTATAAAGCTGGAAATCGTGTAAAGGGAACATGGGATGTATCAAAGAAAACATTTACAACAAGCGATAACACACTTTAATCGAATTTAGGAGAGTATGAAAATGGCAGCAAAACAGATTAAAACCAATGTCAAGGCGGCTGAGTATGAGTTTTTAGATGCGGATGGGAATATTCTTTTTACAATCCGCTTTAATCCCGATTTAGATATTGCGAGGAGATATAACAAAACTGTTGATTTTCTTAACAAAATGTTTGCCAACATCGGACAGGATGATAAAGGCGCAGACGTATTTTTTGAAAAATGTGACGAGTTGCGCGGTGAGCTGAACGAACTGTTTAATTGCGACATTGCAACCCCGATTTTCTCTGTAATGAATCCGTTCACTCCTCTGGAGAGCGGAAAATTTTATATCGAGGAAATCATGGAGAAGCTTGGAGATATTGTGGAAGCAGAGTTTGATACACGAGTTAAAAGGGTACAGAGCCGACAGAACAAATACACGGCAAAGTACCATAAATAATGAACCCGTGGGAGCTTCCAACTTCAATTAATGTTGATGGAACCACATATGCAATAAGAACGGATTTCCGGGTCGTATTGGACGTATTAACGGCCATGAACGATCCGGATTTGTTTTTGCCGGATTCTTCAGAACTGGAAAAATCGTTTGTGAGGATGGATACCATCTTGAAGATTATAGTGGAAGACTATGATGATCTGCCGCCGGATAAATGGGATGAAGCATGTAAGGCTATAATTGATTTCATAGACTGCGGAATGGAAGACGATGGAAAGCGTAAGCCACACACAATGGACTGGCAGCAGGACGCACAAATTATCATTCCGGCAATAAACAGAGTGCAAGGGACTGAGATCCGGGCACTTCCGTATTTACATTGGTGGACTTTCCTAGGATCCTATATGGAAATTGGAGAATGCCTTTTTGCGCAGGTGGTGCATATCCGCCAGAAAAAACAGAAACATCAGAAGTTGGAAAAGTGGGAAAATGATTTTTATAACCAGAACAAAGATATTATTGATCTAAAAAAGAAGATCAGTGAAGAACAAAAAATTGAGATGGAAAATCTCGAAAAGTGGCTGTAGGAGGTGATTTTGCATGGCTGACGGAAGTGTAATAATTGATACAAAAATAGACACAAGCGGCGCCGAAAAAGGCGCTGATGATATAGTAAAGTCCTTGGAGAATATTCTGGGATATATGCAAAATATCTCTTCCAGTATAAATAAAATTGTAAGTAGCTTAACTGGTGGTTCGAATACAGCGAGCAATGCGGTATCCAGCCTAACAGATAACCTTGAAGCTACCGCAGAAGCCGGGAAGCGCGCTGTAAAAGCTGTTAGTAAATTTAATCCAAGTGATGTTTCTGGATTAACTATTCACAGATGGAATGATAGCAGTGATTTGATTGGAGATACCAGCGAGATTTCGGAAGAGCAAAGACGGGAACTCGCTGAAAATGCTAAAGCCGCTAGAGAATCAGCACAAGAAGCAGCTGACGCATTTAATGGCGAAAAAGAAAAGGTGAATGAGCTGTATGATTCTATCAAAAAGTTAAAAGCTGAATTGAAGTCTCTTGAAAAATCCGGGAAATGGTGGGGAGATGATGAGTATGACGAAGCCGCTATTAAACTGAATGAACTCAATAAGCAGGCGCAGGAATATAAGAAAACAACTCTTTCGCCGGAAATAGACAACACAGCGGATTCCGTGAACAGGCTCGGTCAAAAGGTTGACAGTCTCTCAAAAAAACTGATGAATGCCGGAATTTCCGGATTAAAAAGCAAAATCAAAAGCATAGGAAAGACTATTGATGGACTGGTATCTAAACTATTAAAGCTGACTTCCAGCGCGATTATAGGCGGTTTACAGCGGATATCAAGTGGCATATTTGCAATTCATAAATCCGCAAATAAGAGTACGCTATCGCTAAAAAATCTATTGAAATATGCGTTCGGGATCCGTTCACTGTTCGTTCTGTTCAACAAGTTGCGTAGCGCAATTGTAACTGGATTTCAGAATCTTGCTAAATATGATCTGGCAACGCAGACAGGGGAAGTGAATAACAGTCTCTCTGCTCTGATGTCTGCGCTGACAAGGTTAAAAAACAGCTTTTCGACAGCATTCGCGCCGATTCTGACAACTGTTGCACCGATTCTTGTTAGATTTATAAATCTCATATCAGAAGCGGTAACGCGTGTAGGTATGTTGGTTGCAGCCTTAACAGGAAAAAATACATTTACCAAAGCAATAGGCGTACAAGAGAATTACGCGGCCAGTCTGGATAAAAGCTCTAAAAGCGCGAATAAAGCTAAGAAAGCAACAAAGGGCTATCTTTCCTCGCTAGATGAAATTAAACGGTACGATGATGGAAAAACTGACAGTGGAACAGGCTCCGGCGGTGGTGGTTATACTGCTCCTTCCGCTAGTGAAATGTTTGAGACTGTTCCGATCGAAAGCTCTATCAAAGATATTGCTGATAAGATAAAGGGATATATTCAGAGTCAAGATTGGGAAGGCCTCGGCTCGTACATGGCTGATGGTATCAACACGGGGCTCGAAAGGGTTTATGAAGTAATCAGTTGGGATAACGTAGGACCGAAGATTGAACCTTTTATAAGCGGATTTACGACAACTTTTAATAGCTTAGTTGATAATATCAACTGGGAATTAATGGGACAGACTGTTGGAACCGGAATAAATACCATTGTAAAAGCTTTGCGCTTGGCAATCACAGGAATTGACTGGTATAACCTTGGAAAGAAATTTGCAAAAGGAATTAAGGGAATTGTCAAAACAGTTAACTGGAAAGAACTCGGGCAGTTGATTGGAAATAAATTCATGATTTCGTGGAGAATATTTAGCGGATTCGTGAAAAATCTACCTTATGCGAGCATAGGGAATGCTGTGGCTACGGCATTAAACGGCGTATTTTCCACGATTTCTTTTTCAGAGATTGGAAATTCATTAGCCACTGCAATGAATGGGGCTTTTACTGCTCTTTACAATTTCGCGACTACTTTCGATTGGACACAGATGGTTAACAATATTGCCGGCGGAATTAATGAATTTGTATCAACTTTTGACTGGAAAGGTAATGGAGAAAAATTAGAGGTTTTTCTTGATAATCTGTGCGATGCAATTGTTGATTTTGCAGAAACAACAGACTGGGAAGCTGTTGGAAAAGGAATTGGAACATTCCTCTCACAGATTGACTGGTGGGGACACCTTTGGCAAGTTGTACATGCAATAAAAGACACCATTGGAAGATTATTTGATGGGCTTGAAACAAGTGGAACAGCGGGAAAGATAGTTGCATTCCTTGGAAAAGCATTTTTGGCTATTAAAGTGGCGCAGATTTTGGGAATAGATGATCTCGTTGTTGCCATAGTCGGATATATCGGAAGAAAGTTGATAGGATCGCAAGCTGCATTATCTGGTGATTTGACTACTTTAATCGGAAACGCCGCCAGTGGAGCTGCCGGTAGTTTTTCAGAATTTGCAACATCGTTAACACCTCTGGTTGGTACAGCCGGTTTAATTGTTGGTGTAGGAGCTGCAGCAACTATAGCAACATCCGAATTAGCCGGATTAGTTGAAACCATGCAAGGCGGCAATGGCGTTGGAAGCACATTCGGAAATACCATGAATAATTTTATCCAGACTTTGCAGAGAAGAGGGGATATCCTTTCTGGATCTGCTGAGGAAATTTGGCAGTTAAAAGAAAGTCTGGAACAGGAAGGCGTGACAGCCGAGGACAAGGCAAGTGCAACCCAGAAGCTGATTGATAAGCTTGGTGAGATGGGCGTTACATCTGATCAGGCAGAGCAGGCATTTTCTACCTTATATCAGCAGGGACTTATAACGGACGATATGTTTGGCATATTGTCGGAATCAATCAAAACGCTTGGTGATAACACAACAAATATGGCCGGATCAATTGATCTTAGCAAACAGTCTATTGACGATTTGTATAACAATGTTCTACCGCAATTACAGGTGCAACTAGGACTCAGCGCGGATGAAATGGTACAACTCGACACGGCATTAATGGAAACTGAAAATTCTGGCGGAACGGCGCAAGACGCTTTCAACAATATCATGGCACGCGCCAAAGAACTTGGAATTAATACAGAATCTGTAGCAAAGATTTTTGCACAGGTATTTCCAGATGCCGTAAAAGAAACTGCAAACAGCACTGAAATATCTATGAGTAGTACGCAAAGCTCGATTGAAATCGGTATGGGAGCAGCCGCAACAGCAGTTGGAACTGCCATGTCCGGGATTCAAACAGATACTGAAAGTGCTATGTCTGCGGCTGAAAGAGCTGTATCGGACTCTACTGGAAATATCAGCAAAGATTCTGATACAAACTGGGGCGCATCAAGCGGATATGCAACTGATGCGTTAGGTGAAATCGACCAAGAAGCTTACGATACTATGCAAAGAGTAGATGGTGTAGTAAAGCGTTGGAACAAGGATATCAAAGGTGATTTCGATACTAACTGGGGAGATTCTAAAAATACTGTAGTTGGAGCAGTTCAGGGTATGGCTGATGAAATCGAACGAAACGGTGACAGACTTGCCACTGGTGTGAAAAATGCGTTTTCTGGAATACCTGGATACATTACAGATATCTTAAACAACGCTGTTGGCAAGGTAAACAGTGCAATTAGAAATATTAACGGCGCACTTGGAAGTATCGAAAGAAGTTTTACATTCACTTACAATTACACTAATCCTTTTAATAATAGGAGAAACACATATCGTTCATATTTGAATCTGAATAGGGCAAATACAGTTCCATACCTTGCTAGTGGCGCAGTTATCCCTCCAAGATCAGAGTTCCTGGCAGTCCTTGGAGATCAGAAGAATGGGCGCAACTTGGAAGCACCGGAAGGACTAATCAGAGAGATCATTGATGATGCATTTGCAAAAAATCAACAAGGCAGTGGCGGGAACTTCCGATTTACCGCACAGTTGAACCGCAGAACGATATTTGACGAGATGATTGACGAAGCAAAGCTAAGACGTGATGCAAGCGGTACAAATCCGTTTGAGTTGGCATAGGGGGTGAGAACGTGGCATTTTCGATAAGTAAATCAATAACTGATAGATACAAGATAAATGGGCTTCTCATTCCTCAGCCAGATGAGGATATGCAGTGTAATTTTGAGACTACATATTCAGATGGAAGCAATCGAACTCAAAAAGGCGTAGCGATAATAATTCCACTTTTTACTGTAATCCAGTATAGTTATAAGGCTACCAACGTTCCTGTTGATGAGGAATCAACCAATCTGGTAAATGCAATCATTAAAGGAAAGCCATTCATTTTACACCATTGGTTAGCGCACAAAAACGAATGGCGCTCAGAAAAGTTTTATGTTGGAAAATTGAATTATAATATAAAACAAGTTGGAGATTGTTACTCAGAAATATCATTTAATATGCAGGGGGTGAATCCGCTTGATTAATGTATCAAACATTTTTAAAGAAAAATTGCAAGATGGTGAACAGGTACTTGAAATAGTGGAGATCACCTTTCCAGATGGAACAACAAAGACGCTTGAAAATGAGATTATGATCGGTAGCAATGACTTTTCCGATTGTGCGGAGAGTAGCAGCTTCCCTGTAGGGGCTACAGTTTGTAAAACCATGACTCTTGAATTAGACAACACAGAGGATCAGTGGAAAGATTATAATTTCTATCAAGCTAAAGTGCATACCTATTTGAAGCTTCAAACTTCTGTTGCAGAATCAGCTAGCGAATCAATCTGGATGAATGATTTTTATGAGCCAATTTTGGACACTGATGGAAACGGCATAGTCCTGTCTAGGGCCGCATCAGAAGACCGATACGAGACAATTGATAAGGGTGTCTATACAATTACCACGCCAGAGCAATACGGCGAAATATTGAGCTTTACGGCGTTAGATGATATGTATAAAACCAACGCTAAATATTATAGCGCTCTGACACTTCCACAGACAGTTATGACGCTGGTAAGGGACGCGTGCGAAAGCTTAGGAATCCCTATGGGTTTTTCTTCCATGGCACATGGAAATGTTGTCGTTACAGCAATTCCAGACAATATGACATTCCGTCAGCTGATCGGATGGGCTGCAATGCTGGAGACAGCTAACGCCAGAATCGACAACAGAGGTTACTTGCAGTTTGTAAAATGGAATTTCGGAGCTGTCGAGAACGGCTCCCTGGTTCCGACCAAGTTAGAGGATTATGTTAATAGCCCGACTCTTTCCAGTGATGATATTGTTATTACTGGAATTCGAGTAAAGAATAAAGAATCAGAATCCTTGTTTGGAACTGCTGGATATGTACTGGAGCTAGAAAATAATCTTCTATCAGACAGCGACCTTGGAACCGTGGCTGCCTGGATCGGTGGTAACCTGGCCGGAGCGAAATTTAGAAATCTTCAAGGCGACCTAATTTACAATCCTCTGTTAGAGTTTGGCGATATGGCATATAGCTTTGATCGGAACGGAAACAAATATCTTACGCCTATTACTGATGTATCATCTCCGTTAAATGGCATTACAACTGTAAAAACACAGGCAGACGATCCCATTCGAAATAGCAGCACATATATGTCAGAAGCTACAAAAGCACTGGTAGAAGCGAGACAGCTTGTTAAAGATGAGCGTACAGAGCGTGAGAAAGCTGTTGAAAGGCTTAATAATACGCTGAAAACTTCTGGTGGTTTATACATGACTGTTGAACCACAGGATGATGGCAGTAATATCTATTATGCGCACAATAAGCCTACACTGGAAGAATCTGATATTGTATGGAAGTTCACAGCAGAAGCAATCGGCATTTCCATGGACGGAGGAAAGACATATCCTTATGGATTAAATATTAATGGAGAGCTTATCGCAAGGCTTCTGTACGCCGAGGGAATCAATGCAAGTTATATTAATGCTGGCGCGTTAGTTGTTCGTGACGCAAACGGGAAGATTATCTTTTCAGCCGATATTGATAACAACCAGATTGTAATTGATGGCGCATCTGTGCGAATTGGCGCATCTCCTTTGGATGGGCTGTTGAGCAATATGCAGGGGCAAATTGATGGGAATATAAATACCTGGACAGGAAACTCAGTGCCTACATTGAGTAATTATCCGGCTAACGAATGGCTGGATGATACTGAAATGAGCAAGCATGTCGGAGATATTTACTATGATGGTAATAGCCATGCTTACCGATTTGTAAATGAAGGCGATGGGTATTATTGGAAACAGTTGAAAGATACAGACGTTACAAAGGCACTGAAAGACTCTGAGGACGCATTGGCAGCAGCTAAACAGGCGCAGGAAGCGGCGGCTCTTGCCAAGAACATGACCTTGCAGTTAAGTAACGAATACCAAGGTATTTCTGTTGATTCTGATGGAAATTACGGAACGTTTCCGAGCAACGTGAGTACACAGGCAGTCGTAATGTACGGAACGCAGGATATTACATCTGATTGTAAATTTACAATTATCAAATCAGATAGCGTAACAGGATCCTGGGACAATTCAACTAAGACATATACGGTAACAGCATTATCCGCTGATGATGGCTTGGTAGATATTAAGGCAACCTATATCAGCGTTTTATCAGTAGTTAAGAGATTTTCACTTGCTAAAATTTATGCTGGTAAAAATGGCGTAAATGGTGTTGACGGTCTCCAGGGGCCAAAAGGTGACCAGGGAATTCCAGGACCTCAAGGCGAAAAAGGAGATACTGGTCCACAAGGTCCTAAAGGGGAACAAGGTATTGCTGGAACTCCTGGATCAGATGGCAAGACTCCGTATCTGCATATTAAATATTCACCTGTGCAGAAACCTACAGCCAGTCAGCTCACAAAGGTTCCAGATAAGTATATCGGAACGTACACTGATTACGAAATTAATGATTCCACTGACCCAAACAAATATACATGGGCGCAGTTTCGCGGCGATCAAGGTGTTGCTGGAAAGAACGGATACACCTGGATTAAGTACGCTTCTATGCCTAACGGTGAAGATATGTCAGATAATCCAGATACCGTTCCATGGATTGATACAGACGGAAATACAATATGTGATACATTGGGTAATCCAATCTATCTGGAGCCGGAATATGTTGCGTATATCGGAATTGCAAACAACAAAGATACGCCAACAGAAAGTGACAATCCAAAAGATTATACATGGACTCGATACAAAGGCGCTGATGGGGAAAACGGTTCTGATGGCAAGGATGGAGTAGACGGAAAAGATGGAAAAACAAGTTATACACACATTGCCTATGCGAATTCTGCGGATGGAAAAACAGATTTCTCTGTGTCGGACAGTAATCGTGAGTATATCGGTATGTATGCGGATTTTACCGAGCAAGATAGTACTAATCCAGATGATTACGCGTGGACACTTGTAAAAGGCGCGAATGGCTCACAAGGTATCCCTGGAAAAGCAGGTGCGGACGGAAAGACGCCATATTTCCACATAGCTTATGCGAATAGTGCTGACGGAAAAACTGGCTTTGATGTAGTTGTCAGTGCCGGAAAGCAGTATATTGGCCAATATACTGATTACGACACGCCGGATGATTCCATTGACCCGACAAAATATAGCTGGACGAAGATAAAAGGTGAACAGGGCGATAAAGGAGAGCAGGGTGTACCTGGCAGGACATATTTTATCGAGCTTTCATCTAATATCCTAAAACGAGGCCAGAATGACAAGGTTGTACCAAGTACAATTACGGCAAAAGCTTATTATCGAGATGGTGACAGTGCTACAAGAACAGCATATTCCGGTAGATGGTATGTGCAGACTTCCACGGATGGCTATACATTTACAAACGCATTGGCTTCAACTGTAAACGAGTCGAGTAAAAGTTATACTGTTAGCTCGCTGGATAGAAGTATTGTTTCAGTTAGATTTATCTTATACGCCGCCGGCGGAACTGTAAATCAACTTGACATGCAATCAATCCCTATAGTAATCGATGTGGACGCACTTACCCACGAAGAGATATTTAATCTTCTTACAAATAATGGTTCCATGAAAGGAATTTATAAAGAGGGCAACCAGTTATATATTTCGTTCACCTATGCAAAAGGCGGAACGTTGAAGCTTGGCGGTCCGAATAATGGATATGGCACCTTTGAGGTGTACGACGCGAATGGAAATATAATAACTCAAATAGATAACTCGGTTGGGTTTAAAAACTTCAAGGGAAAAGAGTGGTTCCAGATAAATGAGTCTGTAGCTACAGCTGGTTATGATTCTTCCCTTGTTCATGGACTTCTTGATTTATCTGCGCAATACGCTGATGGGTATTGGACTGTTTTGGAGAGTAAACAAGCTGGTCTTCTTCTGAAGACTGTATCCAGAATGAAAGTTGAGACAACCGGAAGCAGTTCTCTGACTCTCAATGTGCCAGAAATGCCTAAGCTTATAACTGGTAGTAACTTAGGAAAGAATGGAAATGGAGATGTCGGAACAATTGCATCATCCTCTATGCGTTATAAAATTCTCGGGAAAACCGTAAAAGAAGATGAACTGGAAGAACTTTATAGAATCAAGGTAATCTGGGCGAAGTACAAAGATGGATATCTTATGGAGCAAGACGAACGGTGTGGAAAAGAAATGCCAATGTTTATAGCCGAGGACATTGACCGCAGATTTTCAATCGCCGTTGACCATGACGAAAAAGGACGTGCTGAGAACTGGAACTACCGTATTATGATTCCCTGTATGTTCGCCATGTTGAAGAACGAGCATGAGAAAGTCAAAGATATACAATCTGAGCTTGATTCCGTGAAAGCGGAGCTAGAAGAATTAAAACAACTTATCAAACAACATATTTCAATGGAGGTATAAAACTATGGCTAATAATACTTGGAAAAATTACACACAGAAAAGCACGGCTTTATCAGATAATGATGAAGTCATGTTGTTGGATTCCACTGACGAGAAGAACAAACGTGGACTAATGAGCAAGTTTTGGAATTATGTAGTGGATAAAATGTCAACGGCTGTTATCTCGAAATTGGAGACAAATAATAAGACAATCATCGGGGCGATAAATGCACTAAATAGTGATTTAGGAACCGTCATTTGTAATTCTGATTATGGTAGTGATCTTGGATATAACTATTGCATATATAATGAACAGTTTGCTTTTATTCATGCAGGTTTTGCGGCATCAAAAGAAATTAAATCCCTTGCCATTTTAACACTGCCATGTAGTGTAAAAAAAATCAGTAATATTTATGTTCCAACAGTAACAGGAGCAACAAAAACTATTGATTTTGATGGAAACAAAATTATAGGAAGCCTTAATGCAGCAGATAAAATTTGTATAGAT
>ERZ1034928.1068-NODE-1068-length-10676-cov-7.310517_pt1 | contig 10676 bp, 8 predicted proteins | sample MGYA00520627_ERZ1034928 | MGnify/ENA primary metagenome ERZ1034928 (study PRJEB33766, sample SAMN09781755) | gut metagenome | biome: gut microbiome | host: Homo sapiens | place: Madagascar | study: EMG produced TPA metagenomics assembly of the PRJNA485056 data... | reverse complement strand
GGATTATTTGATAATATATTTGTAGTTTTTGTTGCGGTGGCATTATTTTTTGCTATAACTTCATCATCATCAGCAGATGAATTGTCTTTTGCTCAAATAAGTGATGCACACTACTCTCCTGACAAAGTTAATACCTCATATCGATTGAATGCAGAATCAAAATCGTTACTTGAAGATGCAATAACTCAAGTAAACTTGACACCACATATTGATTTTGTTGTATTTACAGGAGATATGATAAACAAACCTCGAAAAAATGATTTATTGGATTTTATAAAAATAGCTAATACTCTGAAAAAACCTTGGTATGCAGCATTTGGAAATCACGATATATCAATAGGAGGTTATTTATCAAAGAAAAAATATACTCAAATTTTGGGAGAGAATAATATGACTTTAAGTAAAATTAAAAGACCATATTATTCTTTCACGCCAAAGCGAGGATACAAAGTAATTATTCTTGATACGATTATTGATGATAGAATTACGGCAAATGGAGAGATTGATTCAGAACAAGTCAAATGGCTTGATAAAGAGCTTTCACGTTCTCAAAAAGATGTAGTGCTTATATTTTGTCATGTTCCTATAATAGAACCTTTTAAAAGCTCTGGACATAAGCTTAATAATGATGAGGAAGTTTTAAAAATCTTGTCAAAATATAAAAATCCGATAGGCGTGTTTTCTGGTCACTACCATACGACAAAAATAATACCAAAAGACAATATTCTATTTGTAAGTACTCCGTCATTGGTTTCTTATCCAAATGCATTCAGAATTGTTAAAGTATTAAAACATAAAGATAAGGTAGTTTTTGATGTTTCCTTCAAAGAAACAAACTTGAAAAATGTTCAACAAACTGCTAAACTTATGGTGTTTTCTGCATCAAAATACTATGGTGAAGATGATGATAGAAACCTAAAATATACTGTAAAAAGAAAATAAGGAAGATAAAAATGGAAGATTTTAAAGTAAAATTCAGAGGAGTTAGAGGTAGTTATCCTGTTGCTGATAAAAGATTTCTAAATTATGGTGGAAATACATCTTGTGTTGAGGTTAATGTTGGCGGTCATCTAATAATTTTGGATGCTGGAACAGGGTTAATTTCTTTGGGTAATGAACTTTTAAAGGATTATTTATCTTCTGGTACGGATATGTATAACAGAAAACCAGTACATGCAACTATTTTGTTAAGCCATATTCATCAAGACCACATCCAAGGTTTTACGTTTTTTAAACCAACTAATTTTTCATCAACAGTCATAAACGTTTTTGGTTCAGTAAATTATGGCGAAAGTTTAACAGATGAGTTGTCAAAAATTTTATTTAATAAGGCATTTCCTCTTGATTTAAAGGATATTGCTGCAAAACTTGAAATTCATAATGCAGAAGAAACAACTTGTATTGTTTTAGATGGAGATGAAACTCGCATAAGACGTATAGAAAAGGAAGATGACCTAAAACCAAAAGGAGAAGAGGTTATAATCTCTTATTATAAATCATATGCACACCCTCAAGATGGTGTTATGATATATAAAATAGCTTACAAAGATAAATCTCTTGTTTATGCAACTGATAAAGAAGGTTACATTGGTGGCGACAAAAAAATGTCAAAATTTGCAAGAGATTGCAACTTGTTGATTCACGATGCACAGTATACGACGGAAGATTATTTAAACCCTTGCTCTCCAAAGCAAGGCTATGGACATTCTACATTTGAGATGGCACTTGAAACAAAAAAACTTGCTAATGCTAAAAACCTTATAATGTACCATTTTGATCCGTCTTATGATGATGAAAAACTTGATATGATTTCACAATCATATCAATATGGTGATGTTTGTATGGCTCGTGAAGGTTTGGAAATATCTCTATGAAAAAGTTCTTTTTAGTGCTTTTATGTCTTATGTTTACAAATAGTGTATTCGCACTTGAACCTAAACCAATTGATGCCGTTAGAAATGCAACACATCACAATAATTTAGGGCTGGAATGTTTAGCAGAAGGTTACTATGAAGCTGCAGTTGCTGAATTTCAACTTGCAATTGACCTTAATCCAACAAGTAAGGCTTCTGCAGTTTACTATAATAATTTAGGCGAAGCATATATGAATCTTCAGATGTTTGCGGAGGCTCAAGTATGTTTTGAAAACTCAATTAAACTGTCACCATTGCCATTTTCTTACTATAAAAACCTCGTGAGAGCATATAAATATCAAGGAATTCTAACACAAAAAATAAACGAGTTTACTCCTCTTGAAAGTAGAAATTCTTTGAACATGATTATATTGGGACTTTGTTATATTGAAAGAGGAGATTTGCGACGAGGAATCATTAAGCTTGATGAATTTTGTATGCAAGAACCAGATTTGATAACTACTTCTGGAGTGAAAAGATATTTAAAAGCTATTACGGAACAAGATTTTTAACTTAAACTTTTTCTAATTATTTTGAATGATTTTTTTATATATTGTATAAATTTTTTTATTTTTTTGCTATAATCGTCGTATGGATATTTTCAAAAGTTTCGAAATATTTTTAGCAGAACCATTGAGTGTTTTAAAAAACCACATCATACAGATTGTTGGACTTAATTCTGGTGCAGGTGCAAAGTCTGAAATTACTGTTGATATGATGAAAAACAAAACTCAATTGACTGTTTTTAATAGCGATAAAATGTACAATATTTTGAAAAGAGCCAATTCAAAACCTAAAAAAACAGAAATATCTCAAGACAGACACCAGCTTATAACAGAAATGTTTGCTTCAAAACCAGAAAAGAAAAAACCTGTCTTTGGAAGATTGACCTTGAGAGCGTAAATCATGGATTATATAAACGCAAAGTTTCTTGTAAGTGCTGAAAAGTTGAGCCAATGTCCATCATATTCGCTTAATGAGTATCCTCTTATAGGTCGTTCTAACGTTGGAAAATCTTCATTTATAAATGCGATATCAAACAATTCAAAACTCGCAAAAACATCTAATACTCCTGGAAAAACAAGACTTATAAATTTCTTTAATTTTTCGGACAAATTCATTATTGCAGATCTTCCAGGTTATGGTTATGCGAAAATTTCAAAAACAGCTCAGGAAAAATGGCAAAGATATTTGGAAGAATATTTGCTAAATCGTAAAGAAATAAAATCTTTGATTCAATTTATTGACGCAAGACACGATATTCAAAAAAATGATAAACAAATGAGAGAGTGGATAAACGCATACAATCTCCCTGTTGTTACTGTTGTTACAAAAATAGACAATGTGGCAAAGGGTAAAAGATTAAACGTTGTGAATGCTATAAAAAAAGAATTAGGTGGAGAGGTTTTTCCTTTTTCTGCTGTTGAAAAAAGATATAATAAAGAAATTCTCGATTTTTTATGTATTTAAATACATTAAATGTATGATGCAAAAGTCCTCTAAAAGTTTTAAATTGTGTTTAGGGTTTAATTTTTAGAGGGGTAAGGGATATGAGATTTATCAATGAAAAAGTGGATGAAGATAATTTTTTACCACAAACAGAAAGTATTTCTGAGTCTATAACTCAAAATTGGACACAGCAAGCACTTGAATGTTATGAATTGCATTGTGATTGTAGCCAATGCTCCGTAGCAAAAGGGAATTATTCTTTTGTTTGCCAAATGCCAAAAGTGTTAGATATCCTTATAAAAACTAATGGTATTCCTTCGGAATTGAAAAAAGCATCTTAATTTTGTAAATAATTATTCTCTTTACTTTTAAAATGTTTTTTAGTAACATTATATTGAGAGAGAGGATAGGAGAAATTATGTTTGAACGTTTTACTGAAAAAGCCATAAAAGTAATTATGTTGGCTCAGGAAGAAGCAAGAAGATTGGGACATAATTTTGTCGGTACAGAACAAGTATTGCTCGGTTTAATCGGCGAAGGTACAGGTATTGCTGCAAAAACTTTGAAATCTATGGGCGTTAACCTAAAAGATGCGAGAGTTGAAGTTGAAAAGATTATCGGAAGAGGGTCAGGCTTCGTTGCAGTAGAAATCCCGTTTACACCAAGAGCTAAAAGAGTTTTAGAATTGTCTTGGGATGAAGCAAGACAGCTCGGTCACAATTATATTGGTACTGAACATATTCTCTTGGGACTTATCAGAGAAGGCGAAGGAGTTGCAGCAAGAGTTCTTGAAAACTTGGGCGTTGACCTTAATAAGATCAGAAGCAACGTAATAAAGATGTTGGGAGATACTAAACCACAAACAGTTTCTTCTGGCTCTTCAAGCTCATCTTCTCCAAAAGCAAAAACTCCAAGTCTTGATGAATTTGGTACAGATTTGACACTTGCGGCTCAAGAATTAAGACTTGACCCAGTTATCGGTAGAGAAAAAGAAATTGAACGTGTTATACAAATTCTTGCAAGAAGAACAAAAAACAATCCTGTATTATTAGGTGAACCTGGGGTTGGAAAAACTGCAGTTGCAGAAGGTCTTGCAATTAGAATAGTTAATGCCGAAGTTCCAGATATCCTTGAAGATAAAAAAATTATCCAACTTGATATGGGCTTGTTGGTTGCTGGTACTAAGTATAGAGGCGAATTTGAAGAACGTCTTAAAAAAATAATGGATGAAATCAGACAAGCAGGAAATGTTATTCTTGTAATTGATGAAATGCACACACTTATCGGTGCAGGCGCAGCAGAAGGCGCAATCGATGCTGCTAATATTTTGAAACCAGCTCTTTCAAGAGGTGAAATTCAAGTTATTGGTGCTACGACACTTGATGAATACAGAAAGTATGTAGAAAAAGATCCTGCACTTGAAAGAAGATTTCAATCTGTAATTATTGAAGAACCTTCGATTGAAGAAACAATTCAAATCGTAAAAGGTCTTCGTCCTAAATACGAAGAGCACCACAAACTTCACATTTCAGATGAAGCAATTGTTGCTGCAACAAAATTGTCAAGCAAATATATTACTGATAGATTTTTACCAGACAAGGCGATTGATGTATTGGATGAAGCAAGTTCAAAAGTTAGACTTCAAGTTAGCACATTGTCACCAGAAGGTAAGGAGCTTGATAAAGAATTGCGTGCTTTGATAAAAGATAAAGAAGATGCAATTAGAAATCAAGAGTTTGAAAGAGCTTCACAATTGAGAGATGATGAAGCTGATTTGAAAGAAAAAATTAGAGAAGTTTCAAATAAATGTAGAGAAGAACAAGAAGCTAATAAGCCAACTGTAACAGAAGAAAATATTGCAGAGGTTATTTCTACAATGACAGGTGTTCCAGTTACTAAATTGACTGAAACAGAAGGCGAACGTTTATTGAAACTTGAAGAAATTTTACACCAAAGAGTTATTGGTCAGAATGATGCCGTTGTTGCTTTGTCAAAAGCGATAAGACGTGCAAGAGTTGGTTTGAAATCTCCAAACAGACCTATCGGAAGTTTCATCTTCTGTGGTCCTACCGGTGTTGGTAAAACTGAGCTTGCAAAAGCACTTGCTGAAGCTATGTTCGGTGCAGAAGATAATATGATAAGAATTGACATGTCTGAATTTATGGAAAAACATTCAACATCAAAACTTATTGGTTCTCCTCCAGGATACGTTGGTTATGACGATGGGGGAAGTCTTGCAGAAGCAGTTCGTAAGAAACCTTACTCTGTAATTCTTTTTGATGAAATTGAAAAAGCTCACCCAGATGTGTTCAACATTATGCTTCAAATTCTTGATGATGGTAGATTGACGGATTCTAAAGGAAGACACATCAATTTCAAAAATACTGTAATTATCATGACATCAAATATTGGTGCAAGTATGATTGCAACTCAATCTAAACTTGGGTTCACTACTGCATCTGATGAAAAGAAAGATAAGTATGAAAAATTGAAAGATACCGTTAACGAAGAATTGAAGAAGGCATTCAGACCAGAATTCCTTAACAGAATTGACGATATCATCGTATTTGCTCACTTATCTAAGGAAGAAATTCGAGAAATCGTTGAATTGATGCTTAAAGATTTGTTCAAACGTTTAGGCGAAAGAGAACTAAAAGCAGTTGTAACAGATGAAGTTAAGGATTTCTTGGCAAAAGACGGTTATTCCGAAATCTATGGTGCAAGACCTTTAAGAAGATTGATTCAGAGAAAAATAGAAGATATTTTGGCTGAAGAAATTCTTACAAACAAGTACTTCCCAGGAGATACTATTGTTTTGAAAATGGATAAAGATAACGAAAAAATCGTTTTCGAAAAACAAGAAGACAATTCGGAGAAAACCGAAGTAACAAAATAGATTAGGCTTTCTCGGGGATTGATATGAAAAAGAACATTATAATATTAGTCAGTGTTATATTGGGTTTAATTTTACTGCGTTATGGCTTTTCAGCTATAATGCAGTTTAAAATGGCTCAATCTATGAGTAAAATGACAGCACCTCCAGTTACAGTTGAAGAGGTTAAGACAGACTCAGTTAGGGTTAAAGTTCCTTCTCCTGCAAGGGTGTTATCAGAACATAGGGTTGATGTTGTTGCTCGTGTTAGTGGCTTTTTAACTAAGAGTTATTTTAAAGAAGGAGATTATGTTCATAAAGGACAAGTCTTGTTTGAAATTGAGCCAGAACAATGGTTGTATGAATTGCAACAAGCTAAGGCAAGCGTTGAAGATACAAGAGCAAAATTGATTTATGCTGAAAAACAATTGAAAAGAACAGAAATTCTTGTAAAGAAGGATTATGTATCAAAGGCAAGTTACGATCAATTATTATCAGAACGTGATGCATTAAAGAGCCAACTTGCATTATATAGAGCAAAATTGAGTGATGCACAAAGAAATTACGGTTACACAAGAGTAAAAGCTCCTGTATCTGGTAGAGTTGGTATGATAGAAACAACTGTTGGAAACTTTGTTAATGTATCTGGTGAAAAATTAACTACAATTTTTAGCTCTGAACCAATGTACGTTACATTCCCACTTTCTGCAAAAACTTATGCTTATTTTTTGAAGGTTGATAAAAACAATTTAAAGACACCACGTAAAGTTGAATTATATCTATCAAACGGTGACAAATATGAATATGATGGTGTTCAAGACTTTCAGGACAACGCAATAGATCAATCTTCTGGGTCAATTATTCTTCGTGCGACATTTAAAAACCCAGACGGAAAATTGATAAATGGAGATTACGGTTCTGTTTTCATTTTCTCAAATGATACAATTGATTCTCCAATTGTTCCTCAAACGGCTGTACTTGAAAATCCACAAGGAAAATATGTTTATAAAGTTGTTGATAATATAGCAAAAATGACTTTTATAGAAACTGAAGGACAATCTGGTTCTAACTGGATTGTAAGCAAAGGCTTGAATGCTGGAGATAAAATTATTACTGGCGGATTACAAAAGGTTACAGCAAATCAACCTGTAAAGGTTGTAACAAAAGAAGAATTAGCACAATCAGAAAATGAACAGAAAGACGATAAAAAATAATGGCTAACCACTTATTCATAAGACGACCTAAATTCGCAATTGTAATATCTTTGGTAATAGTTTTGGCAGGTATCATTAGCATGCTTGGTCTTCCATTGGAAGAATATCCGTCAATTTCACCAACACAGGTTGTTGTAAGTGCATCATATCCTGGGGCAAGTGCTGATGTTGTAGAAGCGACTATTGCTGCTCCGTTAGAAGCAAAAATTAACGGGGTTGAAAATATGATGTATATGACATCAGAGAGTCAAAATGGTTCATATTCTTTGACAATATTTTTTAACGTTGGAACTGACCCAGATATGGCGGTTATTAACGTTCAAAATAGATTGCAATTGGTAACACCGAGATTACCAGAAACTGTAAGAAGATATGGTTTGACCGTTCGTAAATCAACTGGTGGTCCTGGTATTATGCTTATTGCAATGGATTCAAAAGATGATATTTACGATCCTCTTTACGTAGCAAACTATGCATCTATCTATATTAAAGATGAATTGGAACGTGTTAAGGGCGTGTCAAGTGCATCAGTTTTCGGGTCAAGTGACTATGCAATAAGGGTTTGGCTTGATTCTTCTAAAATGTCATCTTTAGATATTTCAGTAACTGATGTTAACAATGCTATATCTGCACAAAACGCTCAAGTTCCAGCAGGTGATATTGGTGTTGAACCTTTAACTGAAAAGCAAATGGTTAAATTGACTTTGAGAACTCAAGGTCGTTTAAAAGAAGTTCAAGAGTTTGAAAATATTGTTATTAAATCAAAGCTTGATGGTTCTCAAGTCTTGTTAAAAGATATTGCAAAAGTAGAGTTGGGTTCTGAGAGTTATTCTTATTCTGCAACAAAGGATGGAAAAAAAGTTGCAATGATTTCTATAAAACAACTTTCAGAAGCTAATGCAATTGATTTGTCTAAAAAACTTACAGCTAAAATGAAGGTTTTGGAAAAGAAATTTCCACCAGGAATGGAATATGAAATCGTAAGAGATGAAACAACTTTCGTTATGGCATCAATTCATGAAGTTGTTGAGGCAATATTCATCGCAATTCTTCTTGTAACGTTGGTATGTTATCTATTTTTGGGTAGCATGCGTGCATCGTTAGTTCCGTTCTTTGCGATACCTGTTTCTCTTGTCGGAACGTTTATATTTATATCAATGTTAGGTTTTTCTATAAATCTGTTGATGTTATTTGGTATGGTATTGGCTGTTGGTCTGGTTGTTGATGATGCGATTGTAGTATTAGAAAACGTTCAACGTCACATTCAATCTGGTGTCGATCCAAAAGAGGCAACAGAGATTTCAATGAAAGAAGTTACGAGTCCAGTTATCGCAACATCTTTGGTATTGATGGCGGTATTCGTGCCTGTATGTTTTATGCCTGGTGCAACAGGTAAGATGTATCAACAATTTGCGTTGTGTATTGCTGTTTCAATTGGTTTGTCATCAATTGCAGCTTTGACTCTTGCACCTGCATTATGTTCTACTATTTTAAAATCAAAAGACCAATTAAAAGAACTTGATTTTCTTGTTAAGTTTGACAAATGGTTTAATGATATTCGAGATAAATATTTAGTTAGTGCAAAATATTTTATTGATAATTGGAAACAAGTTTTAGCAGTGTTTGGATTTTTAATTCTTCTTGCAATTCTTTTGTTTAAAATTATCCCAACAAGTTTTTTACCAGATGAAGATAAAGGTGTATTGTTTATGCAGGTACAGCTTCCAGATGGTTCATCTGCATCAAGGACGGGAATTGTTGCAAAAGATATTGAAAGTAGAATTAAGGATATTCCAGGAATTAAAGAAACAAACATAATGGTTGGTTTCTCTGGTGAAAATACAGCATTTATTGTTTTGATGCTTGAAGATTGGAGTAAAAGACCAAAGGCTTCAATGTCGGCAAAAAATATTACTGCAAAAATAAGACAAGATTTGGCAGCTTATCCAGATGCGATAATTGCGGTATTCTCTCCACCATCAATTCCAGGTCTTGGTATGTTCGGTGGTTTCGAGTTCCAATTGCTTGACAGGGGTGATAGAACACCTCAAGAACTTTACGATACAATGAAGGCATTTTTGGGAGAAGCTCAAAAAAGTTCAAAATTGACTGGTTTGTATACACAATATACAGCAGACCTTCCGCAATTGCTTGTTAATGTTGATTATAAACGAGCTATGATGCAAAATGTTGATATCAATGAAATATATGCAACATTAGCCGCAATTTTTGGTACTACTTATGTAAATGACTTTAATAAATATGGTCGTGTATATCGTGTCTTGATGCAAGGTGCAGAAAACTACAGAGGAAAAATCGATGATATGGATAGTGTTGTCGTTAAGAATAAGAGCGGATATTCTACTCCTTTAAAGAATCTTGTTGAATACAAAAGTATTACTGGTCCATATATGATTAAGAGATTTAACATGTACAAAGCTGTAACTATCAATGGTAATGCAGCTAAAGGTGTAAGCTCAGGTACGGCAATGAATGAAATGGAACGTATCTCAAAACAAGTTTTACCAGAAGATGTTGGATATGAATGGTCTGGTATATCTTTACAAGAAAGGCAATCAAGTGGTCAGGTTGGACTTGTATTGACCTTGGCATTGATATTTGTTTATTTGTTCCTTGTTGCATTGTATGAAAGTTGGACATTACCACTTGCGGTTATGTTAATCGCACCTGTTGCAATCGTAGGGGCACTGTTCTTCCAATATGTAACTGGATATTCGTTAGATATTTATTCTCAAATAGGTTTGGTTATGCTTATTGGTATGAGTACTAAACAGGCAATTTTGATTGTTGAGTTCGCAAAAGAAAGTAGAGAAAAGAATAATCTTTCGATTGAAGATGCAGCAATGGCAGCAGCTAAGTTAAGATTTAGAGCTGTAATGATGACGTCAATTGCATTTATTTTAGGGGTATTACCACTTGTATTTGCATCCGGTGCTGGTGCAGAAAGTAGACACTCTGTTGGTGTTACAGTTTGTGGTGGTATGATTGCAGTTGCATTTGCTGGGGTATTACTTGTTCCTGCCTTTTACGTTATGATTGAAAAGTTGAATATTTACGTTAGTGAAAAACTAAAAGAACGTAAAGCAAAAAAGAATAATTAAATATAGCTTTATTTGATAGAAACCCAGAGAATTCATTTTTCTGGGTTTTATCTTATTCTTTATAAAAAGAAAGGATAAAATCTGATGGTTATATTGGGTATAAAGC
>ERZ1034928.1066-NODE-1066-length-10680-cov-4.396047_pt1 | contig 10680 bp, 4 predicted proteins | sample MGYA00520627_ERZ1034928 | MGnify/ENA primary metagenome ERZ1034928 (study PRJEB33766, sample SAMN09781755) | gut metagenome | biome: gut microbiome | host: Homo sapiens | place: Madagascar | study: EMG produced TPA metagenomics assembly of the PRJNA485056 data... | reverse complement strand
TGAGTGAGCGTTACTCCTGCTCGGACTCCTCAGCCTGCTTACGGCTGCGGATGAGGTGCGCCACGCCGATGCACAGCACCGCGCCACCAGCGATCCAAGTGAAGGTCACACCGTTGAGACCGGTCAGCGGGAGGCCGGAGCCCTTCTTGTTCTGGACGGTGACGGGGATCTCGGTCGAATCAACTTTTTTATCGAGATCAGTGGTAACCATATCAGAGGTGTCAGTTACCTTGAGATTCGTCAGTTTACCGGTTGTCGGATCGTACGTAGGCGTCACCGTAATTTCGAAGTCTGCGATGGTGTTGTAGCCCGTAGGCGTCTTGCTCTCAGAAATCAGATATGTGCCTGCAACAAGGCCAGGAATAGAGACCGTGTTATTCGTTCCTGTGGTTTCAAACGTATAAGCTTTGTTCTCGTCATCGGTGAAGCTGCCGTCTTGCTTCAGCCATTTAGCGACTTCTTTAGACGCCCCTTCCTTGATCATTTTGACCTTAAAGCCAGCAACGAGATTTGCACTCGAATCATTCGGATCGGTCTTAGTGATATTGAAGCCGAAGACATAGTCGGTGACTTCCTTTGATTCGGAAGTGCCGGTACCCTTAGGCGACATAGGATCGTTGGAATAGACAAGTTTGACCTTGTTGGTGTTACCGGCAGCCGTGTATTCGGCATCGCTGGTGAGCTGAGCCCGATAGGTCACAACGACCTTGGAGGTTCCATCAAGAGTCTCACCCACGGAATTTGCAGCAGCCTTGAGATCCTCGAAGGAGACCTTCAAATCTTGACCTGTCTTATTGTTTGAGTCGTCCGTAGTATCCGTAACCGTCGCGGTGTAATTGCCAGATGCGTCAATCTTTTTGCCATTGATAGCAACAACAATAGAGCTCTGATCTGCCTTCAGTCCAACAGAGAGATGGTCCTGGAACTCATACTGGTACTTATCATACGTGGCAATATTGGCCGCAACAGTACCAGTCAACTTGTAGTCGATTACCTGCCCAATCCAGGCGTCGCCCACGTTCTTCCAGTCATCCGTTGTAGCGTTATTGGCCGTCTTGCCCTTAGTGTCATCGAGAATCTGCTTATTGACCGTAGGAATGCTGGTCTTCTCGGTAACGGTCACGCTGCTACCGCCGACAACGGCGAAGATGGGCGAGGTACCCGTGTTCTTCTTTGCCGCTTCGGAAGTGCTAAGGGAAGACTCATCGGTCAGGAACAGGTAGTAACCCGTCTTGGGGGAATTTTTATCATCGTTAGGCACAGTAAAACTATCGCCTGCCGAGAACGAATTGCCCGTAGCTTCAACGTCCTTTTTAACAATAGCGGCAATCTTGTTGAGAAGGTGATCCTTATTAACAACAGTCTCAGGAGTAGTGCCGGTAACGTTCTTAGTCAACCAATCGGCCACGTCCTGGGCGGTAACAATATCAGGTTTGGGATCAGAAGTCTTATACTTTGAATCCTCTTTAATAGCCTCGATGATGGCGTTCTGGGTCGAAGGGCCATCAATTGCCCACTCGACGTTGGAGACGATCTTATCAGTCGCCCCCTCCTCAGTCGGATCCACAACATCGGCCTTGAAAATCTGGTAGGCCTTGTACTTCACATCGCCGTTCTCAGTGTTCTTATTGATGGTGATGCTATTGGTCGTGGCAGCCGCCGCATCTGCAGCAAACGCCATGGTCACCGGCGCCATGACTCCGCCAAAGCTCAGCGCTGCCGTGAGGCCGGCCGTCACTGCCAGGCGGGCGATGTTCTTGCTCATGCTCATCTTCTTTTCCTCTGCTTTCTGCTTGAAATCCATTTGATCTAAAACCATCTGTCTGTGTCTAAGCATCTGCTTCGCTACGTCTCGCCCCGCTCTCTGTGGGGCTGCCAGCTACTCTTTATGGCTGCCACCTCCCCGCTTGACCAGGAGCGCGACCACGATGAGCGCGGCTCCGGCGACCGCTGCGGCGGCCGCGGCGTACATTGCCATATCGCCTGTCGAGGGCATGAAGCCTCCGGTGATAGTGCTAGGGGGCGTGCCGGTGGGCGTGTTGATGAGCGACGCCTCCAGGCTGCCCGTCGATCCGTCCGCGCTGTCGGCGCGCAGGGGCGACTCGGCCGTGATGGTGAGCTTGGGCTTGGCGGCGGCCACCTGGTCGACGTCCAGGCCCTCGGCCTTGACCGTCACGGAGCGCGTGCCCTCGAAGGCGGTGTAGCCCTTGGGCGCCTTGAGCTCGCGGACCTCCAGCTTGCCCGAGTCCACGCCCGAGACGGTCACGCGGCCGTCCTCGCCCGTGGTGACGGTGGCCTTGCCCTCCACATCCCACATGCCATCGGCCGCCAGCGTGCGGCCGCGGTCGTCGGTGATGCTCAGGACCGCCCCGGCAAGCGGCTTGTCGCCGTCGCTGCCGCGCTTGGTGAGCGCGAGATCCCAGGTGTAGGCCGTCGCGTCGTCGCTCGGCGTGCGGGTGAAGCCGGCGTCGCCGGACTGGTCGGCAAAGGGAGAGCGCGGGTAGCGCAGGTAGACCTCGTTGGGGTTGCCCTTGGCGATGCCGTGGTTGCACACGTTGTTGAGCGGCGCGTTGTACACGGCGACCACGCGGGCGCCCGCGGTGAAGGCGTCGGCCCCGCCGAGCGCGGCGATCAGGTCGCCAGTGCGCACGGTGAAGGTTCCGTCCGCGGCCACCTTGGTGGCGCACTGGGCCGTGATGTCAGTCCAGCCCTTGGCGGGCTCGGTGCCGGCGCGGCCGTCCTTACCGGTCTGGACGGCGTCAAAGCCGCCGTCCGCACCCGCCGCCACGTACACGCGCATGCTCGCGGCCACCTTGGAGGGGTCGAGCCCCGCGCTCATGGTGTCGACGAACTGCACCGCGTAGGTGTCATAGGCGGAAAGGCCCGCGGGAACCGTGGCCGAGAGGCGCCAGTACAGGTCGTCGGCGACCGTGGCGTCGGCGGCCTTCTGCCAGGCGGCGGCGCTGTCCTCCAGCACGTGCTTGGCGACCTTGGGCGTCGCGGCCTTGGGCTTGACGGTGACGGCGCTGCCGCCCACCAGGGCCATGATCGGCGCGGTGCCGGCCTCTCCCTGGGCAATGGCGTCGTCGTCGGCAACGATGAGCCAGTAGCCGCAGGGCAGCTCGGCCGCCGTGCCCGCGTTAAGGGCCACAGACACGGTGTCAGAGCTCTGGAGGGAACGAGCGAGCTGTGCGCTCAGCGCGCTCGTAAGGTGGGAATCGGTGTTGAGCCACTCGGCAGCTTCCTGCGCGGTGTTCTGGGAATTGGGCATGCCGGCGCTGTGCAGCACGGGCAGTGCGGCGTCGCGCACGGCGTTGCTTGCCCAGGCGTGATCGGTAGCGATCTTGGCGTCGCTGTCGCCGTCGACGACGTTGGCGCTAAAGATCTGGTAGGCGTCGTAGCTGCTCGCCACGGTGCCGCTCACCGTGATGGAACCGGTCGAGGTCGGCGCGGCCTGCGCGGAAGCGGGGAACACAACCGCGCAGGTGCCGATCAAGAGGGCAAGCAGCGCAAACAAGATCGGGAAGGAGCAAACTTTCTTATTCACGACGCTCGCCTCCCTTCGCATTCGCCTTGCGACGAATGTGCATCCAGGCCGCAGCAGCGCAAAGCACAGCCGCGCCGGCAAGGTACGTCAGAGTGACGCCCGACATACCAGAAAGGGGCAAAGAGGTGGAGTAGGTGTTGGTGAAGGTGGGGGTGGAGTCGTCGGTGAGCTTGTGATCCGTGGTATCGGCGTCTATCCACTCACCTTCGGAGTTAACGGTCCCCTTCCTGTAGGTCACCATACAGTCGATGGTTTTATTGGTGTTATCCGTTGCAACAACAGTGAACTTATAGACCGACTGGTCGAATTTGTAATGCGAGAAAATCGAGCTATCGTTCTTCTCACGCACGTAGTACGTGAAGGTCTTGGAAGCACCGCGTTTGGTGGTATCCCCACCCTTGAGTTTGCTCAAGTCATAGCTGACGGGATCAAAGATCAACGTTTGAGGATTCTTGCCCGTCGCAGAGGTTGTCACAGTCTTGCGACTATTTCCTTCGAACTTTGCATTATCCGCAAACTCGAGCGTAAACTCTTTCATTTCGCTGCCCTTAACGACCTTAGTCGCCTTAGGAGTCCAGGAGCCTCTGGAGGTGTACGGAGTGTACTTGTTGGTAAAGGTCTTTGATCCATCGGAGTTGGCAATCGAATAATAGCCATCTTCACCCAGTTGTACATTGCCCGGCTGATTGTTTGAATCTTCGGGGTGTTTGGTCGCACTCACATTTGCAATCGTGTAATTGTGGACGTAAAGCGGCACATCCTCGTTTGGACTATCCTTTTTCGGCACATTCATGAGCAGAGTCGTGCTGTCGCCGAGCTGTACCTCGATCTCGTACACGGTGTGGTCGTACTCAATGCCAGAGACTCCACCGGTCTGTTCGACCAAGTAGTATGTAATCTTGTTAGCCTCAACAGTCTTATCAATGAACTGTTCACCCAGGTCAAAAGTGATGTTGCCTTCAGCGTCATTCTTGACAGACCCAACTAAGGTGCAGCCACCATTGTTGAATTCACCCTTGCTCCAAGAAGGCATCGTCGCGCTGCCCGAATCTTTGCGATAGACCGCGAAGGAGAACTCCCCATCTTTGAGGTCGCGGCCGAACAGCGCCTTGGTCGCCTTTAGCTTAAGGCTTGGGTAGACATACGTATCCGCAGGCTGGCCCAGGTACAGGTCGCCGTTCGACATGATGCCACCGCCATGATCCCAGGAATAATTTCCGGTGATGAAGGTTGTAGCAGCTTTCTGCGCAGCCGTCGCCTCATCGCTTCCGGCTTGAACACCCGAAGTCAGACCGATGCTCTTATAAATCTGCACGCCGCCATTGGCGGGGATTTTGATGGCATCTTGAAGCTCTTTGCTCCCCGAATACTGGGCGTCTCCACCGCCGAGCATCTTGCCGATTACCGCTGCGAGCGGTTCCGTATGACCGTCCTTTGCCGCAAGGAAGAAATCGGCATGGCCGTTCTTGCGGAACACCTCCGACTTGTATGCATCTTCATCTTGATTCTTACCGCTACCGCCACCTGAAAGATGGGGCGTACCTTCATTACCGGAATTGTCCCCTGGTTTGTAAGCATTTTTTTCAGCATGGTTATCGCCATCATAATCAGCGCCGGCAGACGAATTACCAAAGATCGCCGTGCCGTCGGTGTTCGTTACCAACGTCTTGCCTGTCGGGCAGACTGCAACGCCACCGCCGTAACCGCCTGCGGTATTACTACTTATATAGGAGTTGTAGACAAATAATCTACCAGCAGTATATTCCTTACCCGCATTCGAGTTTCCCTGGACAAAGATACCGCCGCCGCCCCAGTCAAAGCGAGACATACAGTGGTTGTTTGTAATGTAGACTTTGCTCGTAGTGCCGCTAATCATCGCGTCGACCATCTGGCCAACGCGAACGCCGGCGCCCTCAGATCGATAGCTTACGTTAGAGGCAATAATTCCTCCCGTGATATTCAGCCATGCCATTCCCGTACGAGGCTGTTCATTTCGATTCACATCGGTAACGTAAACGCCGCCGCCAGCTTCCTCGGAATAGTTGCCAGTAATCTGGCCACCAGAAATGGTGACATGGGCGCCGTTATTGGCAGCAAGCCCAGCGCCGCCGTGGTCACCATTGCCATCTTCGCCGCAGAATTTAGCCATTTTATTGTTCGTGATGTAACCACCGGAAACAGTAACGCTGCCACCGGAGGCCATGATGCCACCACCATAGCCAGCGGAATCGCTTGCCCCATCGAATGTCGCGTTGCCCGAAATGACAGCGTTTCCAGAAATAGAAACGTTCGAGTAAGCCGAGTACACACCGCCGCCATTGGGTGCGTAATTTGCAGCGATAACACCACCGGTCAGATTAAGGGTCGAAGCAGCACCACTATAATTAGTTACTTTAATGCCAGCACCGTCAGTTCCCGTAGAGGCACCGCATACGTAGCCACCGCTCATATTGACGGTGGAGCCGTTCTCGGCATAGATGAGGCTGCCGACATTGCAGTCCTTATTCTGCGTAATAGCGCCACTTTCGAGGTTAAACGTGCCATGTTGGTAAACGTTAATGAGCCTCATCGTGGAGTTCTCGGTGACTCCAACAATTGCGCCCTTAATAGTCGCGTTGTACTCTTTGATCTTCTCAGTGGTATCTACACCACTTGCAGTCGATTCGGTTACGTAATAGGTAAGATCTTTCGGAACCCCATTAACGTCATAAGACATTATTGCCGTCTTGCCATAATTGTCAGGTGTCAGATGCTCGTCCTCATCTTGCAGCTGCTGGCCGTCGGCAACATTCTCCGGTACTTTCCCGGAATCCACGACCGTAAGCGTCGCATTATCTGCAATATCGAACAGCGGGCTGGCACCACTATTGTGCTTAATCTTGAAGCCATTTAAGTCCAAGGTGATCTTGGTGTTTGCCCCTAAAAGCCTAATTTCTTCATCGTACTCAATATCAGCAGCTAGCTCAAAAGTAGCAGCACCGTATTCATCGCGCAGACTCGGGTTACAGAGCTTTTTGCTCAGCTCTTCCCCGCTGCTAATTTTATGAGCCGATTCATTCCCTGCGGCAAGCGCGATTGCGCCTTCACCATAAGCGCCTTCTTCGGCAGGCTGCACAGCATCCCCGACCCCTGCGTCGTCCGACGGCTGATCGTCCTCAGTGGCAATGGCGTTAGACTCGTCACCCTCAATCTCGGCACTATTCTGCTTATTGGCATCCCCGCCAGTAGTGTTGTCTACATCAGTAGACTCACTTGAGGAACCCCCCCCCATTACAGTTTTCTCGGTATAAACCGTCTGGGCATCGTTGGCAATGGCCTGCGAGATCGGAGGCATGACGAGCGACAGTACCAAGCTCAAGACAGAAGCTCCGCACAAAACACCCGCTATCACACGATGCGCCGCTTTATTACTTTGCTTAGATTTATTTGAATTTGCTGTCATCGATGCCTCCTCCCCAAGAGACCGCGATCCTGCTCTTTCGCTATCTAATCGGCACGCAGTCAATATTTATACGTGCCTTACATTGGTAAGTTTAGCCATTGTTTAAACATGTGGGGCGTCAATTTCTTGCAATTTTGCGTCAAACAATCTTTATTCTTGACAATTGCTCAAAGTATGCATTGTTTTATTGAATTCTCTTTTTTTAAAAACCGCAGGTAGATTTGTTGTCTACTTTAGGTAATTCATGCTTTGTTGTTATTTGTACAACATTTTATTTTTAGTAGTATATTCTGCGAGCGGTCGATTCGTAGCTGTAAACGGTAGAGCGTTTGCCTGCTCTGACAACCTGCCAGCTAGATGGCCTATTAGTGGCGACCGGTATATATCATGATGTTTATACATCAACATTTAAGTTCGCGGGAAACTACCCCGGCGCAAATAGCGCCCCGCTCGCCAGTCTTAGAACAAACCGCCACAAAGGTGCCTGTCCCCTTTGTGGTGGTCCCCCCGCGCTACAGCAGATGCTCCTCGATAAAGATCGCGATGCCGCCTTTGTCGTTGCTGGCGGTTACAAAATCGGCGGCAGCACGGGTGGCATCGCTGCCGTTTGCCATGGCCACGCCCACGCCGGCGTCGGCCACCATGCAGGTGTCGTTATCGGCATCGCCAAACACGCAGATGTTCTGGAGCTCCATGTCGTTGAGCTCCGCCACACGCACAAGGCCGCGCGTCTTGGACACGCGCGGGTCCAAGAACTCGTAGAGGCGCTGCGTGGTTTGCAGGGCGGCCGCCTTAACGGTGTCATCGGCGAATGTCGATGCGCGCTCGATGACCTGCGGCATCACCTCGGGCGCCATGGTAAACATCACCTTGGGCTGCGGTTCGCGCAAGAACTCAGCAAAATCGACCACCTGGTAGGGTACGCCATCGACCTGCGACAAGTGCTCCACGCACGCATTGCTCTCGGGAACGTAGAACACACCGTCTCGGGGGCAAACGGGCGTTGCCGGAAGGTCCGCCATGTGTCTGCAGATGCGCGCGATGGTCTCGCCCGGCAGCGGATAGCTCAACTCGTTGATGTCGTGCGCCCGGTCGATGACCTCGGCGCCACCGCAGCCCACCAGCACGTCCACCAGGCCTTCGATGCCCCAGAGCTCGTACATGGCCTCGGTCGCGTGGGCGTCGCGCCCGGTGCACAGGCCAAAGAGCACGCCGCGCTCGCGCAGGGCGCGAATCGCCGCCACGGTGCGCGGGGACACCGTGTGCTGGCTCGTGAGCAGCGTGCCGTCGATATCGCAGAACACGGCTTTGATGTGGCTGAAGGTGGTGTCCATGGGAGCCTTTCTGGGTTGCGTGGCGGTGTGGGATGTAATCGAGAGTGGCGTACATGGTATACCAAGGCGCGGGTCGTTGGGGCCCGACCGCCACAAAGGTGCCTGGCCCCTTTGTGGCGGCTTGCAGTGCTCAAAGCCCAGCACAATCCATCACAACATTCGGCGTTTTTCGGCAAAATCGCGATTTTCATCGAATGTTGTGATGGTTTCTTACCGTTCTGCAGCACGATCCAAGTGTCCGCGTCCAAACAGTAGCAGCGCTGCGGGGACCGCCGTTACGACCAAGCCCGCTCCCACGAGCGTCTGCTGCACGCCAAATGTTGCCGCCAGCCACGGGGCGATCGCCAGCGGGGCCACGCCGGCGAACATGTTGCCAAAGCCCATGACCGAGTTAACGCGGCCGAGCTGCTCGAGCGGGGCCGTCGTTTGCACGATGGTGTTATGAAGCGGGTTGACGACGCCCCAGGCCACGCCCAGGACGATCTGACCAATAAGGGCCACACCCACGTACGACGTGCCCACGTAGAGCAGGCTTCCCAGGCCTACGGACATAAGCGCCACGAGCAGCGTTTTAAGGCTGACGAGGCGCGGCGGCAAGCGGAGCGCGACCGCAGCGCCCAGCACCGCGCCCACGCCGGAGGCCGACGATAGCCAGCCCATCCACTCGACGCCGACGTGCAGGACGTCGCGATAGAAGAACGACTCCAGCGGATCGAAGGCTCCGTAGCCAAAGTTCGAAAGGAAGATGATGCAGAAGAGCAGGGCGAGGACGCTGTTGGTGAAGACCGTCTTGATGCTGGTCGCGAAGGTGGCACGGGCGGACGTGTTGGGGTTGGAGCTTTGGCCCGCACGCTCCCCTTCCTCCGCCGAATCGTTGTTCGCTTGCCCGGCGATGTGGCCCGCCTGCGGTCTAAAACCCCAGCCGGCGATGAGCGCCAGCACGGTAAAGAGCATCATGAGCACGAACACCGCGCGTGACGATGCTGCCGCAGCAACAAAGCCGCCTAGCGTGGGGCCGACGATGATGCTCACGTTAGAGAACATGGTGATGGCAGAGTTGATGTCTTTGAGCTCGACGGGGTCGTCGGTGAGGTAGGCCGGATAGGACGTGGCGATGGGTTGGGCGAACCCCATTACAAAGCCCAAGAGTACCGCGCCGGCAAGGACTGTTCCGGTCGCGCTGCCAAAGGCGATGATTGCCGCGCCCGTTGCCAGCGTGTCGACGATGCTCAGCAGAAAATGGCGGCGCGGACCCCAGGCGTCGAGCGCCGCACCGCCCGCAAAGGATCCCAGGATCACGAAGACGTTCATAAACAGGACGGCCAGCGACGTCGCGACGACCGAAGCGCCGTCCGCATAGGTGAGCGTTCCGATAACGCCGATAAAGTAGCTGGTCTGGAAACCGGTGTAGATCAGAAAGCGCATTGCCACCAGGCGCTTAGCCTGCGCGGACTGCGAAGGTTGAGGTTTTGAGAGAAGAGATGCGAGCATGGAGACTCCTTGTTTCATACGAATGCGGACGGCGGGCATTCGCCACCGTCTGTCAAATCAATCTATCCGCATGAAACATTAAGGACGCATCAAGCCCCTTCTCTCCGTTTTTCGCCCGTCATGAACTACCTGGTAGATTGTAAGGCATGTCCCACACATCTACCAAAGCAAAAACCACCACAAAGGTGCCTGTCTGTGGTGGCTCAATGATATGGCAGCGCAGCGAGCCGGTTCCAAGTGCCCCAGGTCGCCCCGAAAGAGGAGCGACGCGTACTTTGGTACGCGAGCGACGGCTTGAGGGGCGAGATGGGGTGCTTGGGGCCGGCGCAGCGTCAAGCCTAAAGATGGTCTTGGATGAGGTCGCAGATGGCTCGGGCGTCGTTGATGTTGATGGCTCGGGTCGCAAAGCCGGCGTCGAAGGCCTGGCGTGCCAGGGCCTCGTTGCAGGCAAGGGCCAGCGTGCGACCGTCGACCAGGTCGAGTGAGCTCTTGCCGCGCAAACGGTCGACACCGGAGCGCGCGACCACGATATTGTCGAAGCCCTCGGTCTTGTAGCCCTCGATAATCACCACATCGACGTCGTTGTAGCGCGACAGCAGTTCGCGCGCGGGCATCTCGTCCTCCTCGCGCGTGTCGGCGTACTCCGCCCAGCGCGTGGCGCAGATGAGGCCCACGTGTTTGGATCCGGCCTGGTGATGGCGCCAGGTGTCCTTGGCGGGCACGTCGATATCAAAGCCGTGATGTCCATGATGCTTGAGCGAACCCACGCGCAGGCCACGGCGGGTAAGCTCGGCGATGACCTTCTCGACAAGCGTGGTCTTGCCCGAGTTCTGGTAACCGATAAACGCGATGGCGGGGACGGCGGG
>ERZ1034928.1064-NODE-1064-length-10689-cov-3.651119_pt1 | contig 10689 bp, 9 predicted proteins | sample MGYA00520627_ERZ1034928 | MGnify/ENA primary metagenome ERZ1034928 (study PRJEB33766, sample SAMN09781755) | gut metagenome | biome: gut microbiome | host: Homo sapiens | place: Madagascar | study: EMG produced TPA metagenomics assembly of the PRJNA485056 data... | reverse complement strand
TTTCTAAGTTTTGTTAAAAGCGTCTAGTCTCCTAGGCGCTTTTATTTTATCTTATAACAGAATACGAGGAGAAATTTTTAATGGAAAACAGAGAAATAAAGGCTTTATCAATCATTTCGTTTATTGTTAGTGTTATAGCACTTCTAATTTCCTGGATACCTATCGTTACTAATATTGCTGCTATTCTAGCTATACTTGCCATTATATTAAGTATCATCGCTATCACAACAAACAGCAAACAACAATAATTAAAAAAATATAATTATCACGTGCGCTATCCACGTTAAAAGGGTAAGGAGAAAAAATTTAATGGAAAATAGCGAAAAGAAAGTTTTACCAATTATTACACTTATTATTGGTATTTTAGCACTGGTACTTTCATGGGTACCTATTGTTAATAACTTTGCTGCAGTTTTAGCTGTGGTAGCTATTATATTAGGAACAATTGCAATTATAGTTAATCGTAAAAACAAAAAAACTTTAAGTATTGTTGGAACAGTTATCTCAGTTTTGGCTTTCATTATCGTATTAGCAACTCAATCAATGTATTCTAGTGCCATTGATAATGCAAGTAAAGCTGTAAATACTTCATTGTCTAGCTCTGAAAAAGAAGCTAATGATAAGTTTAAATGGACAAAATCTGATTACGATGCACTTATTTCTGGAGATTCATTGACAGGAGCAGGCGGTACAAATTATGATACATTAGAAGCAAAGTATGGTAAGCCCTCTAGCTCATCAGAGTCTCAAGCTGGGGATTATACAAATAAATATGTTTCTTGGGCTAATATGGGATCAGGTAATTATAAATCTGTTAGTTTAACTTTTGCAAAGCAAGCTGACGGATCGTGGTTACTCTCTAATAAATCTCAATCTGGTTTAGAATAAAAAAATCCGCCCCTCGTCGCTAAACTTGGGCGGATTTTTATCGAGTACAGAAACAACACGTCAAACGTGTGTTTTCTTATACTCTATTTTACATGAAAAAGGAGTTAATTTCAAATGTGGATAGAAACATTGCCAAATGGAAAGTACAAATACTTTGAGCGGTATCGTGATCCTTTAACTGAGAAACTTAAGAAAGTATCTATTACTCTTGACAAAAATACTTCAAGGGCACAAAAGGAGGCGCAACGTCTTCTCCAAGAAAAGATTGATAAACACGTAAAAGATGCTGATGTAAGTAATATTACTTTTTGGGAACTATATGAAGAATATTTCAAGAACTGGTCCCCAACAGTAAAAGATTCTTCTAAGCGAGGCCTAATTGCTCACGATAAAAGAATAAAGGATAATATCCCGAAGTCTACCCCTGCAAGGAGTATCACACGCAGAACAATTCAGAAGTTAGTTAACGAAATGATGGATGAGGGCTATGCTTATAGTTACTATAATGGCTTCAAAAAACGATTTCATTCTATTCTTGATTTCGGTGTACGTATGGGATATCTTGATAAAAATGAAGCAAGCTATGTTAAATCTCCTAAAAAAGTAAAATCATTTGAAGAAGTTCAAGAAAAAAGAGAAAGCTACCTTGAATTAAGCGAAATAAAACAAATATTAAAAATACTTAGGATTACTCCAAGAGTAAATCATTTAGCAAACTTCGTAGAATTTATGGCCTATACTGGAGCAAGATACGGAGAAACTGCTGCTTTAACTACTAAAGATATTGATTTAGAGAATGGTCTCATAACAATAAATGGAACATATGATCGAGCATTGAAGATAAAAACTACTCCAAAAACAGATTTTTCCTACAGGACAATCACGATTCCAGATAATATTATTAAAATAATAGAATCACAACTGGAATTGCTGGAACTTAATAGATCAGTCAAAGGGAAAGATTTTAATAAAAATAATTATATATTCTTCACTGTTAATGGTTCAGCAATTGATTTAGACACTTTAAATGTAGTAATACGGCGAGCAGCAGAAAAAGCAAAAATTAATAAACATTTAACTTCACATATTTTTCGTCACTCACATGTTGCCCTACTTGCAGAATTAGGTATCCCTTTGAGTGCTGCAATGGAAAGAGTAGGACACACAGATTATAAAACTACCCTAAGTATTTACTCACATGTTACCAAATCTGTTAAAGTTGATATAGTAAAAAAGTTAAATGAATTAAAATAAAAAAGTGCCCCTTACAAAATTAAAGGGGCACTTTTTTGTTAATATTGTATTCGTTAGTAACACTGTATTTAGCGCTTTTTATTTGTTTGCCCCTTTTGTGCCCCTTTGTATTTTTTAAATAAACTATTTCAACCATAAATCTAGTTATAAAGACACTCAGAGATAATCAACCGATTGAACCCTCCATGCTGTAAGAAATCAATCGGTTGAGTTCTACTGCGTACTCCATTGGGAGTTCTTTAGTAAAGGGTTCAATAAAGCCCATCACAATCATATCTGTGGCTTCTTTTTCTGTTAAACCACGGCTCATCAAATAGTATAACTGTTCTTCTGAGATTTTAGATACTTTGGCTTCATGTTCCAAGGCAACTTGTGAGTTATGAATCTCATTAAATGGAATTGTATCTGATTTTGAAATATCATCCATAATAATCGTGTCACATTCAATATGTGATTTAGAATGTGCAGAGTTTTTGTTGAAGGTTACTTGTCCACGATAATTTACAGCTCCACCAGATTTAGAAATGGATTTAGAAATAATCGATGAGCTTGTATTTGGTGCATTATGAATCATTTTGGCACCTGTATCTTGCTCTTGATTTGCGTTAGCAAAGGCGATTGAAAGCATTGTACCACGTGCGCCAGGACCGTCTAAATAGACAGCTGGATACTTCATAGAGACACGTGAGCCTAAGTTACCATCAATCCATTCCACAGTTGCATTTGCCTCTGCTTTGGCTCGTTTTGTTACCAAGTTATAGACATTATCTGACCAGTTTTGAATGGTTGAATAACGCATATATCCGCCTTCTTCACAGAAGATTTCAACAACAGCAGCATGCAAGCTGGCTGATGAATATGTTGGTGCAGTACAACCTTCCACATATTGGATAGAAGCACCTTCATCAACAATGATTAAAGTACGTTCAAACTGACCAGACTTTTCGTTATTAATACGGAAATAGGCTTGGATAGGAATTTCACATTTTACCCCTTTAGGCACATAAACGAAACTTCCTCCAGACCAAACTGCTGAATTCAAAGCAGCTAATTTATTGTCTGTTGGTGGCACGAGCTTTGCAAAGTATTTTTTGAAAAGCTCCGGATATTCTTTCAGAGCAGAATCGGTATCGGTAAAGACGATACCAAGTTTTTCAAATTCTTCCTTCATGTTGTGATAAACAACTTCTGACTCATACTGTGCTGATGCTCCTGCTAGGTAAGCACGCTCTGCTTCTGGGATACCAATTTTTTCAAAGGTTTCCTTAATTTCATCAGGAACTTCTTCCCAAGTACGGGCAGGTTTATCGGTAGGTTTTTGGTAATAAACCACATCATCAAAATCAATGTCTGATAAATCAGGCCCCCATTCTGGGAGATCTAATTTTTTGAAGGCTTCGAAGGACTTGAGGCGGAAATCCAGCATCCATTCTGGTTCTTCTTTTGCGGCCGACATTGTACGTATCACATCTTCTGTCAGACCTGTTCCTGTAGACATGACTAATTCAGCATTATCATGAAAACCAAATTTATATTCTTCTAATACTGGAACTTCTTCTGTCATTATTTTCCTCTCTTTATTTGCATTTTAGTGAGATTCAGATACAGTCGCGGTACCATCTGTCTCAATCGCTTTTTTCAGGGCATTCCAGGCTAGCGTTGAACATTTTACTCGCTGCGGAAATTTCGACACTCCTGCAAGGAATTGTGCATCTCCTAAACGCTCCTGCGCTTCTTCAACGTGTCCTGTTACCATTTCTGAAAAAATCTTTGCCAATTCCAAAGCTTCGGCTTTTGTCTTGCCAATCACAGCTTCCGTCATCATTGAGGCAGATGCTGTTGAAATTGTACAACCGTGCCCGCTAAAGGCAATATCGCTAATCTTATCTTCTGTAAACGCAACAGTCAAGCGAATGACGTCTCCACAGGTTGGATTATTTAAATCAACAACACAAGCCTGTTGTAATTCACCTGCATGACGTGGCGCAGAAGAGTGATCAAGAATTACTGCACGGTATAAATTATCTAATTTTGAAAGTGCCATTCTTTTTCTCCGTTTTTTTGAATACTATAAGCCGAAAAACTCTTTTGTCTTCAAAAGAGCATCCACCAGTTTATCGCAGTCTGCTTTTGTATTATAAATATAAAAACTTGCGCGTGCTGTTGACGCTTGACCAAGGTAATTAAGCAAAGGCTGTGCGCAATGATGCCCAGCGCGTACAGCCACACCTTCCATATCCAAAGCTGTCGCCAAATCGTGAGGATGAAGTCCTCGGATATTAAAGGCAATCACACCACTGCGCTCTTCAACAGCTTCTGGACCATAAACTTCCAAACCTTCAATCGCTTTTAGTTTAGGCATCACATAAGCTACAAGCTCTTGCTCATACCGATGAATATTGTCCATTCCTATTGCCTCAAGGTAGTCAATAGCTGCCCCGAGTGCGATAGCTCCCGCAATATTTGGTGTGCCCGCTTCAAACTTCCATGGCAACTCCGTCCATGTCGAGTGACTTTCATAAACGAAGTCAATCATTTCCCCACCAAATTCGATAGGATTCATTTGATTAAGCAAAGTCTCTTTTCCATAAAGAACACCAATTCCTGTTGGACCACACATTTTATGCCCCGAAAAAGCAAAGAAATCTACATCCAACTCTTGGACATTAATTTTCATATGCGGAACAGACTGCGCACCATCAACGACAAAATAGGCACCGTGATGATGAACTAGCTCTGCAATTTCCTTAATCGGAGTGATTGAACCTAGGACATTTGAGGCATGTGTTAAGCTTACAAATTTTGTTCTGGTCGTCAGTTTTTCTTTTAAGTCATCAACGTCTAAAGCACCGTCTTTCAGATAGACAATTTTTAGAATTGCTCCCGTTTTTTCAGCAACTTGTTGCCAAGGGACAAAGTTTGAGTGGTGCTCCGCAACGGAAATAATAATCTCATCACCTGCTGTTAAGGTTTGCTCCGCAAATTTTGAGACCCAGTTTAAACTCGTTGTTGTTCCACGAGTGAACAATACTTCTTTCGTAGACGCAGCATGAATAAACTTTCGAACCTTTTCACGTGCTGCCTCATAATCTGCAGTTGCACGCTCTGCAAGCGTATGAACCCCGCGATGAACATTGGCATTATCATGCTCATAATAGTTTGTCAAAACATCCAACACCTGCTGTGGCTTTTGGGTGGTGGCTGCATTGTCCAAGTAGACTAATGGTTCGTCATTAACTTTTTGATTAAGAATTTTAAAGTCTTTTGTTAAGTCAATCATTAGATTGCCAACTTTCTCTCGATAATTGAGATAAATTCATCACGAACGGCTTTAATTGGAATTTCAGTTACAACTGCACCGAGGAAACCTCGAATAACAAGACGTTTGGCTGTTGTTTCATCTAAGCCTCGACTCATAAGGTAGTACATATCCTCAGGATCAACCTGACCAATAGAAGCTGCGTGTCCTGCAGTTACGTCATTTTCCTCAATGAGCAAAATAGGATTGGCATCACTACGAGCACGGTCTGAAAGCATCAATACTCGGCTTTCTTGTTGCGCATCCGCCCCTTTAGCCCCGCGCATGATTTGACCAATTCCATTAAAAGTTAATGTGCCTCGATCAAGAATAACACCATGTTGCAAGATATGCCCTACTGAATTACGGCCAAAGTTTGTCACACGAGTATCAATCCCTTGGATTTGTTTACCCATAGACAATCCAACAACTTTGATTTGTGAGTGGCTTCCATCACCTTTTAAATCGCTGTCAAAATCACAAATAACATTGCCATCATTCATTGTTCCGATAGACCAATCAATTGTAGCATTATTTGCTAAATGCCCGCGACGACTGATATAAGCTGTGACATGTTCTCCTAAACGGTCAATAGCCGCAAATTTCACTTGCGCACCTTCAAGGGCAATAACTTCGATAGAAAGATTACCTGTGACCTTAACGTTGCCATCACCGATACTTTCCAAACGTTCCAAATAATCAAGCTTACTGTTACGACCAGCAATAATTAAGATGTGTTTATTGAAAGGCAAATCTGACTCAGAATCCTGATAGAACTTTGCTTCTACAGGCATGTCAATTTCAACATTGTCCGGAATATAAAGAACCGCGCCAGAGTTGAAACTGGCAACATTGCTTGCTGCTAAACGATCTTCTGTATAGCTCACAGCTTTGCCGAAATAATTTTCGACTATCTCAGGAATTTCTTCCATCGCTGAAGCAAAATCAGTGAAAATAACACCTTTTTCAGCCAAATCTGGACGCATTTGCTCCATAACATTTTGGCTGCCTACTTGTACCAAAAGTGGGTGATTTGGTAGTTCTGTAAAGCTTGGAACGTTTCCACTTGGCTCAGAATCCCCTATTTCTGTATTATCCAAGCCCCAACGATTGAATTTCACACGCTCAATATTGGGCATCTCTAACTCTGTCATAGCCTCAAAGGCGGTTTGACGAAGCTCTGATAACCAGTTTGGTTCAGCATGCATGAGCGAGAAATTTTTTATTTTTTCATTCATTTAATTGTATCTCCATGATGTATTTGGTGATGTATGACTTTCTGTCCCTTAACACCTCATACGACCTCAACCTATGCTTCTTCCTTATATTCAATCCCTAATTCTTCTGAGATTTTAGCATATCCTTCTTTTTCAAGACGTTTCGCAAGTTCGGCTCCGCCTGTCATAACAACGCGGCCTTCCATCATGATGTGAACGACATCTGGGGTAATATAGTCGAGTAAACGTTGATAGTGGGTAATGATAAGGGCACCAAAACTATCGCCACGCATAGCGTTCACCCCTTTTGAGACTACTTTAAGCGCATCGATATCAAGCCCAGAGTCAATTTCATCCAAAATAGCAAAAGTTGGTTCTAACATCAAGAGTTGGAGGATTTCATTACGTTTCTTCTCCCCACCAGAGAAGCCTTCATTGAGATAACGCTCTGCCATCTCTTCTTTCATGTTAAGTAATTCCATATTTTTATCCAATTTTTTGATGAAATCCATAACAGAAATTTTGTCATCTTCTGCACGTTTAGCATTAATGGCTGCACGCATAAATTCAGCGTTTGTAATCCCTGGAATTTCAGAAGGGTACTGCATCGCAAGGAATAATCCAAGGCGAGCGCGTTCATCGACTTCTAATTCAAGGACATTTTCACCATCAAATAGAATTTCTCCTTCAGTGACTGTGTAACTTGGATTTCCCATAATTGCTGCTGACAAGGTTGATTTCCCTGTACCGTTTGGACCCATGATTGCATGTACTTCATTGGTATTAATAGTAAGGTTTACACCTTTAAGGATTTCTTTGTCTTCAATGCTCACATGAAGATTTTTAATTTCTAAAGTTGCCATTCTAACTCCTTCAATTCATAAGTAAAATATCTTTTACACTTCACCCTCCATTATAACAAAAAAAACAGACGAAAAGCTCATTTCCGTTCTGTTTTGTCGTGTTTATATTTTCTTTTACGTTTCTTACTTATAACTTGCTCTCGATACTCCGAACTGCCAATGAACCTCAAAACATTGAGGAAAGGTTGGCGGTCTTTACCAAGTATACCGACCAAGTCAATAAACAGCCCCAGTCCAAGCAGCAAAGCAATAATTAAGAATATACCACCGATCCGGCTGGAAACTTGTAGGATCAAGGAAATAAAGGCAAAAATTCCAGCTATGCCATAAATAACTAATACAGCGCCTCGATGAGTGAAGCCAATGTACATTAAACGGTGGTGCAGGTGCATTTTATCCGCACTAGAAATTCTTTGATTATTCAGTTTTCGCCGCACCATTGCCACGATTGTATCTGTTAATGGAACACCTAAAATCAAAAGTGGTGTTAGAACAGCTACTGCCGTTGCATTCTTTAAACCTTGCAGGGACACAACCGATATCATAAATCCCAAAAACAGTGCACCAGTATCTCCTAGATAGATAATTGCTGGATGATAGTTATATGGGAAGAAGCCCATAATGGCGGCAACTAAGGTAAAAATGGTAATAGGCAAGAAGATACTTGAACCTGGTAAAAAGAAGTAAGACACAATCCCCATGGTAAAGAGTGAAATCACGGAGACACCACTGGCTAAACCATCTAGGCCATCGATCAGATTAACCGCATTTGTAATCGACACAATCCAAAAAACGGTAAAAATAAAGGATAACCAAGCGGGAAACTCAAGAAAAGGACCACCGAAAGGAAATTTAAGATTGTCAAAACGTGCATGGGTAAAAAACCATGTGATTGAAGCAGCGAGAAGCAACCCAGCCATCTTCATCTTAGGGGAGATTTCTTTGATGTCATCAATCAATCCCGTAAGGACAACAATACCACCTGCTACAATAAAAGGTGCAATGTAGTTGATATAAGTCACAAAATGTGGCTTAATTCCTTCCGCCAACTGTTTGGGGCTCATCAGGGGAAGTTGTGGATAAACAATCATCGGGAGGATAAAAAGTGTCGCAATTGCAAAGGATACAAAAATAGCTACTCCCCCTGCCGAGGGCATTATTTTAGTATTGACACGTCGCTTGTTAGGCTTATCTACAGCTCCAATTCGGCGTGAAACAAAGGTCATTAATGGGGTGAAAATCAAGGACATTCCAAATGTCACGAAGAGCACAATGAAGAACTCTACTGTGAAGGGAATCCCCTTAATTGGGATTTCTTTTATGGTATCTATCATATCTTAAATTTTTGAGAGAACTTCCAAAGCACGTGTATTGATTAGTATCTCGCCGTATTCTTGTAGTGTTTCGCGACTGTTGATCGTTTCCTGTCCGTATTCTAACATTCGGGCACGCATCGAACTTACGGCTGTCTTTCCTTTTGACTTTTGATTGTCCAAAATAATCAAATAAAACTTATCTTCATAGCTATAAAGTTCAGATTCCTCTGCATCAATTTTAACATTTTTTACTGCTGTTAAAAGTTGAGACATGTTTTCAAATTCTAGAGAATAGAAGACAAAATCTGGATCTGGTTTATTTTCTACTTTTGTTTCTTTTGTTTCAGTTGTACTTGTATCTGCCATTGTTCCGCCATTTTGTTTTAAATCTTCCACACGTCCAAAGAAATCCGTCATAAGCTGCTCAAATTCTTCGGGATCATCTGGGAGATTATTGGGATCAATATCAATATTTTCTTCAGTAACAATAATATTCACCCCTTTAGGGAAAGGTTGAATTTGGAAAGTTAAAAGTCCTGATGAGAACCTTTCCTCAAGTCCTAGTTCTTCTACTAATTCATAAAAAAGATTTTCAACCATTGACTGATTTGTAAAAAAATCAGAGAGTTTGACATCATGATCAACCAAATCTTGAAAGGTTAGGCTAATCTTTATCGTTTTTTCGTTTATTTCTTCGTATTGCATATTTTTAACCTATTATTCTTCATTAACCTGCATGAGAACCATAACTTTTAGTTTTCATTGCAGAAATATTTTTTCTTATATTTAACTGTTTCTTCTAATTATAACATATAAAAGGCTGTTCGCGTTTTTTGCCATTCACTCGAAAACTTTCTTTTTTTACTTTGTTACTCTTACGAAATTTTTTGTATCATTGGAAATTGTTATGTTATTTACCTCTAAAATATATTTTTTTGATAAAATAGTTCTATGATTTATTACATTCTTGCCAATCCCAATGCCGGTTCACGCAAAGGGGAGCGTTCATTGAAACTTTTACTGCCCTATCTTGAAAAAGAGGGCCTCTCTTACAAACTCTTTGCGACCGAACATACTGGGCAAGAAGCAGCTTTTATCCAAAAAATCCTGGAAGAGAAATCAGCAGAGGACCGGATTGTCATCTTAGGTGGTGACGGTACCATTTCTTTGACTCTCAATGCTTTACCGGATGATCTGTCCTTTGGTTACATTCCTTCTGGTTCAGGTAATGATTTTGCCCGGAGTTTGGGGCTTTCTTTTGATCCTATCCAAGCCTTCGAAAATATTCGCCAAGATAAGACCAAAGACTTTTATGTTATCCATTATAAATCGCAATCGTTTTCTGGCTACGCGCTCAATAATGTAGGAATCGGTTTAGATGCAGCCATTGTCAAAGCAACTAACAGTGGACGTATGAAAAGCATACTTAATGCACTCAAGTTAGGCAGGCTTTCTTACTTTCTGACTGCCCTTCATGTTTTATTTAGCAAAAAACCGTTTGAGCTTAGCGTTTATAACATGAAAAATGCTTTTAAGTTTGATAATGCCTTTCTCTTGACCTTTACTAAGCATCCCTATTTTGGCGGTGGTATTCAAATTGCACCTGAAGCGACTAATCTCAGCCAGGAAATTCATTTGGTTGAGTTGGACAGATATAGTATCCCGAAAATATTTTCGTTAATTCCTAGTCTGCTTAAAGGAAAACATTTAGACAATAACCTTTTCCATCATAGTGTTTCCACAGCAGCTGCAGTAACATCGCAGTCCGTTCAACCCGTTCAAATCGATGGAGAGTCTTTTACTATCCAAGCCAATGACACTTTGACTCTAACTTCTGAAAAAAGAAAGATTAT
>ERZ1034928.1063-NODE-1063-length-10697-cov-4.313381_pt1 | contig 10697 bp, 4 predicted proteins | sample MGYA00520627_ERZ1034928 | MGnify/ENA primary metagenome ERZ1034928 (study PRJEB33766, sample SAMN09781755) | gut metagenome | biome: gut microbiome | host: Homo sapiens | place: Madagascar | study: EMG produced TPA metagenomics assembly of the PRJNA485056 data... | reverse complement strand
AGGTGGGAGGGAGAGGGACGCCTCAGGAGGGGAACCTCACGCAGAGGCGCGGAGAGGCAGAGAGCGCAGAGAGGGAAATTGAGACGACGATGGAGAACGAGAGAGCCGGTGACATTTCAAGACGTATCTTGTCGCCATGGACCTCCAGCTTGGATTGCCTGTCAACTTCGGCAGGGAGAAGCTCGTCGATTAACTCAATCAATCTCTGCGCTCTCTGCCTCTCCGCGCCTCTGCGTGAGGCCAAAACGACGACGCGCGAGACGCCGGGCTCCGGGGCGGCGGCAGACGCATCCTTCATCTGGTATAATGTTGACGGCAGCAGCGAACAACCGTCAACGGCGGAACAATCAGGCTGGCGACCGTAAGCTGAAGCTACAGGACGTGAAGGAGACGAAAAGATGACGACACACTACACGCTCGACGGGAAGAAGATTTCCCTGCTCGGCTACGGGGCGATGCGCCTGCCGACGACGGACGGCAAGCACGCGGTGCCGTGGCAGAAGGAAGGCTATTCCGACAAGGCCATCGACCAGGAACTTCTCAACCGCCAGGTCAAGATGCTCCTCGACGGCGGCGTGACCTACTTCGACACCTCGCCCGCCTACTGCCGCGGCGAGTCGGAGGCCGCGCTCGGCAAGGCCCTGAAGGCGAGCGGCTACGCCCGCAAGGACTACGTCGTCGCGACGAAGCTCTCCAACCTCGCGCCCCAGCAGTATCCGCTCGCGGCCTGCAAGAAGATGTTCGAGGACTCGCTCAAGTTCCTCCAGACGGACTACATCGACAACTACCTCCTCCACTCCATTGGCAACGGCGGCTTCAAGACGTTCTCCAGGCGCTACCTCGAAAACGGCGCCCTGGACTGGTGCGCCGAGCTGCGCGCGAAGGGCCGCATCCGCCGCCTCGGCTTCTCCTACCACGGCGACCCCAAGGCGTTCGAGTGGTGTATCGAGCGCCACGGCACGTACAAGTGGGACTTCGTGCAGATCCAGATGAACTACGTCGACTGGCGCCACGCGAAGGAGGTGAACGCGCGCAACCTCGACGCCAAGTACCTCTACGAGACGCTCGCGAAGCTCGACATCCCCGTCGTCATCATGGAGCCGCTGCTCGGCGGACGCCTCGCGCGCTACAACTACGCGCTCGCGCAGGAACTCACCCCCCTCGACCCGGAGGCGACGCTCGCGCAGTGGGCGTTCCGCTTCTGCGGCACCCATCCGAAGGTGATGACCGTCCTCTCCGGCATGACGCGCACCGAGCACATCGAGGAGAACCTCGTCACCTTCTCGCCGCTCAAGCCGTGCCGCGCGAACGAGTTCGCCGCCCTTGAGCGCGCGGCGCAGCGGATGCTCGCGCTCAACACGATCCCGTGCAACAGCTGCAACTACTGCATGCCGTGTCCGTATGGGCTGGACATCGTCTCGCTCCTCCAGTTCCGCAACAGCATCCTCACGGCGAAGACGATGCCGTCCGCAAAGGAGGTGCTGAAAGCCTACGCGAAGGCCGTGCCGGAGGAGCTGCGCCGCGCCGACCACTGCACGGGGTGCGGACGCTGTACGCCGCATTGCCCGCAGATGATCGACATCCCGCGCGAAATCGCCGCGATCGACGAGTGGATCGACGCGCTCAAGGACCAGGAGGTCGTGAAGAGATGGACGTTTTAACGCAAAGAGCGCAGAGGAGAACGCAAAGAGCGCGCATAGGAATCAAGGAGATGAACACATGAAAGCACACGTCAAATCAAAGCTCAGAACGGCAGCGCTGCGCCTGCTGGCGCTTGTGTCGCTCGCCGCCGTCTGCGGCGCGTTCTACGGCCTGCCGACGGCGAAGGCCCTGCGCATCCAGCCGACGCCGACGTTCCTCTTCCTCGCCGTCCTCATGCTGGCGCCGCTCGTCGGACGCTTCTTCTGCGCGTGGCTCTGTCCGCTCGGCGTGCTGCAGAGCGTCGTCCACTTCCTCACGCATCCGAGATCGCACGTCCGCCGCGTCTGCACGCGCCTCCCCGAGACGCGCGTCCAGCGGATCGTCCGCTGGAGCGTCTTCGCGCTTGCGGCGGGACTCGTCGCGGCGGGGTTCGGCGCGCTCGGCTGGGCCCTCACGCCCTATTCGATCGTCGGAAAGGCCCTGATCGGCTTTGCGCCGGGACTCGTCCTCGCGGGCGGCGTGCTGGTCCTCGCGGCCGTCGGTTCGGGACGCGCCTGGTGTAACTGGGTCTGTCCAATGGGGACGCTCTTCAACCTGCTTGCGCAGAAGGCGCGGTATCCGCACACGATTGACCTGAAGGAGGGGTGCGGCGCCTGCCGCAGGTGTTTCGCCGCGCCACCACCCGCCAAGGCGAAGGCCGGCGACGCGGCGGGCGGCGTGACGCGGCGCGAACTCATGTCGGGCATCGGCCTCCTCGCGGCGGCGGAGGTCGTGGAGAAGACGACGGACGGCGGCTACGCGCCCGTGTCCCTGCCGGGCGTCCCCGCGCGTCCCGCCGAGGTCCTGCCGCCCGGCGCGGTGGACCGCGCGCTCTTCAACCGGCTGTGCGTCGGCTGCGGCGCGTGCATCGCGGCGTGCCCCGAGAAGTGCCTCGTCCCCTCGACGTCGCTCAAGACGTTCGGCCAGCCGAAGATGGACTTCCGGCGGAGCCATTGCCGCCTCGCCTGCCCGCAGAAGTGCGCGGCGGCGTGCCCGGCGGGCGCGCTCCGGCTTCTCGACCACGTTGCGCGGCGCGACCTCCACATGGGCCACGCGATCTGGAAGAAGGACCGCTGCCTGCGCACGACGGAGGACGTCCCCTGCACGGCGTGCCAGCGCAAGTGCCCCGTTAAGGCAATCGTTCTCGTCAAGGGCGTGCCGGTCGTCGACAAGGGCACATGCATCGGCTGCGGCGCGTGCGAGCACGTCTGCCCCGCGCGGCCGATGCCCGCGATCTTCGTGAAGGGCTTCGAGCGCCAACGCATCGTCCGTCCCTTCAACGAGGGCGACCTCGTCGCGGAGATGAAGGGCCTCCTCACGCGCGGCGAGGCGGCGTCCGTCGCCGCCGTGGACGGCGTGATCGTCGCCCGCGAGCAGGGGCGCGGCGTCCAGCCGCTCCTGAAGCTCCTCGACGCGGGAAAGCTCCGCCGCGCGCTCGTCGTGGACAAGGTGATCGGCCGCGCCGCCGCCGCGATCTGCCTCGTCGGGCGCGTGCGCAAGGTCCACGCCCTCGTGATGGGCGAGGACGCCGCCGCGCTCCTGCACGCGCACGGCGTCCTTGCGACGGCGGACCGAACGGTGCCGCGCATCCTCAACCGCGACCAGTCCGCGTCGTGTCCGCTGGAGGCCCGCGTCGAGAAACTGGAGGACCCCGCCCAGATGGTCGAGGCCCTGCGCGCCTTCAGACCCGCCGGCAACGGCAAGTAGACGCCCCGTCCGTCCCCCGGTCGCGACAAGCGCGACCCTCCCGCAGAGTAGCCCGCAGTCAGTACCCGTAGAGTCACAGTCGGGGATCCGCAACGGGAGGGTCGCGCTTGTCGCGACCGGAGAGGGACACAACGCGGGAGGGTCGCGCTTGTCGCGACCGGAGAGGGACACAACGCGGGAGGGTCGCGCTTGTCGCGACCGGGTTCCGCAGGGTTGCCCGCAATCAGCGGAAGAGGAGGACCGTGCCGTGCGCGACGTTCCAGGCGAGCGTCCGCCCGTCGTCCGAGAGCGCAAGGCCGTTCGGCGCGCGGATGCCCTCCGCGCCAACGAGGTCGAACGTCACGTTCTCCAGCCCCTCCGGCGCCGTGTCGAACGCCCACACCGGCACGCGGCGCGGCGTCTTCTTCGCGGCCTCGGCCGCAACGTCCACCACGACGCGCGCGCCCGGCAGGAAGACGAGCCGCGTCGCCGGGTCGATCGTGCCGCAGCGCCGCGCCGCGTCCACCATGAAGCGGATCTCCGACGCGGCCTGGCCGACGGTGTTCGAGACGACGAGGGACGCGGCCGCGACAACGCCCGTCCCCGAAAGCGCAACGACACCCGTGCCGTCGCGCCCGAGGATGAGGTTCTTCGCCGTCGTGAACGAGCCGCCGGAGACGGCGAGCACGCCCCGCGCGTCGTGGTACTGCTGGAGGACGTCGCCGTTCGCATGCCAGCGGAAGAGGTCGTTCGTCGTCGCGCCGCCGAGGTAGACGTTGTGCCCCGTCGTGAACGCGCCCGCCGTCAGCGTGTAGCGCCCGTGGCCGCCGAACGCGCCGATCACCACCTCGCCGCGCGTGTTCACGGTCTCCAGCGCGGGATTGTCCACGATCGAGACGCGCCCGCCGTCGTGGAAGACATCACCGTCCGCGTTCGGCCCCTCCGCGACGAGGAAGTTGCTCTGCTCCTGCGTGAACGTGCCCGCCACGCGCAGCTCGCCGTGGACGAACGACGTGCCGCGCGCGCCCGTGAGCGCGGCGGCGTTGCCCACCGCGACGCCGCAGAAGCCATTTCCAATCGGCTGCCTGCAGTAGGCCGTCAGGGAGGCGCCCTGCGCGATCTCCACGCGGCCCGTCGCGAAGAGCGTCGAGGAGGTCCGCTGGTCGTTCCCCGGCGTGCCGATGTGGAGGAGGTCCCACGTCCCCGTCTTGACGTGGCCGCGCCGGACGAGGTATTCGCCGACGCCCGTCCCCCGCCCGATGTAGTTCAGGCACCCAAGCCCGGAGAAAACGCCCTCCCAGGCCGTGTCGAGGAGAACGGTCGCGCGCCCGCCGTTGCCGCCGAGGGCAAGCTCCCACAGATTCGGCAGGTCCGGCCGCGCCCGGTCCCGAAAGACGACGTCCACCGCCTCGCCCGCGCGGGTCGGCGTGAAGGCGTAGTAGAAGACGGTCTTGGAGGTCTCGCGCTCCATCTGGAACGCCGCGTCGTCCGAGAACGTCAGCGCGCCCGTCCCGAAGGTGAAGTACGTGTTCAGGTTGTTGTCCGCGCCGTCCGTCCGGGCGGATTCGTCCATGCCGCGCGTGATGAAGGCCGAGGCGCCGCGCACCGCGATCTCGCCGCCGTCGAGGGTCACCGACGACCGGCTGGTGATGGCGCCCTTGGCGTTGCCCTGGTCCCACAGGCGGAAGGCGGCATCGACGACGTCGAGCCGCCCGCCCGCGCCGATGCGTAGCACGGAATGCTGCGTCGTGTGGCCCGTGACCGCCAGCGTCGCGTTCGTGACGCGCAGCGTGGCCGTCCCCGCGCCGATGTTGTTGACGACGAGGTTCGTGACCGCCGTCGTCACCGCCACCGTCTCGCCGGCGACGACGACCGTGTAGTCGCCGCCGACCGCGTCGATGTACGTCGTGCGGGACGGATCGGGCAACACCCCTCCAATCCAGTTCGCCACGTCGTCCCAGCGGCCCGAGACGGACGCCTTCCACACGGTGTCGCCGTCTGTCACCATCTGGAGCGCACCGTCGTCGTCGAGCCGGGCGGGGTGGCCGTTGAGCGTGACGTGCGCAAGCGGCGCGCCTGCCGTTCCTTTCGGGAAGCAGACGGACGCCGCCGCGTCCATCAGCTGGAAATCGAGCGTCTTGCCGTCCGCCACCGAGAGCGCGTCCACCGTCAGCGTCTTCCCCGCCGCCACGCGAATGCGCGTCGTGCCCGCAGCCGCCGTCAGCGACGTGAGATGCAATGAGTCGTCGAACGCGAGCGTGCCGCCCGAGACGGAGACGGCGCCCGTGAACGCGCCCTGCGGCGCAAAGGTCCAGAAGCCCGTCCCCTCCTTGGCGAGCGCGATGCCCGCGTCGAGCGTGCCGGCGAACGTGGCCGGTGCCGCCGAGGACGCGCCTTTCAAGACCAGCGTGCCCGCCACCATGCCCGGCGCGAGCTTGACGGCGCCCTCCATCGTGAGCGGGCCCGTCCCCGCCTGCTCAAGGGCGACCTGGCCCGCCACGCCGGCATAGTTGTTCGTGAGCGTGACCGTGCGGTCGGTCGTTTCGCCCGCGCCCGTGTAGCGGAGCGTCGCGTTGCTGAAGAGGAAGTCGACGTCGCCGAGCCGGCCCGCCGTCCCACGCATCCCCAGGCAGTCCGCGACGAGCGTAACCGCCGCCCCCTGGACGACCTCCACACGGCCCTGAAGCCGGTTTTCGCCCGCGAACACGACGGTGCAGCTTCCCCAGTTGAAGAAGAGCCGCGTCAGATAGTCGTCAGGCGGCTGCTGGTTGTAGAGAAAGACCGTCTCGACGGGGCAGAGGAACGTCAGCGCGGCGGAGAAATTGCACTCGCAGCAGAAGAACGCCGTGCCGCCCCGCGTGCCTACGGCGAAGCGGAACGGCCCCGCGCCGGAGACGACCGCATTGCGATTGCCATGGAGGAAGTTGTAGGAGCTGTAGGGCTCGATCGTCCCCCTCTCCGTGATCTCGATGCGCTGCGGCGACGAGACGCCGGGCAGGGACGGAATCGAGACCCGGCGAATCCGCGTGCGCGCGTCAACCGTCACAAGCCCCGTCGATGCGAAGTCCACCGCCATGCCGGCGGCGGCGCCAGGAACGTGCTCGCCCGCGAGGCGGATCGGCCCGGCGCCCTCGAAGCGGGCCCCCGGCTCACCGCCGCTCCCGTGGTTCGCGGCCCGCGTGCCGTAGCCCCATTTCCCGAGGACGAATTCGTCCACCGCGTTGTTGCGCACGGTCATCGTCTCGCCGCCATAGTTCGTCGTCATCAGCTCCACGCCGAGACGCAGACGGGCCTGAAGCGCGGCCGCCGGGGTCGCCGCCGTCTCGGCGGCGGAGAAGACGCCGAAGGGCTCGATCGGCACGTACTGCTCCTCCGCCGTCCCGTAGACGTAGCGGTGCGTGCCCTCGGTCAGGATCTGGAGAATCGAGTAGACGCCGTCGAAGTCGATGGTCGTCGCGGCCTTCCCCGCGAGCGCGTCGCCGAACACCGCCGTGTCGCCCGCCGCGCCCATGCGCCCGGCGGGCGTCTCGTACCGGCCGGGCACCTTGCCCTCCGCCCAGTTGTTCGCGTTCGTCCAGAAGCCGTCCTCGGCTCCCGTCCAGTGGTAGGTCCCGGCGGCCAGCGGCCGCGCCGCCGCGAGGCCGGCGGCAAACGCCAGGCACCATGCGATTCGTTTCATTCCCTCTTCTCCGTTTTACGACAATGTGCGATACGATGGACACCGTGACGATGGGCACCGTGAACGAACCTTTTCCAAGGTTCGGTATAAGTATACACCTCACCCCCCCCCCTGTCAATTGTTCGTTTTAAGTAAGACGGACGCGACAAGCGCGTCCCTCCCGTTTCGTACTCCCGCGCGACCGCAAGGGCTACAGGAACCGGCCGGTCAGGCTCTCCGGGCAGCGCTTGACCACGGCGGGCGGGCCTTCGCAGACGAGGTGGCCGCCGGCGTCGCCGCCGCCGGGGCCGAGATCAATGATCCAGTCCGCGCACCGCATCACGTCCACGTTGTGCTCGATCACGACGACCGTGTTCCCGCCCTCGCGCAGCTTCAGGAGAAGGCGCATGAGCTTCGCGACGTCGTCGAAGTGGAGGCCCGTCGTCGGCTCGTCGAGCAGGTAGAGCGTGCGCCCCGTCGAGCGGCGCGAAAGCTCGGTGGCGAGCTTGATGCGCTGCGCCTCGCCGCCGGAGAGCGTCGTCGCCGACTGTCCGAGGCCGATGTAGCCGAGGCCCACGTCCACGAGCGTCTTCAGCTTCGCCGCGAGGTGCGGCACCTTCGCGAAGAACGCGGAGGCCTCCGCCACGGTCATGTCGAGGACGTCGGAAATCGTCTTGCCGTTGTACTTGACCTCCAGCGTCTCCTTGTTGAAGCGCCGTCCGCCGCACTGCTCGCACGTCACGTAGACGTCCGGGAGGAAGCTCATCTCCAGCTTCCGCACGCCGTCGCCGCCGCACGTCTCGCACCGCCCGCCCTTCACGTTGAAGCTGAAGCGGCCCGGACCGTACCCGCGCGCCTTCGCCCCCTCGGTCTTCGCGAACAGCTCGCGGATCTCCGAGAAGAACCCCACGTAGGTCGCCGGGTTCGAGCGCGGCGTGCGCCCGATGGGGCTCTGGTCGATCTCGATCACCTTGTCAATGTTCTCCACGCCCGTCAGCTTCCGGAACTTCCCCGGCACGGCCTTCGCCTGGTAGAAGCGCCGCATCAGCTCGCGCTTGAGCGTTTCGTCGATGAGCGTCGACTTGCCGCTGCCGCTCACGCCCGTCACCACGGTGAACGCCCCGAGCGGAATCCGCACCGTGATGTTCTTGAGGTTGTGTTCCGTGCAGCCGGAGAGGGTGAGGAAGCGCGTCTTGGAGGATGGGGGATGGGGGGATGGGGACTGGGCGATCGTCTTGCGTCCGGTCAGGTAGTCGGCGGTGAGCGTCTTCGCCTTCAGGAGGCCGGCGTAGTCGCCTTGGTACATCACGCGGCCGCCTTCGCGTCCGGCACCGGGCCCGAGGTCGACGATGTAGTCTGCCGTGCGCATCATCTCGCCGTCGTGTTCCACGATGACGACGGTGTTGCCCCGGTCGCGCAGTTCGTGGAGCATCGCGATCAGCTTCTCGTTGTCGCGCGGGTGGAGGCCGATGGTCGGCTCGTCGAGGACGTAGAGGACGCCGACGAGGCCGCTGCCGATCTGCGAGGCGAGACGGATGCGCTGCATCTCGCCGCCGGAGAGCGTCGCGCTCGCGCGGTCGAGCGTGAGGTAGTCGAGCCCCACGTCGTTCAGGAAGCCGAGCCGCTTGACGATTTCCTTCAAGACCTCCTTGACCGGCGCAAGGTCGCTGGAGGCGGGCGGCGTCCCTGTGGCCCGGTCCAGGAGCTGCCGGAAGAACGCCAGCGCGTCCTTCACGGGCATGGACATCACGTCGACGATCGTCTTGTCCGCGACGGTGGCGGCGCGGGACTCGGGGCGCAGACGCGAGCCGTGGCAGTCCGGGCACGTCCGGTCGCTCTGGTACGCCTCGAACTTCGCGCGCCTCTCGTCGCTCTCCGCGTTCTCCATCATCCGCTTCACCGAGTCGAGCACGCCCGCAAAGGGCTTGTCCTCCTTGCGCCACGGCAGCACGAGGTCGTCGTCGAACCCGTGCATGAGCTTGTGGCGGAAGTCGGCCGGCAGCTTCTCGTAGGGCGTCTCCAGACTCACCTTGTACTGCTTGGCGATGCGCGCGAGGATTTCGTTGTAGTACATGATCGCCATGTGCCCGGCGCGCCGCCAGGGGTGGATGCATTCGCGCAGGGGGAGCGTCTTGTCGGGGACGACGAGGTCCTCGTCGAAGAAGTAGATGGAGCCGAGCCCGCCGCACGTCGGGCACGCGCCGAACGGCGAGTTGAACGAGAACGCGCGCGGCTTCAGTTCGTCGAAGGAGAGTCCGCAGTCCGGGCAGGCGTTCTTCTCGGAGAAGACGAGCGGGGACGGCTGGCCCGCCGCAGGATCCAGCACTTCCACGGAGATGAGGCCCTTGCCGGTCTTGAGGCCGAGTTCGACGGAATCGGTGAGGCGCGTCACGAACTGCGTGAACGCCGTGTCGCCGCCCTCGCCCTTCTCCGCCTTTCCGACACTCTTCAGGCGGTCCACCACCACGTCGATGGTGTGGGCCTTCTTCTTGTCGAGGACGGGGACCTCCTCGACGGGGTAGGTCGTGCCGTCCACGCGCACGCGCGCGAACCCGGCGCGCGTGATGTCCGCCAGCGTCTCCTCGTGGCGGCCCTTGCGCCCCTGCACGACGGGTGCGTAGAGGATGAACTTCGTGCCGGCGGGCAGCTTCAGGAGCGCCTCGACGATCTGCTCGGCGCTCTGCCGCCGCACGGGACGCCCGCACTTCGGGCAGTGCGCCACGGCGACCGACCCGTAGAGGAGGCGCAGGTAGTCGTGGATCTCCGTGACGGTCGCGACGATGGAGCGCGGGTTACCGCCCGTCGTGCGCTGCTCGATCGCGATGGCGGGGGACAACCCCTCGATGCGCTCGACGTCCGGCTTCTGCATCTGGTCGAGGAACTGGCGGGCGTAGGCGGAGAGGGATTCGACGTACCGCCGCTGGCCCTCGGCATAGAGCGTGTCAAAGGCCAGAGAGGACTTCCCGCTGCCCGAAAGCCCCGTCACGACCGTGAGCGAATTGCGCGGAATCCGCACGTCCACGTTCCGCAGGTTGTGGACCTTGGCCCCTTCGATGATGATGTCTGTCATGGAAGGGGGTATTGTAGCACAATGTGCTATAATACGCCGCATGAGAAAGCACCTACTCCCCGTTCTCCTGCTGGTCGCCGCCGTCTGGTTCCTCTACTCCCAGACGGGCCGCTTCGAGTTCCTGCGCCTCGACGACCACGACTACACCTTCCGCTGCGCCTTCGTGAAGGACGGCCTCTCGGCGGCGAACGTGAAGGAGGCGTTCGCAAACCCGCGCCACGCCGCCATCTGGATGCCCGCCACCTACATCTCCTACATGGCCGACATCACCCTGTTCGGCCCCGGCATGGGCCCGCACCACCTCGTCAACGTCGCACTCCACACGCTCAACGCCCTCCTCCTCTACGCCCTCCTCCTCGCCCTCCTGCCGCGAACGGCGGACGCGCCGGGCGGGACGCGCGCCGTCGCGTCCGCCGCCCTCGCCCTCCTCGCCACAGCCTTCTGGGCGCTCCACCCCCAGCGCGTCGAGGCCGTCGCCTGGATCGCCGGCCGCAAGGAACTCCTCTGCGCCCTCTTCACGCTCCTCGGCCTCCACTGCTGGCTGCGCCCCGGCCGCCGCTGGACGCTCGCCGCCACCCTCTGCTGCGCGCTTGCGTGCATGAG
>ERZ1034928.1062-NODE-1062-length-10709-cov-2.976065_pt1 | contig 10709 bp, 7 predicted proteins | sample MGYA00520627_ERZ1034928 | MGnify/ENA primary metagenome ERZ1034928 (study PRJEB33766, sample SAMN09781755) | gut metagenome | biome: gut microbiome | host: Homo sapiens | place: Madagascar | study: EMG produced TPA metagenomics assembly of the PRJNA485056 data... | reverse complement strand
GCATATACGATATTGCATCCTCCTCTGCACCGGGGGAGCGTGTTGCATCAATGAGATACACAACGGCATCGGTCTCCTCAAGGCTGGATACCGCTATTTCCTGCATTCGTTTGTTGAAGCCCTTGTCTGAGAGGTGGTAGCCTGGGGTGTCGGTGAAGATGAGTTGGCCGCGGGTGTCGGTGTAGATGCCACGTATTGCGTTGCGCGTGGTCTGAGGGGTGGGGGATGTGATGGAGACCTTTGACTCGCATATGGTGTTGACGAGCGTGGATTTGCCGGCGGACGGCCTACCTATTATTGCTACTGATGCGCATTTCATTGGCAAAGTATAGCAAAGTATGTTCTTTATTGCCAAGCGTTGGAATAACTGGTATCTTCGTACTGACATGGAAACCGGTCGTGAAGGCCGGTCTCTGGAGGGACTATGAGGCTACAGGAAGACATTGATGCGAAACAGGTTCAGGAGAACATGGGTCAGTACGACAAACTGCTTAGGACCCGTTCCCTTCTTCTCACAGGTGAGATAAACAAAGAGATGGCTGACAAGCTCATAAAGGACCTTCTCGTCCTCGAAGCGGAAAGCCAGGAGCCTGTGAAGCTTTATATAAACTCTCCAGGCGGCGATGTGGATTCGGGTTTTGCAATCTATGACATGATAAGGTTCGTTTCGTGTCCTGTCACGATCATTGGAATGGGGCTTGTGGCCAGCGCTGCCGCATTGGTGTTGCTTGCCGTTCCTTTGGAGAGGAGAATTGGACTTCCCAATTCGTCCTACCTCATCCATCAGCCACTTAGCGAGATGAAGGGCAACGCCACGGACATAGAGATCCATGCCATGCAGCTTGAGAAGATCAAGGCAAAGATAAACAGGATGATAGCCGAGGCCACGGGCAAGTCGTTGGAGAAGGTCGCTCACGATACCGATAGGGACTATTGGCTTGATGCCGATGATGCTGTGAAGTACGGTCTCATAAGCCGCATAGTGACCAAGAGGAGTGTCCTTTAGGGGCATTTTGCGTTGGCGGGGTTGACGGGAACGATAGAGGATTGTTTCGATGCCTACCAGATATCTCAACGAAGCTGAAAAGAGGGTTGGCCGCAAGCACCTGCTCTGGTATGAAATCTACAACGGCATAGCCTCCACGTTCCTTGGGGATACGCTCGTCGTTCTTCTTGCCGCCTACTTTGGTGCCGGGAACCTTACGCTTGCATATATCTCAGGTGCGTTGTACATGGCAGGTCTCGTCCTGCCGTTCGTTCCAAGGATTCTGAATGGGAAGAACCTTGAGAAGGCCCACTCGTTCTTTTGGATGATGCGCGGAATAGTCTCAATTGGGTATCTTGCTCTCTTTTTCCTAAGCGGTAGGGCGGCCGTGTGCGCCCTTGTTCTGGTGTACTCTCTCTTTTGCATATTCCGCTGTGTTGGAATAATGATGAACGACTACTCCCAAAAGAGCGTGTCGTCGCTTCAGAACAGAGGAGATGTTGTATCTCGTTCCAGCACCGCATACAACGAGGTGTCCGTCGTTGCAAAGGTGGTGAGCTTCCTAGCGACCTCCATACAGAGGATTTCGCTTGTGGTGTCGTTGGTGACGCTCCAGATGGTTGGCGTTGTAGCCAACGTATTCTCTTCTTTGCATCTTGCAAGGATTCCGTGCCGCACCACCATTTCATACAATCCAAAGCACTCCATGTTCCGCATTATGGGCGAGACCTTCAAGGATTCGTACAAGGCGGCGTCCATAATGGCCAAGTGGCTGTTCCAGACGGCTGCAATAGTGCTTGCCATGTCTGTGCCGTTTCTAAACGATGTGGTTGGACTTCCTTCCAACATCGTACTCCTTTATACGGTGTTCGGTTGCATTGCGCTTGCACTTGCAGGTGTTGCTTCACGTGAGTTCTCTGACAGGTTGGGCTCAAGGCCGCTTATAATCATTGGAGGTCTTGCGTTGTCTGTCGTGTGCCTTCTGTGGACCATGATATCTCCGACCCGTCACACAGCTTTCTTCATGGTCCTTGGTTTCCTGTACAACTTCCTGTGCCAGTTCTGCATAAACCTTGTGAATAGGCTCATAGTCCAGTCCATCCCTGACGACGAGGCCATAACGTACAATTCCATGGTGAACTTTGGCCTTGGAATCACGGCTTTGGTTGGAAGCCTCCTTGCTGGCGTGCTTGCAAACGCAGGGGTTTCGTTGTCCTCATCGGCCAATGGAACGGTGTTCTATGCATTGGGTCTGGTTTTTGGAAACGGCTATTCGTTCACGTTCCTTTTTGCATTCTGCCTTGTGTCCATAGCAACGTTCATGGTGATAAGGATTCGTGAGCACAGGAGCCTTTCAACCCCTGAGGCGGCGCAGGCACTGTTCTCCGTCCATGGACTTAGGGCCTTCTCCATGATGGACAAACTTGACAAGACCATGGATCCCCTCAAGCGCAAGATCCTGCTCATGAGCCTTGGAAACAACGTAACCAACGTCTCCACAGCCGAGATCCACCAGAAGCTTGCATCTCCCTTCTCCTACGACAAGCAGGACTTCATAAGGGCTTTGGCCGTCCGTCCAAGGCCTGAGCTTGTGGAGGATCTGATCCTCATCGCCTCCGACGACGATTCGTATGTGCAAATGGACGCCATTGCGGCCCTTGGTGCTTACAAGGGCAACAAGGCTGCAAAGAACGCTTTGGTTCGTCTGCTATATTGCAGGTGGTCTCAGGTTAGGTCCATGGCCAGCAAGTCCCTCTCAAGGGTTGACGATTCAAGTGAATATCTTGAGGCTGTCAACGAGCTATCCGCCTCCGCGCGCCACATAGACGAGGAGATCGATTTCCTCATTGCAAAGAGGAACATGGACAAGCAAGGGCTTTTCTACAGGGATTTTCTTGCGTCTGTGCAGCAGCGTAGAAGCGCTACGTTCAGGCAGACGCGCTATGCCGTGATCGCAAGCTTTCTCAAGTTTGGGTCGCCCCGCCTTGCACAACTGTACCAGATGATGAACTGCTCCGGTAGCAGCAGCGCCTTCATAGACGACTTCCTCCCTGAGGCTAGGGACCTTGAGGAGATAGACAGCCAGTTCTATGACATTGCCAGGGCGTTCCGAGAAAGGGACTGGGACTTTGTGCTTGGGTTTTGCATGAAGCTCTGCGAGAGGTCCGTCCTTGATGATTCCCGCATGGCGAACCTTAGGGAGGGGATCCTCCGGGCCCGTTCGTTCGACCTGGACAGCTTTGATGAGCAGGATTTCCTTGCGCTGTTGTATTTCAGCTATAGCCTTAGAAAGAATTCTAAGTAGTTGCGTACGTTTGCGTGGCTTATGGGGCTCATGGGGTGTATGGGGCTTACGGGCTTCATGGGTTTTACGGGGCTTACGGGGCGCACGGATAACGCACGGTTTTTCAAAAAAACGAAAAACGTGAATGGAAACGACAGGTTTTTTGTATTCCTTTAGATGAAAGGGGGCAGCAGCCCACCTATTGCTCGTTTGGAGGGTTTCTATGGAATGCAAAGGAAGGTTCGCCGTTGTGCTTCTGGTCGTTGCGCTTGCCGTCATGCCATGTTCGTACAAGGCTCAGTCTGAGGGCCGTTCAAGTGGAAGTGGGGCGGTGTGCGTTGCCACTTGGAATGTTCAGAACATCTTCGACGCTGTGGATGATGGCACCGAGTACGAGGAGTACACGAAGGCATCGGGCTGGAATGAGAAGGCGTATGCAAGACGTCTTATCGGTGCCGCCAATGTGCTTTCGTGCATCCCGTCGTGTGGTGATTATGTCGTTGTGTTGAATGAAGTTGAGAATGCAGGTGTGGTAGGGGATGTCTTTTCCCAAAAGGTTTTGGCGGGAAGGGGGATATCGCAGTTTGCGTTTGCAAAGGCTCCGGGTGGCGCCATGGGGCTTGCGGTGGCCTCGTCGCTGCCAATCATGCACGCAAAGGTCCATGCTGTGGGCGAAGGCCTGAGACCTGTTCTGGAAGTCGCCCTCAAGACCTATTCTGGCGTGCTTTTCGTTCTTGCCGTGCACTTCAAGTCCAATGTTGGAGGTGTTGAGGCGACCTCTCCATCTCGGGCGTTGGCGGGTGAGGTCGTGGCTCAGGTGGCTGCGTCCGTTTTGGATGAAAACCCGGGGAGCCTTGTCGTTGTGTGCGGAGATTTCAACGAAGAATGCTGGGATGGGAATTCCATGGGTCGTGGTCTGGAGTCCGGCGCTCCACTTGCGGTCTCAGGTGCGTTTGGACGCGGTGTGTGGTACTGCCCTTGGCTTGATTCCAGGAATGAGGTCTGGCCAGGTGGTTCGTACTGCTACAATGGGGTTTGGAAATGCTACGACAACATTCTGGTCTCGTCTGCGGGCAGGGATGGCTTTGGGTATGAGCTTGACAGGTGCGGCATTGTGTTCTCTGATGCCATAAGGGGTGCCGATGACAAGCCAAATGCGTGGAGGAGGGATCTTTTGAATGGAGTGTCCGACCATTTGCCGGTGTGGGCGGTGTTCGATGCTTTGTAGGGGGCTTGCATTGCGTTTGGTCTCACGTTGTGTTGTGCGTTGTGGTTGTAAATCTGCATTTCAGGATGTAGAATGTTGGAAAGGCTACGCTTTTGGAAATGTTTTTATGGCTTTCCATGTTGCGTGGCGGCTTAGGAGGAACCAACGTGCATACAACACCTGTCTACGAGGCGTACAAAGACTATCCACACATGAAGCTCATAGATTTTGGAGGGTGGGACCTTCCAGTCAACTTCGAAGCTGGAATAATAGCCGAGCACAATGCGGTTAGAAACAATGCCGGGATGTTCGATGTCTCTCATATGGGAGAATGCCTTGTGGAGGGCCCTGGCGCAAGGGCTTTCCTTGATGGCCTTGTCACAAATGATGTTTCCATCCAGCCTGTGGGTCGCGCCTTCTATGCAGTGATGTGCTACGAAAACGGCACATGCGTGGACGATCTCATCCTATACTGCCTTAGGGATGATTTGTTCTTCGTTGTCATGAATGCATCCAACGTTGAAAAGGATCTTGCTTGGATAATGGCCCATAAGCCGCAGGAAGGTGTGAAAATCACAGACCTGAGCGGCGTTACGGCACAGATTGCAATACAGGGACCAAAGGCAGTGGAGTACGTTTCAAAGCTTCTCCCTGTAGCTGGCGACCTTGGATTCTTTGGCATCGACTACAAAAGTGGGATGCTTGGAAAGAAGTGCATCGTTGGTAGGACCGGCTATACTGGAGAGGACGGCTTTGAAATCTACTGCGCTGCAGAGGACGGGGTGTTGTTCTGGAATGAATTTGCCAAGATGGGCGTACAGCCATGCGGTCTTGGTGCTAGGGACACGCTTAGGCTTGAGGCAAAGCTTCCTTTGTATGGACATGAGATATCGGACAGCATAACGCCGCTTGAGGCCAATCTTGGTGTTTTCGTCAAGCTTGACAAAGCCGGCGATTTCATTGGGAAGGCCGCTCTTGAAAAGCAGCAGGAGGAAGGCGTTCCAAGGTCGTTGAGAGGTTTTGAGATGGTTGACGGTGGGGTTGCACGCAACGGCTATCCTGTCATGCTTGGAGACAGGGAGATTGGCTATGTCACAAGCGGATGCAAGAGTCCTACGCTTGATAAGTTCGTTGGTCTTGCCCTCATGGAGAGAAAGACCGGTCTAAAGTTTGGAGACTCCATAGAGATCGTGATACACAACAAGCCAAAGAAGGCCGTGCTTGTGAAGACCCCATTCTATAAGAGAGGGAAGAGGAACGACGAGAAGTAGGAAAAAGTGACTGGTAAATAGTGAATGCGATTCCCAAGGGTCACTGTGTTGACGGTCCTAGTCCTGTACTATATTCTGAATTCTAACAAAAGGGAGAAAAAATAAGGAATGAAAAAAAGCAAGACGCTCTCGATGGTCGTTGTCCTTTTGATATTGGTGGTTTTTGGAGCTTGGGCCGATGGCTTTGTGCAGTCGCCTTTGTTTTCGGATACTCAAAGCTATTCGTATTGCTATCAATTGGGCATGGACGGAAGTTCCCCGTCTATGCCTTCCAATGCGGTCAGCATTGCGGTTGCAAACGGCTCGTCCTACCCTGTGACACCAGGCGATTCCTTTGCACTTACGTATGTCGATGGAAACAGGAACGTGTCCATGTCGTTCCAAGTGGACAACGAATACAAGATGGTTATTCCGTCCCTTACGACTATCGATGCAAGAGGAATGACATTGAACGACCTCAAGGAATATGTTGAGGGATTGGTCTCCACCTACTATCCGTTTTCGACTCCAAAGCTCAGGCTGACCAGCTGTGGAATGTTCCAGATCCGAGTTGTGGGCGAAGTTCCTTATTCGAGGTTGGTGCAGACATGGGGCATGGCGACTTTGTCGGATTTTGCATCACTTGCAGGCCAGTACGCATCTACAAGGAAGGTTGAGGTTTCGTTTGCAGACGGAACTGTGAAGGAGTTTGACCTCTACAAGGCCACCAGGGAGAATTCGAAGGAAGATGACGTACTCGTTTCTCCTGGCTGTTCGATCAGGTTTCTCAAGGCATCAACCACGGTGACGGTCAAAGGCGCAGTCTCAAGGCCCGGTGCATACCAGCCTTTGGAGGGAGAGACCCTTGGCGGGATAGTGGAACGCTATTGCAATGGGTTGCTTCTCGATGTGGACTTCTCATCGGTATCGGTCTCAAGGAACGAGAACGGCACGTATGTCTCAACTCTTCTTGATGCACAAAACTGGAAGTCCTATGTTCCATGCGACGGCGACTACGTGAACTTTGGCTCGTACAATAACGCAAAGTCTTATGTCACCATAATTGGAGCTGTATCGGGCGGTTCGATGTATGGATCAAGTTCGAACAAGATAATGTACTACTTCGTGGAGGGCGAGACCGCAGAACAGATGCTTAGAAACACATCCGGCCTTGTTTCCTCGTCCTGCGACATCGATGGAATATATCTGATAAGGGGCGGCGAGGAGATTCCAGTGGACGGAACGCTTGCCTTTGCGACAGTCGAGAAGGGTTCAACCGTCCTGCAGCAGGGAGATGTCGTAGTTCTTCCTTTCTCAAAGCTCTTCGTTACGGTCAATGGAGCCGTCCAGAACCCCGGCAACTATGCATACGTCCCGGGGGAGTCAGCAAAGTACTACATAAATCTTGCGAGAGGGCTTTCTTTGAATGCCAGGGCGGACGGGAAGTTTGATGTGTTCGATGAAACGGGTAAATCCGTAAGACGCAGTGCTCCAATAGGGGGGGGATATACCATCACCGCCGCAAAGGATACTCTTGGAAGGGACCTTGCAGTGGCATCATCGGTGATTGTGCTTACGGCATCGGTATTTATGATAATTTCAGGGATAAGCAATTTGGCCAAATAGGGGAGAACTTGTATGATTGAACAGAAAGAAGGGACAACTATGTACGAAACGATGACCCAAAACCATGAAGATGGTCAGGAAATTTCACTAATGCAGCTATTTGAGATAGCCAAGAGGAGAAGAGGCCTTATTGCATTGTGTACGTTGGCCGTGCTGCTATGCGCCTTTGTGTATGTCATGTTCAAGGGCGTTTCGTTCGAGTCCTCCTCCACTGTGGTCGTTGAGCCAATAGCCAACAGCATTTCCATATTCTCCAACGATGGAGGGACCCCTTCCGCAGATGTGTCCATGGAGATTCAGCTTCTCAAGTCGGACAAGGTCATGCAGGATGCTTTGTCCATGTTGGACCTTTCCTCGTACAAGGATTCAAAGGGAGTCCCTTATTCGCAGAAGCCTGCCAAGGAGCTTGACAACGTTGCAAAGAAGATAAGCATATCCAATCCTGACAAGAGCAAGGTCATGAAGGTCACCGTCAAGGATTCCAATCCTAGTTTCTGTGCAGATTTCGCCAATGCTTTGGTGAGTGCGTTCGCAGACCTCCTGTCAAGGACTGCCAAGAGCACGAAGACCCAGCTTCTGGAGTTCGTTGAGAAGCAGATTCCAGAAACGACCGCCATGCTTGAAGCCTCCTTCGATGCCCTTACGAAGTACAAGGAGGAGAACGAGACCATTAAGATGTCTGACAGGGTGTCTCTGCTGTTCAACCGCATCGTTGCTTTCGATGTCATGATGGAGCCTTTGGAGATGCAGCTTGTCGAAAGCGAGGCTCTCATGAACTCTCTTTCCTCTTTGGTCGATGGACTTCCTTCCGTTGATGCAATCATGGCTAACGAGGTTGTTTCTTCCCTTTTGAACGAATACAGGGCCGTTGCGACCGAGTTCTATATGTACAAGGGTTCCACTTCGATTGCCGATGAGTCAAGAATTGCGACGCTGGAGAACTCACTTAGCACAAAGGAGAGGGAGCTTGCGGTCCAAATCGTTTCCATAAGCGGCATGACCGGCATATCCTCGTACACCAAAGCCGTCATAGACTATCTTGGTGCAAAAATAAGGCTAAGCGTCCTGAAAACCCTTGAGGCCCAGTACAACGAAGAGCTTGCCAAGTATCCTTCCATAGAGAGGAAGCTTACGGAGCTTCAGGCCGATGTCTCTATCTACAAGTCTCTGCAGTCGTCCCTCAAGACAACATACGAAAGGACAAAGATAGAGGAAGCCTCCATATCCAGCAACATTGAGATAGTGGACTATGCAGCGGTTCCTTCTCAGGCCCTTCCAAGAAAGAGGCTCATGACGTTGGCTGTTGCATTCGTGCTTGGATTTGGAGGTGGATGCCTTTTGGCCTTTGTTCTGGAACTCACCGATTCGCACATAAAGGACGAGGATGTCATAAGGTCCTGCATAGGGAGGTCTCCAAGACCTTTGGGCTGGACCTTGTATTCCCTCGCAAGAAGGAAGGCGAAGAAGGGCCGCACATGTCTGGAGATGGTAGAGGATCCGGTATCCTGCTTTGCAGAGCGCTACAAGGCGATTGCGAACAACCTCATAAGCGTTTTGGATGGCTCCTCTGAAGCCAATGACCTTCATGGAGGTGCTGGTACGGTTGTTGCCTTTGGTTCAGTGGATGAACATGAAGGGGCCTCCCAGGTTCTCTGCAACGTTGGAGTCTATTATGCTTCCATTGGCCGCAAGACGTTGGTTGTCGATGTTGATGGTCGCTCTTGCTCGATGGAGAGTCTTTTTGGAATCAAAAAGCCTGCGCTTGGTGTCTCTGACGTGGTAAATGAAGGGGTTCCCCTTGAGATGTGCATAGTGAAGCCTCTCAAAGGTCTTTCCAAGCTGCATTTCCTTTCCTGTGGAAAGGCCAAGTTCGATCCAAATGCCATATACAGCGCAAAGGAATTCCATTCGATGATGGGAAAGCTTTCCAAGGTCTATGATTTTATACTTGTGAACGCACCGGCTTTCGCCTATGCCTCGGAGGTACAGAGTCTTTCCTCAAGCGTTGACGGTATCGTTTTCGTTGCCAGGGCTGGTTTTGGAACAAAGGGTTCGTTGTACGGCTTTGCTCAGGAGATCCCTTTTTTGGATGCTCCTGTAATTGGCTATGTATACCACGGAGTGGTTCCCGCAAACCAAGGACGCTACGGCGCCAACTGCAAATACGAGGTTTCCGGCAATGTAGGTACTGTGTATGAGGTTGGAAAGGGTTCCTACAAATCCATAAACAGGAGCCAAATCAAATGCCATCGCTCGGTTGGTGTGTATTCTGCGGAGCTTGCATTTGCTAGGGATAAGGTCAAAGGAGTCGAGGGTTAAGGATTGGTTAAGATTCGCATTGATTGAGGTACTCTTGAAATAGGGTTGCCCCTTTTTGGTGACTTTTCACGAATTGACGGTTCACAGCCTGTCTTGATTCCTGCTATCTTGGATTTGTTGGTCATTTGTATTCAGCGGGTGATTTCCTGTCCTTTTGGGGCCTCCGCTGTTTTTCGCTGTCTTATATGAGGAGTCAAGATGGATTTCGTAGGAAAACTCAAGGAGACTTTATACTCCGTCCTCCCCATTGTTGGTGTGGTGCTTGTTCTAAACTTCACCATAGCCCCGCTTGGCGACAGCCTTGCACCGTTTCTTCTGGGATCCGTGTTCCTGATGCTTGGGCTTTCGCTGTTCCTTGCCGGAACGGACATTGGAATGGTCCCCATTGGCGAGAAGCTTGGATATGTCCTTGCACACAAACGAAGCACTGTCCTTATGCTTGTGATAGGCTTCATAGTTGGATTCTGCGTAACATTCGCGGAGCCCGATGTCAGCGTGCTTGCATCCCAGGTGCATAGCCTGAACCCTTCCATAAACCAGCAGTTTTTGGTGTTCATGATTGCACTGGGCCTTGGAGTGTTCGTTGACATAGGCCTTTTGAGAATCTTGAAGAGGTATCCTCTCAAGTGGGTCCTCATGGTGTTCTACGTCATAGTGTTCGTACTTGTCGCATTTGCAGGCCAGTCGATGGCCTCCATTGCCTTTGATGCAAGCGGTGCAACCACCGGTCCTTTGGCCGTTCCGTTCCTCCTTGCCCTTGGGCTTGGTGTTTCGTCTGCAACGAAGGACGGCCAGGACAGCAGCTTTGGCCTTACGGGAGTGGCTTCAATTGGTCCAATCCTGGCAGTTGCCTTGATGGCCATCTTTGCGGGTCGTGGCGGAGCAGGCGAGTCCGTTTCTTTGGCCTCCGACGAGACAGCCCATGCCTTGTCCCTGTGGGGTGTGATGCTTGAGAAGATAAAGACCACCGCCATTGGCTTTGGTCCCCTTGCTGCAATAATCATCATACTGCAGTTTGCACTGCTTCATTTCCCAACG
>ERZ1034928.1060-NODE-1060-length-10735-cov-5.261423_pt1 | contig 10735 bp, 10 predicted proteins | sample MGYA00520627_ERZ1034928 | MGnify/ENA primary metagenome ERZ1034928 (study PRJEB33766, sample SAMN09781755) | gut metagenome | biome: gut microbiome | host: Homo sapiens | place: Madagascar | study: EMG produced TPA metagenomics assembly of the PRJNA485056 data... | reverse complement strand
TTTACCCACGCTTCTTTTGCCATACTCGATAGCCTCTTTCGGGCAATAGCAAATAGATTTTCCTCAGCAGCTTAACCACACGTTCCAGATAGTCGGCTTTCAGTTCAAGAATTTCTCGGCGCAGCTGCTCCACATCATTGGTATGAACTGACTTATTTTCATTGCAGCGTTTTGCAATTTGGTTAATGCTGCCCGCGATGCGACCCATCGAAGCATTTATGCCTATCCGCTTGGAGGAAGCAGAGCTGTTGATTCCGCACCACTTTCCAAGCCCAAGAACACGACCATTCTGTCATCGATTCAGTTGGATGGGACACTACACTATACGACTTTCTCAGGCGAAACGACTGTGGAGAGGTTTAAGCGGTATCTGGAAACTGATTTGCTGCCTCATCTGAACGGCAATTCTGTTCTCATAATATACACGGTGCCTGTCTTGCTCCCGAATTGATCGAGCAGTTCGTTGAAGTGGTCACCCCCATTGCCGATTACTCCTACCGCTGGAAACTGAACACCGGCTGCAAGAAGTCCAAAGAAGAGCGTGCCGATCTGATGTCTGTATCAGAAAAGCCCATCCTCACATTCACCATCGACTTTGAAACCGCCAAGCGATACCGGGAAGCCAACAAGATGCCCCACCAGTTCCGCCGTGCAGCGTGGACTGACCTGACCGTGGAGGTGTATCTGTGATGGTTCTGGAAAGCAGCTCCGTGTTAAACTCAATTTATCTCATACATGAGCAAACAAATAAGGCTCACCGCCAAATTGACGGTGAGCCTTATTTTATGCTCGTTTTTTTAACGCTGACTCGCTATAAAAGCCTTATGCTCTGGGATTTTTAATAGCAGCCTGAGCAGCGGCCAGACGTGCGATGGGAACGCGGTACGGAGAGCAGGAAACGTAATCCAGGCCAACGTTGTGGCAGAACTCAACGCTGGAGGGGTCGCCGCCGTGCTCGCCGCAGATGCCCAGACCCAGGTTGGGGTTGGTTGCGCGGCCGTCATGGGCAGCCATCTTGACCAGCTTGCCAACGCCGATCTGATCCAGGTGCTGGAACGGATCGCTCTCGTAGATCTTGGTATCATAGTAAGCGGTCAGGAACTTAGCAGCATCGTCACGGCTGAAGCCGAAGGTCATCTGGGTCAGGTCGTTGGTACCGAAGCTGAAGAAGTCAGCTTCCTTAGCGATCTCACCTGCGGTCAGAGCAGCACGCGGGATCTCGATCATGGTGCCAACTTCGTACTTCATGTCAACGCCAGCTTCAGCGATCAGCTTGTCAGCAGTCTTGACGATGACGTCCTTGACGTACTTCAGCTCCTTCACTTCGCCAACCAGGGGCACCATGATGTGCGGGGTGATCATCTTGCCAGTCTCAGCAGAAACCTTGATGGCAGCCTTGATCACAGCATTGGTCTGCATCTCGGCAATTTCCGGATAGGTAACAGCCAGACGGCAGCCACGATGGCCCATCATGGGGTTGAACTCATGCAGGCTGACAACAACGTTGTTCAGCTCTTCGGTGGTCATGCCCATATCCTTTGCCAAGGCTTCGATATCCTCAGCCTTGGTGGGCAGGAACTCATGCAGAGGCGGGTCCAGATAACGGATGGTCATCGGACGGTCGCCCATGATGCGGTACATAGCGGTAAAGTCAGCTTCCTGGAACGGCTCAACCTTAGCCAGGGCAACCTTGCGCTCTTCAACGGTACGTGCGCAGATCATCTCACGCACAGCAGCAATACGATCCTCAGCGAAGAACATATGCTCGGTACGGCACAGGCCAATGCCTTCAGCGCCCATATCGACAGCGTTCTGTGCATCGCGCGGGTTATCGGCGTTGGTCATAACCTTCATCTGGCGTGCTTCGTCAGCCCAGCTCATAAAGCGCTTGAAGTTAGCGTTCTCGGTGGAAGCGACGGTAGCGATCTGGCCTTCGTAGATGTTGCCGGTAGAGCCATCAATGCTCATCCAGTCACCCTCATGGAAGGTGTGGCCGTTAATGGTGATAACCTTTGCATCGTAATCGATAGCAACATCGTTATCATTGCCGCAGCCGGAAACACAGCAGGTACCCATGCCACGTGCAACAACAGCTGCGTGGCTGGTCATGCCGCCGCGGACGGTCAGGATGCCCTGAGAAACCTGCATGCCGACGATATCTTCGGGGCTGGTTTCCAGACGGACCAGAACGACCTTCTTCCAAGCTTCGTCCTTGACCTTCTCTTCAGCATCTTCAGCGCTGAAGACAACGCGGCCGCAGGCAGATCCCGGAGAAGCTGCCAGGCCCTTGCCGATTGCTTCAGCAGCCTTCAGGGCAGCAGCGTCAAACTGCGGGTGCAGCAGGGTATCCAGCTGCTTGGGCTCAACGCGCAGCACAGCGGTGCGCTGATCGATAACGCCCTCATCAACGAGGTCGCAGGCGATCTGCAGAGCAGCCTGTGCGGTACGCTTGCCGTTACGGGTCTGCAGCATAAAGAGCTTGCCATCTTCGATGGTGAACTCCATGTCCTGCATATCCTTGTAGTAGTTTTCCAGGCGGGTTGCGATCTCAACGAACTGATCGTAAACCTCAGGCATTTCCTCGTGCAGCTTGCTGATCGGGGAAGGAGTACGGATGCCGGCAACGACATCTTCGCCCTGAGCATTGATCAGGTACTCGCCCATCAGCTTCTTTTCGCCGGTAGCGGGGTTACGGGTGAAAGCAACACCGGTGCCGGAACGCATGCCGGAGTTACCGAAAGCCATCTGCTGAACGTTGACAGCAGTGCCCCACTCGTAGGGGATTTCGTTCATCTTGCGGTAAACGTTGGCGCGCGGGTTATCCCAAGAACGGAAGACGGCCTTGACAGCGCCGATCAGCTGTTCTTTCGGATCCTGCGGGAACTCTTCGCCCTGCTTCTCCAGGTAGATGGCCTTGAACTCCTTGACGAGTTCCTTCAGGTCCTCAGCGTCCAGCTCGATATCCTGCTTAACGCCCTTGCGCTCCTTCATAGCGTCGATACGCTCTTCAAAGAAGCTCTTGCCCAGCTCCATGACGACGTCAGAGTACATCTGGATGAAGCGGCGGTAGCAGTCATATGCAAAACGGGGGTTAGAAGTCTTCTTTGCCAGACCTTCAACAGCCTGGTCGTTCAGGCCCAGGTTCAGGATGGTATCCATCATGCCGGGCATAGACTGACGTGCACCGGAACGAACGGAAACCAGCAGCGGGTTCTCGATATCGCCGAACTTCTTGCCAGTCTGCTCTTCCAGGATGCCCATGTACTTGAAGATGTCAGCCTTGATCTCATCGTTGATCTCACGGTTGTCAGCATAGTACTGGGTGCAGGCTTCGGTGGTGATGGTGAAGCCCTGAGGGACCGGCATGCCGGCATGGGTCATTTCTGCCAGACCAGCGCCCTTGCCGCCCAGAATGTTCTTCATGGTCGTCTGGTCGCCGCCAAATGCGTCATGGCCCTCTTTGAACAAATACAAAAACTTCTTGCTCATAGGTTACCTCCAACAAAATTACGGTTTCTTCCCGGTGTGCCGCGCACACCCGCAAAATAAGAATCTTCTCTCTTGCAAAGTCCATTATAACAGACTCAACCCGGAATTTCCAGTACATTGTTAAATAAATGGCGAATATTTTCGCTGAAAATCTAACAAAGTTTTGGGGTCAGGCTCTTGCAATTTGACCAAAAATGCGGTAAATTATAATGGGTGAGAAGTTGGGAAACATTATTTTATTACATCCTGCAACGCTTTTTTCAATTCATCCCGCCCCGGCAGGCTTCAGCACTGTTCCGGGGCTTTTTTGTGGGGCCGTATACTCTTTTGACCCAAAACAGAAAGGGGTATTTTTATGTCCGAAGCGAAAGCCAAATACCTTGCCGCCAAAGCGGCCTTTGAAGAAACTTTTGAAAAGCACCTGCAGAACGGTGTGGAGTTCATCAGCGACCAGGTTTTTATTGACCCCGAAGTTGAGATTGCACCCGGCGCGGTGATCCTGCCGGGCTGCATCCTGCGCGGCAAAACCGTCATCGAGTCAAACTGCGTCATCGGCCCCAATACCTTATTGGAGAACACCATTGTTGAGGCCGGTTCCACCGTGAACGCCAGCCAGTGTTATGACAGCCATCTGGGCCCCAACAATAAGATTGGCCCCTTTACCCATGTGCGCACCGGCACCGTGACCGACGAGGGCGTGCACCTGGGCGCTTATGTAGAGACCAAGAACGCCAATTTTGCCGAGGGCAACACCGTCAGCCACCTGACCTACATTGGCGATGCCGATGTTGGCAAGTACTGCAACTTCGGCTGCGGCACCGTGACCTGCAACTATGACGGCGAGGGCAAGTACCGCACCACCATCGGCGATTATGCTTTCATCGGCTGCAACACCAACCTGGTGGCGCCGGTCAAGGTGGGCAGCCGCGCCTTTACCGCCGCCGGTTCCACCATCGGCCACGATGTGCCGGACGGTGCCCTGGGCATTGAGCGCGCCAAGCAGGCCGAAGTTGCCGCCTGGGGCGCCAAGAAGCTGGAAAAATACGTTGCCAAAAAACAGAAGCTGGAAGCCGAAAAGAAAAACGGCTGATGCCCCCTGACCTGCTGCAAGGAGGATTGCTGCCATGGCCATTCTGGAACGCACCCTGACCGGGGATTTTACCACCATCCTGACCGAGCTGGACGCTGTTGTAAAACAAAGCGTTTCGGCCACGCTGGAAGGTTCCAGTGACTTCAACTTCAGCACCGGCCGCTGTGCCGTGCGGGTATACGAGCGCTACAGTGCCATTGGCAATGGCCGTGTTACCATGAGCCTGACCCTGCTGGAAGCTGACGGGCAGATCCGGCTTTCGGCCATCACATCCGGCGGCAGCCAGGCCGTGTTTTTCAAAGTCAACACCCTAGGGGCAGAGTCGTTCCTGGATACCATTCGGGACACTGTGGAACGCTTTGCCCTTGGCGCACACTAACAATTCACGATTGTAAGGACTTTTTTACTATGGGACTATTTGGAGGTGGTTCCGGGGCAGACTGGCTGATTGCCGGTTTGGGCAACCCGGAACCGAAATATGACGGCACCCGCCACAACACCGGTTTTGCCGCGCTGGATGCGCTGGCCGAAGCCTGGGGGTGCGAGATCAACAAAAGCAAGTGGCAGGGCCTTTACGGCATTGCCCAGGTGGACGGCCGCAAAGTGATGCTGCTAAAGCCGCTGACCTACATGAACCTGAGCGGCCAGAGCATTGCCCCCGCTGCGGCGTTTTACAAGATCCCGCGCAACCACATTATTGTGCTGTGCGATGATATTGCGCAGGAGCCGGGGCACATCCGCATCCGGCCCTCCGGTTCTGCTGGCGGGCACAACGGGCTAAAGAGCATTATCGCTTCCACCGGCGGCGAGGATTTTTACCGCATCCGCATTGGCGTTGGCGCCAAGCCGCGCCCGGATTATGATCTGGCTGACTGGGTGCTGGGCAAGTTCCCGCCCGATGATGCCAAGCTTGTGACCGGCCGCCACGCCGACGTGGAAGCCGCCTGCCGCCTGTTGATGGCCGGCAAGCTGGGCGAAGCGCAGAATAAATTCAACCACTGAGCGCGGATAGGCGTTCTGTAGGGGCGCACAGTGTGCGCCCATTCCTGTTTTCTGTGTAAGATGCCTGCAAAGGAAGTGTTCTCACTTCAAATTTGCAATTCATCATTACACGGGATGTGATTTAATGGAACACCTGCAGGGGTGTGCGCACTGTGGAAAACTTTGCCGATGGTGATAAACGCTGCAAATCATTTGTAGGGGACGATGCTCGTCATCGTCCCGCATGACGGGCCTTGCCGCATATTCCACCCTGCATACGGCCAACGTCCGCGGGCGAACAATGTTCGTCCTCACATTCTCTACAAGATAAGAGCACAGCTTTTCCAATCATACAAATGCCAAAGCGGGCGGGCCATCTGGGCCGCCCGCCATTTGTCGTTCCATACAACGCTGCTCTCAAAATTCACTTTGCCGTTTTGCTGCAAATATAGTACAATGGTTACGCAAAGCACTGCTCATACCGGCGCACAAAAAGCGTATACAGCGCATAGCACACGGCCAGGCAGACGGCATACACCCCGGCAAAGCACAGCCATGCGGCTGCGCCGCCCATCGTGGTGTTGGGCAGCAGCTCCAGCACCAGCGGGTGGGCCAGATACAGCCAAAAGCTGCCTGCCCCCACAAATTCCACAGCTTGGGTGAACTTCCGATTTTCCGCCGGGCCAATACCCTGCGGGTTCTGCACGGCCAATAGAACAAGCACCGTGAACACACACTCGAACCCCGCCCGCTGGAAGTTGGTGAGCACTGCCAGCAGAATGCAGAATGCCCCATACAGGAACTGCTTGTTCTCCCGCACTGCCGCAAACGCCGCCATGCCAAAGATAAAGCAGTACAGCGTCATGACCGGCGTTTTTGCGCTGAACTCGCTGATGTTGGCTTCTGCCGGGAAAGCCGCCAGACTGCTTTCAATTAAGCCGCCGATCCTGCCCTTCACCGCAAGGCAGACCACCAGCAGCGCCAGCGCACCCCAAAAGCGTTTGCACAGCCGGTACAGCCACGGGGCCAGCAGATAAAAGAACGCAAAGGCGCTCATTGTCCACAGCACGTTGCGGTTGTTCCACAGCATCCAGTTATCACTGGGCAGCCACATCTGCAAAAATACAAAGTACTGCAGGTAACCCGGCCCGCACGGCCCGCCGGGGCCAAACAGCTGGGCTGCACTGGTGCCCGCCGCCAGATAGCGTACCGCATCGAACAGCCAGCGCAGCACCAGCACCAGCCAGTACAGCGGCAGGATCCGCCGGATGCGGCGCTGGTAATACGGCAGCGGCTCCGGGTGGCGGCTCAGGCTGGCCGCGGCCAGGTACCCGCTGAGCACAAAAAACAGCTGCACCCCCTGTGCGCCAACCGCAGCGGCATCCCCCAGGCCAACTTTCTGCCCGGTATGCACGGCCAGCACCATCAGCGCCGCCAGAATACGCAGCTCATCCAGTGCCAAATTCTTATGTTTCGTCATTGCTTGTATTCTGCTCCTTATTGCAGCATCGTTGATTGCTTTCTTTAGCCGAACTTTATCGATCCACTATATTAAAGTTTCTTCGGTCCCTTCTTTTCAAAGAAGGGGCAAAACTCTCGTATTACTTGTATCCTCAAAATTATACATCACCCGCCCTATCATGCGCAAGCGCAGGAGGCACCATGTTTGACGCATTGTTTACCACCACAACCGAATACAAAAAACTGAGCCACGCGCTTTCCGGCAAAGGTGCATGCGCCCTGTTTGGGCTGCCCGCATCCGGCCGCGCACAGGTGTATGCCGCGCTGTGCCGCCAGTTGGATAAGCCGCTGTGCATCGTGACCCCCGGCGAGGCCGAAGCCACCCGCTTTGCTGCTGACCTGAACACGCTGGGCATTCCCGCCGCCGTGTTCCCGGCGCGGGACTATGTGCTGCGCCCCATTGAGGGCACCGCCCGCGAATACGAGTACCGCCGCCTGGCTGTGCTGGGCGAACTGGTAGGCGGGCGGCTGCGCGCCGTGGCTGTGCCCGCGGAAGCCCTGACCCAGTTCACCACCCCAAAAGAGGATTTCTGCGCCAACACCCGCACCCTCCATGCGGGGGATACTCTGCTGCGGGATGACCTGCTGGCCGCTTTGTTTGGTGCCGGCTACACCCGCCGGGCCCAGGTGGATGGCCCCGGCCAGTTCTCTGTGCGCGGCGATATTGTGGATATTTTTGCTCCCGACCAGAAAATGCCGGTTCGTATGGAATTTTGGGGTGATGAGATCGATACCCTGCACACCTTTGACCTGACCACCCAGCGCCGCGAGGATGCCATTGATAAGTTTTACCTGAGCCCCGCGCGGGAAGTTCTGTTCGGCAAGCCTGCCGATGCCGCCGAGCAGCTTCGGGCCTTTTTGGCCAAGCAGCGCGGCAAAAAGAAAACCGCCATGACGGACTGCATGGCCGCCGATCTGGACCTGTTGGATGGCGGTGCCGTGCCGGTCAACATGGACAAATACCTGGCCGTGCGCTACCCCCATCCCGCCACCGTGCTGGATTATTTTGACGACCCGATCCTTGTGGCCGAAGAGCCTGCTTCCATCCGGGAAGCCGACCGCGCGACCGCCTACCGCCGGGGCGAGGAACTGAAATCCCTGATCCTGGACAGCGTCCTCTGCGCTGGGCTGGATAACCTGTACGCGGACCCAAGCTACCTGTGGTCCAAAACCGGACACTACCGCACCATCTGTGCCGAGAACTTTGCCCGCAGCATGCCGGATCAGCCGCTGAAAGATATCATCAACGCCCCGGCTCACACCCTGCCTGCCTGGAATGGCGAAGTCGCCGGGCTGCTGGAGGATTTGAAACCGCTGTGCGATGCCGGTTATACCGTTACCCTGCTGGCCGGCACCGACCGTGCCGCAGCCGGTCTGGCACGCGACCTGCGCGATAAAGGCATTCTGGTTACCACCGATGCTGCAGCAGCCCCCGTTGCCGGGCTGGTGCAGGTTCTGGCGGGGCACCTTTCCGCTGGGTGCGAATTTCCGTTTGCCAAGTATGCTTTGCTGACAGGACGCGCCTTTGGCGAGACCAGCTCCCAGAAGAAAAAGCGTAAAAAGGCCAAAGATGCCCTGAACAGCCTGACCGAGATCACGCCGGGCGATCTGGTGGTGCACCAGAACCACGGTATTGGCCGGTATGCGGGCATCCAGCGAATGGCGGTTCAGGGCGTTACTAAAGACTACCTGCGCATTGAGTACGATAAAAAAGATGTGCTGTATGTTCCCGTCACCCAGCTGGACCTGCTTTCCCGCTACACCGCGCCGGGGGATTCGGAGAATGTCAAGCTCAGCCGTCTGGGCGGGGCCGAGTGGACCAAGACCCGCAGGAAGGTGCGCGCCGCTACCGAGCAGATGGCCAAGGAGCTGATTGAGCTGTACGCCCGCCGCAAAAGGGCGCACGGTCATGCCTTCCCACCAGATGATACCTGGCAGGGAGATTTTGAGCAGCGCTTTGCCTATGATGAAACGCCGGACCAGCTTTCCAGCGCGGCGGAGATCAAGCATGATATGGAGCAGCCCTGGCCGATGGACCGCCTGCTGTGCGGCGATGTCGGCGTGGGCAAGACTGAGGTTGCCCTGCGCGCCGCGTTCAAATGCGTGATGGGCGGCAAGCAGTGCGCCATCCTGGCTCCCACCACCATTCTGGCGTGGCAGCATTTCAACACGGCCATCGCCCGCATGGAGGCCTTTCCCATCCGCATCGGGCTGCTCAGCCGCTACCGCAGCGCCAAAGAGCAGAAAGAGACCATCCGCGGCCTGAAAGACGGCACAGTGGACATTGTGGTGGGCACCCACCGCCTGCTTTCGGACGATGTAAAGTTCAAAGACCTGGGCCTTGTCATCATTGACGAGGAGCAGCGCTTTGGCGTAAAGCACAAGGAAAAGCTGAAAGAAAACTTTATCGGGGTGGATATGCTGACCCTTTCGGCCACGCCAATCCCCCGCACGCTGAACATGGCACTGTCCGGCATCCGGGACATGAGCACCATTGAACAGCCGCCCTTTGAGCGCCAGCCCATTGAGACCTATGTGCTGGAATATGACGATGCCATTATTGCCGAAGCCATCCGGCGTGAGCTGGCCCGCGGCGGGCAGGTGTATTACCTGTACAACCGGGTCGAAACCATTGAGCAGTGCGCCGCCAAGGTGCAAAAGCTGGTGCCGGGTGCGCGGGTCGGCATCGCCCACGGCAAAATGACGGAGGAGCAGATTTCCTCGGTTTGGCAGCAGCTGTTGGACAACGAGATCGACGTGCTGGTCTGCACCACCCTGATTGAAACCGGCGTGGATGTGCGCAACTGCAACACCCTGATTATTGAGAATGCGGACCGCATGGGGCTTTCACAGCTGTACCAGATTCGCGGCCGTGTGGGGCGCTCCAACCGCAAGGCGTATGCCTATTTCACCTTCCAGCGCGACAAAGTGTTGACGGAAATTGCCTCCAAGCGGCTTTCAGCCATCCGGGAGTTTACCTCTTTTGGTTCCGGGTTCCGCATTGCGATGCGCGATTTACAGATCCGCGGCGCGGGCAACCTGCTGGGCCACAGCCAGCACGGTCACATGGAAGCGGTTGGTTACGAGCTGTATGTAAAAATGCTGAACCAGGCCATTGCAGCCGCCCGCGGCGAGCCTGCTGCGCCGGACAAGAGTGATTGCCTTGTTGACATTACGGTGGATGCCTATCTGCCGGAAAGCTACATTCCCGATGCCGCCGGGCGGATCGAAGCCTACAAGAAGATTGCGGCCATCACCACCCGTGACGATGCCACGGATGTACTGGATGAGTTGATTGACCGTTACGGCGACCCGCCGCGCAGTGTGCAGGGGTTGGTGGACATCAGCCTGGTGCGCGTGACAGCAGCCCGCGCGGGCATTGTGGAGATTGTGCAGCGCAACGACAATCTGATTTTGTACACCGATGTTGTGACCCCGGCGCAGATGGGCGCCATGATGGATGCCATGCCGCACCGCGTGATCTACAACGCCGTGGGCCGCCCCTACATCAGCCTGCATGTCCTGCGCGGCGAGGACCCCCTCACCATCCTGCGCGATGCCGTTGCCCTGCTGCCGGGTGCGTGAGTGTTTTACGGGAGTTTTTGTTCCTTCTTTGAAAAGAAAGAACCGAAGAAACTTTATAATATATAATTA
>ERZ1034928.1058-NODE-1058-length-10737-cov-3.822131_pt1 | contig 10737 bp, 9 predicted proteins | sample MGYA00520627_ERZ1034928 | MGnify/ENA primary metagenome ERZ1034928 (study PRJEB33766, sample SAMN09781755) | gut metagenome | biome: gut microbiome | host: Homo sapiens | place: Madagascar | study: EMG produced TPA metagenomics assembly of the PRJNA485056 data... | reverse complement strand
GTATCAGAATCTTCAGATGTCAGGGAAGATAAAGTCGCACAGTTAAAGGCACAGGTCGACTCCGGAACATATCATGTTGAGTCAGGCGATTTTGCAGCCAGACTGATTGAGAAGTATCAGGCGAATATGATGTGAAAGTAACAGGAAATGAGGATAACAGGTGGCAAGTTTAGTAGAAGAACTCGTAAGCGTATTAGAACAAGAACTTCATATTTATAAACAACTGGCAGAGTTAGGAGAGCAGAAGCGCCAGATACTCATCCAGTCGGACGTTCCGTCTCTGGAGAAACTTACAGTTCTTGAGCAGGAAGCAAGTACAGAACTTCTGGCCTTCAGCAACAAACAGACCGAGCTTCTGAATGATATCGCAACAGTGCTGGGGAAGAATCCACAGGAGATCACAGTTACCAGACTGATCGGTTTTTTAGAGGAACAGCCAGAGGTCCGGCAGAAGCTCAGTGAGGCGAGAGATCAGCTGATCGAGACGGCAGAACTTGTAAACCGGCAGAATGAACTGAATGGCATCCTCATTCATCAGGCTATGGAATTATTGGAGTTTGACATTACCTTATTCAAGAGTATGCGGCAGGCACCAGAAACGGCGAATTACGACCGCAATGCCTATAATACAGGAATGCTTTTGGGCAACAGCGGTTTTGATGCCAAACAGTAGAAACATCAGGAGGACAAAGGTATGGCAAACGGATTCGGAAGCTTATATGTTGGATCGTCCGGACTGCAGAGCGCACAGAATGCGCTAAATGTTACGGCCAACAACCTGGCTAACGTAGATACAAAAGGATATGTACGTCAGCAGGTACGTTTTGCGGATAAGAATTATTCCAATCTCAAGCTGGCAACACCGAAGACTGCGATGCAGCAGTCGGGACTTGGTGTCTCGATCGGAGATGTTGTGCATGCGAGAGATATTTTTTTGGATAAAGCATTCCGGACAGAGACCGGAAGATATGGATTTTACAGCACAATGTATGAGAACGTATCCAATGTAGAGGATATGTTCCAGGAACTGCATGGAGAGGAATTTAAAGAGAGCATTGATGATCTGTGGTCGGCATTTCAGGAGCTGGCAAAAGACAGCATGAATTCGACCAATCAGAACCTGGTTGTACAGAAATCAGAGCTTTTTATCAGTCGGTGCAATTCCCTGTATTCGGATCTGAAAAGCTATCAGAACAATCTGAATGATCAGATCTATGATGATATCCAGACGGTCAACGATATTGGAAAACAGATTTACCAGCTGAATAACGATATTATTAAGGTAGAATCGGGCGGACAGGAAACAGCAATGACACTCAGAGACCAAAGGGATGCTCTTTTGGATCAGCTTGCCGGCTATGGCAATGTTACTGCGAGTGAAGACCAGTTTGGAGCAGTGACCGTAACCTTTGAAAATATTGATTTTGTGGATGATAACCGCTGCTATGAGATCCAGATGAAAGCGGATAAGACGACTGGGTTTTATACACCATACTGGGGACAGCTTTCCGATGTCGATTCCGGTGAATATGTGCCGGTATTCCGTATGGACCGGGATATTTCATCCGAATTTAATACCGATGTCGGCAAGATCAAAGCTCTTATGGTGTCCAGAGGAACAACCTATGGTAAATATTCGGATCTCGATGATGAGACGAGTTACAAAACAATTGAAAATAATACGGTTATGGAGGCACAGGCGCAGATTGATAAACTGTTCCACAGCATTGCAACAGGGATTAACGATATCCTCTGCCCGAATACAGAACGGCAGACAGCGATCACAACCACAGATGGACAGACTTATGCAGCGGGAACCAGGATCCTTGATGTAGACAACTGTACACTTGGTGAAGACAAACAGCTTCCGCCACAGGAACTTTTTTCCAGGATCGGATGTGACCGTTATACGACCGTTACCGGAACAGATGGTAAAACATATTACATCTATAATGAGGAAGATATGTCAGATACCTCCAAACAGTATATGATCGGCAGTACAAAGATCAATCCTGAGATACAGGCACAGATCACCAAGCTTCCGGTTTATACGCAGAATGGGGCAGTAGACTATGAACTCGGAAAGAAACTGACTGCACTCTGGGAAGCAAAGGACATGACGATCAATCCATATGACAATACACCTTGTACCTTCCAGAATTATTACAATAAAGTTGTGGATATGCTTGGCAATGCCGGTAATGTATATTCATCAGCAACAGATACGTTGTCGAACACCGTTGAGTCGGTAGATAATCAGCGTTCGCAGGTAACTGGCGTAGCTTCGGATGAGGAGCTGACACATATGGTAAAATTCCAGTCCGCATACAATGCAGCGAGCCGTTTTATTACCGTGATCAGTGAAATGACCGAACTGATCGTAACCGGATTAATATAATCGCAGCCAGACAATAGGATAACAGAAGGAGGAGCAGTATGGCTTCCACTTTTTTCGGATTAAATATCGGATCATCTGCGCTTAGTTCTTTTCAGGCGGCAGTGAATACGACATCAAATAATATCGCAAACTTAAAAACAACCGGATATTGCAGACAGACAGCCAATCTGCAGTCTACGGCAGCTCTTCGTGTGGCAGCACGCTATGGAAGCATGGGTACTGGAGTCCAGGTGGTCTCGATCAAGCAGGAGAGAGATCTTTATTATGATTCCAAATACTGGGAAGCAAACTCCAGCAAAGGTCTGTATGAACAGAAGCTGTATTATCTGAACCAGATCGAGGATTATTTTAAGGATGACACCACACAGAAGGGATTTACGACCATTTTCAACAAAATGTTCAATGGCCTGGATACCCTGAAGACCAAAGCAGGAGATGAAACAGTACGTAACCAGTTTATCAACCAGTCACAGCAGCTTTGCACGTACTTTAATGCGTTATCCACAAGCCTTACGGAAATGCAGGAAGATGTCAACGAAGAGATCAAGAGCACCACAGAGAATATCAATGCGATCGGCCAAAAGATTGCAACGTTAAACCGTGAGATCAATAATATTGAGATCCGTGGTGCGTATGCCAATGAGCTGAGGGATCAAAGAGCCAATCTTCTGGATGAACTTTCCAAGATCGTGGATGTACAGACCGTTGAGACCGAGATCCAGAATAAGAACGGAGACAATCTCGGAGGAACGAACTTTAAAGTACTTATTAATGATCAGACACTTGTGGATGGCAATGATTACCGTACGATCACCTATACTGCACGCACTCAGGCAGTGAATAAAACAGATGCCAATGGTCTTTATGATCTGGTGTGGGCGGATACGGGAATGAGTTTTGCACAGGCAAACAGCAATTCAAGCGGAAGCCTGAAAGCATTATTCGAGATCCGCGATGGCAATAACAACGACAACCTGAAAGGAACGGTTGCGGATACATCCACAAACAATAAATTAATACTGAAAAATACATCCGCCCAGAATCTGAATGCACTCAATGTTCCGGAGAGTGGACAACTGACCTTAAACGGGAAGAAATACAGCTATGACGGATGGAGTGCAACACTTGATGCAGATGGTAAAATTACAGAAATGGAATTTAACCTGACTACGGAGAGTACACTGACCGATGACCAGCTTGCCAATGCGATCGGCAATACCGCATCGGATGGCGTAAGCTATGACAGCAAAGGAATCGTTTATTATCAGCAGCAGATGAACGAATTTTTACGAAACTTTGCAGAAATGTTCAACAGCATCGAGAAAGACGGACAGACACTTGACGGAGAACAGATGGGAACGTTTTTCCAGGGTGAGACAACGACAGGCACACTTTATAATTTTAACGGTGCTTATGTGGACAGCGAAGGAAAATACGTATCGGCAACCACGAATGCGGATGGTTCCATCACCAAGAATCCCATTACAAAAGTAACTTCGGATATGGACAGCTATTACAAGCTCACCACGGCAAACATCCGTGTAAACAACAAATCGCTGACGGACCCGAAATATTTTGCCACGACGACAGATATCACAAAGGGAACGGATGCATACGATCTGGTGGAGAAGTTAAAATCCCTGCAGTCCGACGTAACAATGTTCCGCGGAGATAAGGCATCTTCTTTCCTGGAAACACTGCTTTCCGATGTGACCGTCGATGTTGATAAAACCAAAACATTTTACAATAATTACAATAATCTCGCATCCTCTGTCGATACACACAGAACATCAATTTCCGGTGTAGACGAAGATGAGGAGGCTATGAACCTGATCAAATTCCAGAATGCATATAACCTTGCAGCGAAGACGATCTCTGTCATGGCTGAGATGTATGACAAGCTCATTAATGAGACAGGTGTTGTATAAAGGAGGAGCACATGAGAATCACGAATAACATGATCGTTGCGAACACCAAAAACAACGTCAATTCGAACAAGATCAATGTTGATAAATACAATACACAGATGACGACCCAGAAGAAGATCTCCAGAGCTTCCGAAGATCCGGTTGTAGCGATGCGGGCACTTCGTCTGGCAACGAATCTGACACATGTAGATCAGTATGTGGACAATAATATCCCGGATGCACTTTCCTGGCTGGATGTCACAGAAACAGCGCTTACAAATACGAAGTCCATTCTTACCGACATCCGTACCCAGTGCGTAAAAGGCTCATCCGATACGCTGACCGCAGATGACCGCAAGACCATTTTGAATGCACTGACACAGTTGTCCGACCAGATCTATACAGAAGGCAATGCTGATTATGCAGGAAGAACTGTTTTCACAGGATACCGTACAAACAGCAAACTGACATTTGGAACGGATGAGACAACAACGGAATATGATATCAAACAGCAGTTTTCCTACAACGACATTTCGGAGAAACGCTACTATTCCGGAAGTGTGGATGTCCCTGCGAAGCTGGATGCGACCGTCGGCGACTGTACAACCAAGATCTCCGAGCAGGCGTATGACAGACTTCGCCTTGGTTATGATCAGGTGTCAAAGGATAATCTGAAGGTATCCTATACCGTCACAGATCAGTCTACCGGAGTAAAAACAACAACGGATATCACACCGACTGTTTATGAGAGTGAGGATGCATGGGAAGCTGCGTGTGGCGGCACAAAGACCGTAGGCGACAATGAGACCGTATTTATCGCAAGCACCGGAGAGCTGGTGTTTGGGAAAAATGTCAGTGCATCCCTGAAAACAGATCGTGCAGATATTAATGTAGAATACCAGAAGACCGGATTTAACAAAGGGGATGTCCGCCCGGAGTATTTCTATGACTGTACCGACATTACAGATCCTGCCAATCCAATCGAGTATAAGCAGGATGAAGATGGAGATGGAGTCCGTGATCCACAGCAGATCGAATATACGATCTCAACCGGAATCAATATCCCGGTCAACACACTTGCGAGCGATGCGTTTGACCCATCGGTCGCACAGGATGTCAATGAACTCCTAAACTGTGTGAACGCAGCCATCAATGCGAACGACAAGGTGGACAAGATCAAAGAGATGATGAAGAAGGAAGAATATTCCGATGCTACATCCCAGGCTACGTTAAAGACCTATCTGGATGCAGCACAGAAGGAAGCCGACTATGCGGATGACAACCTTCAGAAGACCTTCGGCTCCGGCATCACCAGATTTGACGAACATCTGAAACAGGTCAACAAGGCGATTACCAATGTGGGAAGTATCGAAGACCGCGTGAAACTGACACAGAACCGTGTCGAGAACCAGCAGGAGACCTTAAAAGAACTGAAATCCAACAACGAAGACAGGGATCTTTCAGATATCATCATCGATTTTTATGCGGCATACAATGCATACCAGTCATCACTGACTGCAGCAAGCCAGGTTGGATCAACCTCGCTGCTTGACTATCTCAGATAAATGCAGAATGGGACCGGATCGTTGGGGACACAGACCCTTCGATGTCAGTGTATGATAAGAAAATATACCCCGTCGGAGACGGGAAAGGAGAATAGACCATGAGGGCAGATACAAGATTATTTGGAACAATTGACATTGCAGATGATAAATTGATCACGATGGAGAAGGGGATGATCGGATTCCCGGATCTTCAGCACTTTGCATTGATTTTTGATGAGGAGCGTGGACTGGACAAAAGCAACATCATGTGGCTTCAGTCCATGGATGAGCCGGTTGTTGCGTTTCCGGTCATGATGCCATCAAAGATAAAACCGGATTATAATCCGAAAGTCAGCGAAGAAATGATCGCACCACTTGGAGATCTTACCCCAGACAATACATTTCTTCTGGTCACCGTAACCGTTCCGAAAGAAATCGAACAGATGGCAGTCAATCTGAAGGCTCCGATCATTGTCAATACAGACAATGAGAAGGCGGTACAGCTGATCGTAGAAGACGATTATCCGGTAAAATACAAAATCTATGACCTTCTTAAGGCAGAAAAAGAAGGGAAGGTGGAGTAAAAGATGCTGGCACTTACCAGAAAAAAAGGGGAATCCCTTGTTGTCAATAATAACGTTGAGATCACAGTGCTTGACATCCGCGGAGATCAGGTGAAGATCGGTATTTCAGCACCGAAAGATGTACCGATCTATCGTAAGGAAGTATATTTACAGATCCAGAAGGAGAATGAGGCAGCATCCAATGTGGACAACGTGGCTGCGATCAACAATCTTTTGAAATAAAAGGCTAAAAATGATAGGATCTCTGGAAGAAAAGCTCTGCATTGGCAGGGCTTTTTCCAGAAGAAACTCTAAATTATTATGCAAAACGACCGATATAACATGTAGAGATTTTAGATATTGCAGATGAAGTATCACACGGAGGTGTTATAGAATGGCAATTGAAGCAATAAAAACGGGCGTAACGTATCAGGGAAGTACAGCCCAGACAGAAGATAAAAGCAGTGTTTCCAATACTGCGGCTGTATCAGCAGCAGAACAGACGGAGCAGAATGGTACAGGCAGCAGCCCGGCGGTGGCAGATGAGACCGCAGAGCATGACGGGAAAGTAGAACAGGAAGAGAAGCAGACCACAGGCTCAAAGCAGATCCGCAAAGCAATTGATGAGATCAATAAGAAAGCAGTGAATTCGGAAGCAATCTTCGGGATTCACGATAAGACGAACCGCGTCATGATCAAGATCATCGACAAAGATACAAAGAAAGTGATCAAGGAATATCCACCGGAGAAGACACTTGACATGATCGCCAAAGTATGGGAGATGGCAGGCCTAATGGTGGATGAGAAAAGGTAGGATGTCATTTGCACAGCATATAAATTAGATAGAATACATGATATCGTGATATATCAGGAATGGAGGAACATATGCCAATCAGACTTACGGGATTAACATCCGGATTAGATACCGAATCCATTATCTCGGCTTTGGTATCTTCATACAGTTACAAAACAAACAAATATAAGAAAGCCCAGACCAAGCTCTCCTGGAAACAGGACGCATGGAAATCACTCAACACAAAGGTATACAGCTTGTATACAAGTCTTGACTCCATGCGTTTTACCAAAAGCTATAACCTGAAATCAACCAGTGTTTCGGACACAACGAAGGCAAAGGTTACTGCTTCCGGTGATGCACCAAATGGCACACAGAAGCTGAATGTCCTTAAGATCGCACAGGCTGGATATCTGACCGGGGGAAAGCTGTCAGGCAGCACAACAACAGGAACAACACTTGCGGAGCTTGGATATACCGGTGGTGATGGCAAAGTGGATCTGAAACTGGGAGACGGCACAACCAAATCCATCACAGTAAGCCAGGGAACAACGGTTAACGATTTTATCAAATCCTTAAAAGATGCAGGTGTCAGTGCCAACTTTGATGCGGCCAATAAGCGTATCTACGTCAGTTCAAAAGAAACCGGTGTGGACAATGATTTTACCCTGACTGGCGGCAATGTGGATGGAGCAAATGCATTGACAGCGCTTGGTCTGAACGTGAATTCCTCAGCGACAGAAGCCACTTATCAGTCGTATACACAGTACTATGATTCGAACAGTGCAACGTTGACCCAGAATGTAAAAGATGCGGTCACAGCATATCAGAACGCAAAGAACGCATACGATAAGGCTAGTGCACAGAACAGCAATATGTCGTCCGCATATGGATATGCATCCGCATATTCTGCAATGCAGGATGCACTTAATAAGACAGGGCTGAGCGATACACAGAAGGATCAGCTTGTAAAACTTTTATCGATGTCAGATGCCGCACGCAGCAATTCAGTTATTGGTTCTGATGGCAATATTTACACAGCAGAGACCAGCGATGATGGCAATACGATCTATTCCTATGAAGATCATGGAACAAAGAAATACATTAAGGGCATTACAACCTATGCAGAAGCGGGTGATTCCAGCAAGACCTATACTTTAAAGGATGACGGAACAACACTTGTTGGCGCAGATAACAAAGAATATAAAGCGACAGGTAAGAAAGATTCGGACGGAAATGCTATCTATGCCAACACCACAGATGGGACAACAACAGAGATTACGATCAAGGCAACAACAAATTATTATGCATCGACCGCAAGCGAAAAAGATACCGGAAAAGATCAGATCAAAGCCGGCGATACGGTCTATAAACAGAATGATGATACAACATGGACCGGCTCCGATGGAAAAATCTATCAGCTTGACGGAACCAATAAGCTCGTTGAAGTAACAAAAGATTCCGATGGTAAGATCACAAAGGTGGATGGAGGTAAAGAGGTAAGCTTTGCAGATGCCGACCGTACAGACATCATGAAGACGGAGTATGCGACCGGTTCTGCAATCAGCAGTGTCCAGAAAGCGTCCGATGCATTATCCGATATGAAGGCGTCCATTAAGACAAATGCTTCACTGACAACCGACGACGAACTGAACTCTTATATCAGCACGTTAAGCAGCAACATCAGCACGGTGAACACCTATGAAGGAACAACAGATACCGTGCTTGCAGACAGCGATACATATTCCAGAAAGAGCATTGTATCTGCAGTGCATAATGCATACAGCAGCAACGGAGCTGATGGTGTAACCGCTTATGAGAATACCCTTGCGGGCGCGATCAGCCAGAACAACACTGCAATGACAGCAGACCAGACGGTCATGGATAACAACCAGGTTCTGGCAGATATCGCAGCAATGGAAGATGGAACCGGGAAAGATAATGCGATTGCTGATTTTGTACAGAAAGTACAGTCTGCACATGACATCAGTGCGAATACAACGTATAATACCGATGCGAAGAAAATTGATGGAACCGATGCGGAGATCACGCTGAATGGAATTAAATATACAGGAAGCAGTAACTCGTTCTCTATCAACGGTCTGAACATCGAAGCACAGGCAGTCACCGGAGACGGCGATGCGAATGCCATCTCGATCACGACCAAGACCGATACACAGGGAATGTACGATAAGATTAAGGAATTCCTGTCTCAGTACAACTCCATTATCAATGAGATCACCTCTCTTTATAACGCAGATTCCGCAAAAGGATATGAGCCTCTGACCGATGATGAGAAGAGCGCAATGTCCGATAAAGAGGTCGAGAAGTGGGAAGAAAAGATCAAATCTTCTCTGTTACGGCGCGATGATACGCTGGATGGTCTGATGAGTGCCATGACTAATGCTATGAGTAAGGGCTATGAGGTGGATGGCAAGAGTTACAGCCTGTCAAGCTTCGGAATCAGCACGTTAGGATATCTGAATGCACCGAAGAACCAGCAGTATGCTTATCATATTGATGGAGATGAGGATGATTCGGTAGTATCTGGAAATACAGACAAACTGATGACCGCTCTTACAAATGATCCGGATACGGTAGTGTCTTTTATGCAACAGTTGGCTACTGGCCTATACAATGCTGTTGGAGATAAAATGAAATCATCTACCATGAGCAGTATTTATACGGTATATAATGATAAGGAAATGGCATCAGAGTACAGTGACTATACGGATCTGATCAAGAAATGGGAAGAAAAATTATCAGACAAGGAAGACTACTATTACAAGAAATTCTCAAGCATGGAGACTGCTTTATCCAAATTGAACAGTCAGTCTTCATCATTCAGCAGTTATTTCGGATCGTAAATAGTATATTATACAAGGCAATGCAAGGCATATCTGACAGGGTATGACTTACATGGAGTAAGGAGAATACATGTTAGCAAATCAGGGTTACGCAGCATATGCAAATAATAAAATTACAACAGCATCACCGGCAGAACTTACCTTAATGCTCTATGATGGAGCAATCAAATTCTGCAATATTGCAATTGTTGGCATCGAACAGAAGGATATCCAGAAAGCCCATACGAATATTGTAAAGGTGGAACGGATTATTGAAGAATTTCAGGCAACTCTGGATCATAAGTATCCGGTTGCAAAGGATTTTGATGAAGTATACAAGTATCTGATGATGCGCTTGAGGGAGGCTAACATAAAGAAGGACAAAGAGATCCTGGAAGAAGTGTTAAAGCATCTTCGCACCATGCGGGATACATGGAAAGAGGTTATGCGCCTAGCACATAGCAGATAATTCATGGTAAACAGGAGAAACGTTGTGGACAATACAGCAAAAACATATTTACAGATATTAGATCAGAGCCTTGACAAGAAAATCAATGTATTGAATCGCATTATTGAACAGGATCAGATCCAGCTTGGACAGCTGCAGGATCCCAATCTGGACCCGGATGATTTTGACCAGACAGTTGAGAAAAAGGCAAAACTGATCGAGGAACTGGAACTTCTGG
>ERZ1034928.1051-NODE-1051-length-10761-cov-3.140575_pt1 | contig 10761 bp, 11 predicted proteins | sample MGYA00520627_ERZ1034928 | MGnify/ENA primary metagenome ERZ1034928 (study PRJEB33766, sample SAMN09781755) | gut metagenome | biome: gut microbiome | host: Homo sapiens | place: Madagascar | study: EMG produced TPA metagenomics assembly of the PRJNA485056 data... | reverse complement strand
AATTTAGCCTATCAAAATAACATTTGCAATAAATTAACTTTTTTATTTTAGCCTGAAACAAAGAACAAGGAGCTATTAAAATGAAAAATTTGATTATATTAGCCGGTGTTTTGAGTCTGGCCGCCGGTTTGGTTGAGGCCAGAGTAACCCCGATTACCGACTGGAACAACGCCATGAGCGAACGGGTTAATATTCCTAACAAAAGCGCCTCAGTTTGCGCCGAAGCTTGCCCCGGATACGATTATACCGTTACTTATTGCTATACTCTCGGCGATGTTTTGGAAAACTGCGAAGTTGAGGGTTGCAGTTACTTTCACCGCTGCGTATCCAATCAGGCGCAACAGCCGCAGCAATAATACCAAATTTATTTATCGCGGCGGGAAACAAGCTCTAAGATAAAATCGGCGGCGTTTTGACTAGGCGTCTGCTCGCCGTTGCTCAAAATCTCTTTTACTCTGGCAAAACCTTCTTGCTCGCGCTCATACAATTCGCCCTTCTTCAGCAACTCTTGAATTGTGCGGCTGATATTGCCGGCGGTGCATTGTTCTTGCAAAAGCTCCGGCACAACCAAACGCCCCAGCATAATATTGGTGAGGTTTACAAACTGGATTTTGAGAAATCGCGAGGCAATCCAAGCGGTAAGCTTAGATACTCGATAGGTTATCAGATGTGGAATGTGGCAGATTGCCAACTCCAAAGCCACGGTGCCAGAGGCGGCGATAGCGGCGCTTGAGGCCTGAAAAGCATCATAGCGATCATCTTGAGTCTCAACAATTTGCAACGGCAAACCACAGTCTTTAGTCAGATCTTTGACCATTTTTGCCACCGTGCGCACAGTGGGAATCACAAAATAAAGATTTTGATCTTGCTTTAGTAGTTGGGCGGCACTCTCCAAAAACACCGGCAATAATTTGCTGACTTCGGTTTTGCGGGAGCCTGGCAAAATTGTGATAATCCGCTTATCAGACGGAATCTTAAAGCGTGTCCGAAAAGCCGTGCCGTCGGCGTGCAGAACCTCACTCTCAATCACCGGATGGCCGACAAAAACGGTTTCCAGTTTGTAAGGCGTAAAATACTTGGGTTCTTGAGGCAGCAACGTCATCAGGGCATCTATGTATTTATACATGGTGCGGGCGCGTTTCTTTTTCCAAGCCCAGACTTGCGGCGCGACATAGTGCAACTGCGGAATACCAAGCTTGAGTTTGCGCAAGGCCTTATGCACACGAGAACAAAAACTCCAACTGTCAATAGTGATAACAATATCCGGCTGAACTCGCACAATATCGGCCACGGTGTTTTTGATATGGCGCAGCACTTTGGGAATACTTGGGATAACCTCCACCAAACCCATAATGGCCAAATCAGAAATATCAAACAACGGCTTCAGCCCCTCGGCCTCCATAGTATCACCACCCAAGCCAAAGAACTCCACTTTGCCGCCGGTCTTCTGGCGTAAAGCCCGCATCAGACGGGAACCGAGCAAATCTCCCGAAGGCTCGCCGGCAATCAGATATACTTTCAAATTTTTCAACGCGGAGTTACTCCTATCACAAAAAGCCCATATTTATCAGCCAGTTTAATGACCTCAGTTTCATCAACAATCAAACCGTTGCCGGCGTGAACCGCAATGCCACGCAGGCCGGTTTCATGAGCGCGTTCAACCGTGCGAGTGCCGATTGTCGGCAAATCAATGCGCATATCTTGCTGGGGTTTGCGCAATTTTACCAACACACCGCCGGCGCCTTTGCGCTTATATTCTCCGCAACGACGTATCAGCTCGTCAGTACCTTCTATGCCCTCGACGCCAAGCACCAGACCTTGCTGCACAACCACAGCCTGACCTACATCTAGCTTGCCAAGCTCGGCAGCAACCTCAATCCCGCGTTCAATATCGGCCAAAGCTTGTTTATCTGGCTTGTGTTTGCCCAAAACGCCGGATTTCACCAAAATATCTGGCATAACCTCATGAACACCCTTAACCGCCATGCCTTCTGATTCAATCTCTTTGACCAGGGCGCGCAAAATACCGTCATCGCCCAAAGCCTTAGTGCCGATTTTGGCAAAAAACGCCGTAGTGCGCAGATCCGGAACCAAATCAAAAAAACCGGGGCGACGGATTGTGCCAATCATAACCACATCTTGCACTTTTTCTTCCGCCAAACGCTTAAAACCTGTGCCGGCCTGCCCGATGCGAATCCATTGATGAGGAATATTGTCATTAAAAAATGATTTGTCAGCATTGCCCTCAATGGCCAAAACAAAGAAATCTCGCCCTTGCTCCTGACAATGGCGCACCAACAAAGCGGGGATACTCCCGCCGCCGGCGATGATACCTAATTTGCGCGTGTGTGTTGTCATCTGTCTGTTCTAAAAAAGGTTAACCTGTTTCGTTTATAATAAAATTTAAGGGAGTTGGCAATAGCAAACTCCCTTATCCTTAGTCGGTTAAAGCATTATTCGGCTTGCATAACGTTGCGGCGGCCGGATAATGATTCTTCGATGAATTTAATCTGTTCCATTACCATATCGTTATCGTGGAACTTTTCTTTTGCCTCAGCTACGCGAGATTCAAAAGTACCGCTTTTGCCTTTGAAAATAAACATAAAGGCGCGGGTGATAGATTTGACGGTATGCTCATCAAAGCCGCTTCTCTTGAGTCCGATAACGTTCAAACCGCGTAATTTGCCGCGATCTCCGGTAACAATGGCAAACGGTATAACATCACGGTCAACGCCGGTCATTCCGCCAATCATGGTCTTGCGTCCGATACGGCAGAATTGGTGAACCGCGGAGTTGCCGCCCAAAATTACGCCATCACCCAAACGAACGTGTCCGGCAATTACCGCGTTATTGGTCATAATTACATTGTTGCCGACAACACAGTCGTGAGCAATGTGCGAGTTAATCATAAACATACCATCATCACCGACTTTGGTAATCAGTTTTTCCGGAGTTTCTCCGGCAATGGGATTTTGCCCCTTTGGAGTACCACAGTGCATGGTGACATTTTCACGGATTACGTTGCGTTTGCCGATTACCAGTTTGGCATCAGGCTGAAATTCATTGCCGTGATCTTGCGGACCGCCGCCCAATACCGCACCGGGGAACACGATTGTTCCCTCGCCGATAGTAGTATCGCCCATAATGGTAACCCGACCAAGCAAGCGGACGTTTTCGCCGATTTTGGCTTGAGCGGAAATCCAGCACAAAGGCCCGATCTCAGCGCTGTCAGCAATTTGAGCGCCGGTTTCAATAATTGCGGAAGGATGAATTTTAGCCATGTTTTTATTCCTTAAAACAGTTAATAGATACTGATAAATTAAAAAATTTTTGGACTGATGTAAAAACACATAATATTTCTGCACTGTAATAAACAAAAGCCGCTCATTTGAGCGGCTTTCGGTTATCCGACAATCATGGCGGTAAATTCTGCCTCGGAAACAACCTGTCCATCTACCATGCTCTGCCCCTTAAAGACATACACATTGCGGCGCTCCCGAATTTTTTCGACGTGCATTTTCAGTTGGTCGCCGGGTTTTACCGGTTTGCGGAACTTTACTCCGTCAATCGACATAAACAACACACTCTTTTTGTTTACCTGATAATCAGGCACGGCAGAAATCACCAAAGCTCCGGCGGTTTGCGCCATTGCCTCAATCTGCAACACACCGGGCATAACCGGATTTCCAGGGAAATGCCCCTGAAAAAACTCCTCATTCATGGTTACATTTTTGAGACCGACGCCCTTTTCGCCGGGGATCTCAACTTCCAATCGATCTATCAGCAAAAACGGATAGCGATGCGGAAGCATATGCAAAATTTCTTCGATTGTGTAAATTTTATTTTCTGACATAAATTTCCTCTTTTATTACTTTTTTACGGCCTTCTGAACAAATGAAACCTGGCGCATAAAATCTTTGAGGGGTACGGCCGGATATCCCATAAGCACGGCACCGGAGTCAACATCGCGCATAATGCCTGATTGAGCGCCAATTTGCGCGCCGGTTCCAATCTTTAAGTGATCGGCAACTCCAACCTGGCCACCACAGACAACATAATCACCAAATTCACAGCTGCCGGCGATACCGGTCTGAGAGACCAAAATACAGCCGCGGCCGAGAGAATTGTTATGCGCAAGCATTACTAAGTCATCAATACGGCAACCGTCGCCAATCACCGTATCATCAAGAGCACCGCGATCCACGCAAGTGTTGGCGCCAATCTCGACATCGTTGCCGATGATTACTCGCCCAAGCTGCGATATTCTCTTGTGTTGTCCGGCAATCATCATAAACCCGAAACCGTCCCAGCCAATGCGGGCGCCGCCATATATATAGCAATTATTACCCATAAGACAATGCATAATGTTGGCATGGCTGCCAATGCGGCAGTTATCCCCGATTACGCAATCATGAGCTATCACGGCATGAGGTTCAATAATGCATCCCGAACCAATCTTTACATTTTCGCCAATAACGGCATAGTCGCCGATATAGCAATTTTCCCCAATAGTCGCCGATTTGGCAATAACTGCTGTCGGCTTGATTTCCGCCGAGGGCAAAACCTCGGAATAAAGGGCGTAATTCAACTTTACAAAACCCAAATGAGGATTATCCGATATCAGCTTAATTACATTGGGAGCAACAAATTCAGCCAACTCTGGAGTGGTTACGCAAGCTGTGGCCTTAATCTCCGCGCCGGCGGCCTTTTTCTTCTTGTCAAAGAAAAAACAGATATCTCCTTCTCCGGCTTTAGCCAGTGTGGCCAGCTCTTTTATCTCAACTTCTGACCGGCTTTTGTCTTGCAGTTCCGCACCGCAAATCTCAGCAACCTTGGCCAGAGTGAAAGGGCCGTTATTTTTATAAAAACGGGAATCGACCATTATATTTCTCCTTATAAACGCGTACCAAAATTCAGACGGAAGACTTGAGTCTCATCGTATTTTTCTTTAACCAGCGGGAAGCCGAAGTCAATATCAATCTGGCCCATCGGCGACAACCATTGGAAACCAAAACCAGCGGCCACACGAGGACTTGAAGAATAATCAACATCGGCAGAATTCATATTATCAGGCTTGCCCAGCATTCCCATATCCACAAAGGTGCGACCTTTGATGCCAACCTCATCCAGACCAATCGGGAAAGACACCTCGCCGCCGGTATAAACCATCCAGTTGCCGCCTAAAGCGTCTTTAGTATATTTGTCGCGAGCGCCGATACCGGCAACATCAAACCCACGTAAAGTCATGCCGCCCAAGTAATAGCGGTTGGACAAACGCACGTCTTTGCCGCCGTAACCGGTGATATAACCGGCATTGGCAAAAAACTTGAAAGTGTAGTAATCGGCCAGAGTGTAGTAGCGATAAGCCTTGGCGTCAAATTTGAGATATTTCTCATCTCCGCCGGCGCCGGCAAGATCATTGCCAAAAGACAAATAATAGCCGTCTTTGGGCGAAATGTAGCTATCGCGTTTATCATAGACTATGGTTTGACCAACAGAGGAATCAACGTATTTGCCTTCTTCATCTTTGATGTATTTTGAAGCACTGCTGCCAACATGGCTAATCTCATCATTACGCAAGGTGTAACGCACTTGCTGAGACAAATCATCGGTATAATTCCAGCCCATGCGCAAACGCCCGCCGGTGGTGGAACTGTCGTAAGAACTCTCGTCCTGATAGTCTTCTTCTGTCCGGAACAAATCAAAACCGGCACGCAAACGACGCCCCATAAAGTATGGCTCGGTAAAGCTCAGGTTGTAGTCCTGCGAACGTTGGGACACTCCGGCATCAAGGCTCAAACGCTGTCCCAAACCACGGAAATTGTTTTCGGTTACGCCGGCGCGAACCGTGGCACCATTAACAGTTGAATAGCCAATGCCAACATTGAAATAACCGGTTGATTTTTCCTCGACCTTAACATTTAAATCAGCTTTGTTGGCGTCTTTGGGAGCAGTGTCAATATCAACTTTGCTGAAATAATCCAAATTTTCAACGTTGCGTCGAGAATCTTTGATTTTGGAAACGTTAAACGCGTCGCCTTCCTCAATTCTGAACTCGCGGCGAATGACCTCGTCATAAGTACGGGTGTTGCCGCTGATGTTGATGCGATCAATAAACACACGGTCGCCTTCATTGATATGAAAGATGACATTCAGGTCGCCGGTTTCGGTGTCTTTGATCAACTCAGGATTAACATCAACAAAGGCAAAACCTTTTTTGCCCAGCTCATCAGTCAGAGCGGTGATTGTTTTTTCTACTTTTTCGTTGTTGTACCAGTCACCGACTTCAAACTCAACATATGAACGGAAATCATCAGGATTGACGTCGGCAATGGCGGATACAATGTCAATGTTGCTAATCCGATAGCGTTTGCCCTCATCCAACACATAGGTCAGAACAAAAGATTTGTGATCGGGACTTAATTCGGCAACCGCTGAAACCACGCGAAAATCGGCATAGCCGCGCTTGAGATAAAAACGGCGCAACAATTCTTTGTCATAGTTGGTCTTCTCGGCATCATAGTTTTCTGAAGAAGAAAAAATACGATACCAGCGGCTCTCTTTGCTCATAATGACTTCTTGCAAATCATCGTGATCATAACGATGATTTCCCACAAAATTAATCTTGTCAATAACCGCCAACGGCCCTTCATCTACCTTAAAAATTAAATCAACACGATTTTGATCGCGCTTGATAATCTGCGGCTCGACTACGGCAGCATATCGACCGGTGCGCTTATATACTTCCAAAATTCGGCGAACATCTTCCTGCACTTTGGCGCGGGAATACATGGAACGCGGAGCAAGTTTGACCTCAGAGGTCAACATGTCATCATCAACCTTGTCATTGCCATCAAACAACACTTTGTTAATAACCGGATTTTCTTCAACCTTAATCATTAACACGCCTGATGAATTCACATTTAGAGAAACATCATTAAACAAACCGGTGGAATACAACTGTTTTAGAGCCGTATCCAATTTGGCCTCGTCGGTAATGCTGTTTTTTTGCACGTCAACGTAAGACAAAACCGTTTCAGGCTCCACTCTTTGCAATCCTTCAACTTTAATATCTTGAACATACACCGAGGCGGAAGCCGCAGAAACCCCGCATAATAAGGCCGTAGCAAAAGTCCCTAATTTAAGTAGTTTCATAATTTTCTGTTCCTTTACGAAAACCAGCGGTTAAACAAGTGGGCAAAATCATTATATGTGGCAAACAACATTAATGACACCAACAAGAATAGTCCAAATCTAAAAATACACTCTTTAACGCGATTGTCAATTTCATGACGAGTGATAATCTCAATAGTGTAGATTACAACATGGCCGCCATCAAGCAAGGGAATCGGGAAAAGGTTTAACAACCCCAGATTAATGGAAAACAAAGCCATAAAAGCAATAAAGTCTAGAACGCCATTTTCTTTAGTGATATCTCCAGACATTTCAGCAATGCGCAAAATTCCGCCGACTTCTTCCGAACCGCGCTTGCCGGTAATAATCTGTCCGATGCCGCGCAAAGTTACTTCGGTAATCCGCCAGGTTTCGGCGGTGGCGTCATACAAAGCCTGCGGCAAAGAAATTTGCTCAGGCTTAACCTCCACCACACTGACCGAACGGACGCCAAGCATCGGTTTTTGCTCTTTGGGCTGATTGGCCTCAATTTCCAAAGGCACAATTTTAAGCGGGAAAGTCAAATGAATGATTTTGCCGTCACGCTCAATCTCTAGGCGGACATCACCTTGAGTGTGCATACTGACTTCCTGACTAAGCTCGGTAAAAGAAGCAATGGTTTTGCCATCAACTTTCAAAATTTTATCACCGGACAAAACTCCGCCGGCCTCAGCCGCACCGCCTTTGATAACCTCGCCGACAACCGCCGGAAAATCCAGTTTGCCAAGAAAGAAAAATATGGAGGCAAAAACCAAAATGGCAAAAAGATAATTGGCTCCGGGGCCGGCCAAAACAATGGCCAGTTTTTTGAATGGGTTTTGCGTGGCAAAAGCAAATTTTTTATCTTCTTCATTAAGGGTGGCGGCGGCGTCGGTGCTACTGGTGGCATCATCATCTCCCAAAAACCGACAATATCCGCCTAAAGGAATTGCCGCCAACTGCCACTCGGTTCCGTGTTTGTCTATCCGGCTCCACAATTTTTTGCCAAAACCGATGGAAAAATGAGAAACTTTTACACCGCAAAGTCTGGCCACCATAAAATGCCCAAGCTCATGCACAAAAACCAATACGCCTAATAAGACAATAAACGGTACTACATAGTACGCCGTATTAATCAGCCAATCCATAATCTGACCTTCTTATAAAATATACAAAACATAGCGGAACAACACATAGACCAGCGGGGCGGCAAAAATCATACCGTCAATGCGATCAAAAATTCCGCCATGACCAGGAATCAAGTTGCTGGAATCCTTGAGATTTAAGGAACGTTTGATTTGAGATTCCACCAAATCACCCATCTGCGCCACAACCGCCAAAACAGCGGCCAAAGCGCCATAGTATTGCAAGTGAGCTCCGGCGCCGGCATAATAGCAGAACAAGTTGCCGAAGATAACCGAAAACAGCATACCGCCAAACAACCCAGACCAGGTTTTGTTGGGGCTGATTTTGGGAGCAAGTTTTGGACCTTTGAGCGAACACCCAACCACCAAACCGCCAACATCTACCGACCAGACGACCAGCATAAACCAAAAAGTTATGCCAAAACCAACCAACTCATACAACCACATGATTGAGCCAATGCCTATGGATATGTAGGCAACGCCCAAAACCAACAGATTGCGACGAGCCTCGCTTTTGGCTTTGAACCAGGCCAATGCCAAAGCCGCAATCAGAACGGCAAAATACGGCCAGCTAGGCCCCATAACAATGGCGATGGTAACAGTGAAAAGATATAAGATTGCGAAAAAAGCCCCGCGAACCGAAGGAACCATTTGCGCCCATTCCCATGAGAGCAAAGCGCCGGCCAACAAAGCCAAAATTTGAATATACGGATATCCGGCAAACAAACACCAAATTACTGTCGGCGCCAGAATCAAGGAGGTAACCGTGCGCTTGAGCAGCGATTTCAGTTTAGTTTTTTCCATATCTTCTCTCCCGTTTGCTAAAATCGGTTATAATTTTTTCGAGCTCCTGCTTATTAAAATCCGGCCATAAAGTCGGTGTAAAAGCCAATTCCGCATAGGCCAGCTGCCAGAGCAGATAGTTGCTCAGACGCTGTTCTCCGCTGGTGCGAATAACCAAATCGGGATCCGGCACATCTTTGGTATAAAGCATACCTGAAAACATTTTAATATCAATATCTTCAAGGTTAATATCCCCTTTTTGTGCATGAGCGGCAATTTTTTGAGCGGCACGCACAATCTCTTGTCTAGAACCGTAGCTCAAGGCTATGCACAAAGTGAGCCGGTCATTGGTGCTGGTGTCATGCTCAATTTTATACATTTGCTCAACGATGTCCGCATCCAACATATCTCGCTCGCCGATAAAAATTATGCGGACACCATTTTCTTGAATCTCCTTAAACTCAGATTTAAGATATTGACGCAACAAATCCATAAGCCCCGACACTTCAGACGGATCACGCTGCCAGTTCTCGGTTGAGAACGCATATACGGTAACATATTTGATGCCCAGCTCTCCGGACGCGCGAACAATGTTTTGCAAGGTCTCGGCGCCCTTGCGATGCCCCGCCAATCTGGGAAGGCCTCTTTTTTGCGCCCAGCGACCATTGCCGTCCATAATGATGGCAACATGCCGCGGCGGTATATGTTCAGAAGTCACTGCCGCTACCCCTAAACCTGCATAATATCTTTTTCTTTTTGCGCCATCAACTCATCTATCTTTTTGATAGAATCGTCGGTGAGTTTTTGAATTTCATTCTCAAAACGCTTTTCATCATCTTCAGACACCGCATTGTCTTTTTTGAGTTTTTTAATCTCGTCCAGAGAATCGCGGCGGATATTGCGAATAGCCACCTTGTTGTTCTCGGCATATTTGCCGGCGACTTTCAGCAGTTCTTTGCGGCGTTCTTCCGACAACGGCGGAATCGGAACGCGAATCAGCTGGCCGTCAGAGGCGGGATTCAGCCCCAAATCGGACTCCATAATGGCTTTTTCCACCGCTTTGGCCAAGCTTCTGTCCCAAACGCTAACCGAAAAAGTGAGAGCATAAGGAACCGAAACAGTACAGACCTGAGCCAACGGAGTGGGCGAGCCATAAGCTTCAACCATAATACCGTCAAGCAGGCTCACATGAGCGCGGCCGGCGCGCAAACTGCCAAATTCTCCTTTTAGAGAATCGAGAGTTTTATCCATACGCTCTTTGGCATCAGTTTTGATAGAATTAAAATCAGACATATTTAACCTCGTTATTTGATAATTGTAAATTTTCCTTTGCCGCTGACGGCATTTTCCAAAGCATTTTCGCCATGCTGGCTGAAAACAACAATCGGAATATGGTTTTCTTTGGCTAACGCCACCGCGGTCAGATCCATAACTCCCAAACTGCCTTGAATGACTTCATCATAGCTAATGGAATCATATTTTTTGGCATTTTGGTCTTTTTTGGGATCGGCACTGTAAACACCATCAACCTGCGTGGCTTTGAGCAAGACATCACACTGCATCTCAGAGGCTCGCAACGCTGCTCCGGTATCAGTAGTAAAGTATGGATTGCCGGTGCCGCCAGCAAAAATTATGATCCGCCCTTTTTCAAGATGTCGCAAGGCGCGGCGATACATATAAG
>ERZ1034928.1048-NODE-1048-length-10776-cov-5.901968_pt1 | contig 10776 bp, 10 predicted proteins | sample MGYA00520627_ERZ1034928 | MGnify/ENA primary metagenome ERZ1034928 (study PRJEB33766, sample SAMN09781755) | gut metagenome | biome: gut microbiome | host: Homo sapiens | place: Madagascar | study: EMG produced TPA metagenomics assembly of the PRJNA485056 data... | reverse complement strand
GATCTTATCGCGGTCGCGCTGGAATTCGGTTCGCAGGAAATCCGGCTCGCCCGAGCGCGCACGGCCCTCAGATTCGTCGGACTTGGCCGCATCCGGGCTCAAGAGCGCATGCTCGCGCAGCTGCTGGTCCTCGCGGTGAACGACGTTCATGGCTACCCTCCCGACCTTCAAGTTTCAGGCATAGCAGCAGTATACCGCGCTAGGGGCGCCGCGGCGTGCAGCGGCAAGGCGGATGAGCACCATGATGTCGAATTATGGAAAGGTTGACGCGGACATGAAACGAATAAGCCACAGACGAGGAGAAAGAAGTATCATGGTTCACCAGTGCAACGATTTAATGACATGAAAGGCCGTCATGAGCGATACCTCGACCGAATACCGCAAACCCGGGAAGTATCTTCTGGATTCAACGTTTTTCGTGGCGTTCGAGCTTGCCCATGAAGGCCTCAAGGAAGGCCTTCGCGAAGCAAGCTGTCTGAACTGCACGCAATATCGCGTGCTCGTGAAGCTTGCCGCCGCCGAGCCCGAGCCCATCGGGCAGAAGAATCTGGGCATGATATTGGACCTGAAGCCCAACGTGATCACCCATGCGGTCAACACGCTGGAGGACGCCGGCTTCGTCGAGCGCATCCATACGCCCGGGAAACGAGGGAGCCGCGTGCGCGTGCTCGAAGCCGGCATCAAGCACATCGAACAGGCCAATCCCGCCATCATCGCCCAGCTCTACCGCATCTTCCCCACCCAAACCGCGCCGTTCCGCTCGATCTGCGAGGCCGCCGTCATGGCCGGCGCCACCATCGAGCCGCCGCTGTCCCGCGAGATGTCGCGCAAATTCTTCGCCTCCCGCGCCCTGGCCTCCTTCGAGGTGCTGCGCAAGCGCATAGAGAAAGCCTTGGAGGAGTCATGCGACGGCGCCACGTTCAGCGAATGCCGCGTACTGCAGCGTCTAGGCGAGGTGGGCTACCCCATGCGCATCGTCGACCTGGCGCGGCAGCTGAAGCTCACGAGCGCCACCGCCGTGCGGGCAACCGACCGCCTGGCCGAACGCGGCTGGGTCGAGCGCATGAGCGCGCCCGACGACCGCAAAGCCGTGTACGTGGCCTGCACCGACGAGGGGCGCCATATGCAGGACGTTGTGCTCGCGGGCGTGGACCGCATCGCCACGCAGTACCTGTGGAGCCGCCTTGCCCCCGAAAAGTGCCGCGATATCGCCATGGCAGGCCACGTGGTGATGGCCGACCTGCAGCAACGCGAGGAAGCCGAGCGTCTGAGCACCCTCACGCAGCTGCGCCCCTTGAAACAGTGATACGCGGGGCTTCCCTACCGTGGCGACCCCGTTCGCGCGCGATCTGATGCACGGGTCTCGACGGCATATCTAAGCGAAAACCCGCTTTGAATCCCATGCGCGCTCCCGCTCCGTCGAAAGCGGAACGGCTTGCCCCAAAACGAAACAAGGGCGTTGGCTTGAGCCAACGCCCTTGTTGCGAATACGCGATTATGCGCGGCTCGCCACTTCTTGAGCCTGATCGTACGTCAACCACCCATCAGGGATGGGCGCATCATCATGGCATTGGCTGCACGCGTTCACCGAAGCACGATGCGCCTTATGGCAATCTCCGCAGTCGAGCTGCTGCCCATGCATGGCCATATGTGGATTACGCTCGCCATACTGCGCCGTCGCCTTCACCAAGTCCTGGCGCATGATGTTATGGCACGCCGAGTTCAAGCAGAATGCATCGCCGTCCTGGTTCAGCCACTCGCCGAGCTGCTCGGTATCTCGCTCCCCAAGCACCAACCCATAGGTTTCGTTGGCGTACAGCGGCATATTGCCGGTTGCCCACTCGCTCACCTCGGTCAGCTGCTGCGACATGGTGGGTTTGTGGCAGCTCAGGCAGTTCGCATCAGCACCGCCTTCCTCTTTCGGCACCGCATGCACCACGGCCAACATGGAATCGGTGTTCTCCACCGTGTTCCCCCATTTGTCGATGCCCTGCACGCCCGGCTCCTGCTCGAACGCGACAAGATATGGATCCATGGGCGTATGGCAAATGGCGTTGCAAAAGCTGGGCTGCTCATGCCAAACCCAAAAGCCCCCGCCGGCAACTGCCGCGACCACCGCCACCACAGCCACGGTGATCGGCCACTTGCGGTTTATCCTGCGAGGCTCGCCGGTCCCGTTTTGCTCGCTCATGTGTTTCAACCCCCCCTTTCTGGAAATGAATCGGAATATGCTAGCGGTTACCCCCGAGCGCGCAGCTCGCTTTTGCTCGGGAGCTTCGGAGAGAATGTCGCCTACGCTTTATCCGAGCATGGACAATGCCTGGTCGGCCGCCGCTTCGGCCTTATCCAGGGTTTCGAACGTCAAATCGGGGTTGTGAGCGCCCTCGCTGTTCTCGACCATCACGAAATCCCAGTAGAACTGCGCGTTGCGCTGCAGTTTCCACAGGGCGGCAAGCTCATCGGAAGGAGCCTGCTTGTTGCCGGCGTCCTTGGCGGCCTTGATCGAGGCGATCTCGTCAGCGTACTTGCCGGCGATCTTGTTCGTCATATCCTCGATCTTCTCGCTGATCGAGGTGACGCGCTGCTCTTCCTTAGCCTGCGTAGCCGCAACCTCGCTCTTCAGGTCGGCATGGCAGTTGTTGCAGTCGTTTGCCAGCATATCCTCGTTCTCAAGCGGGCTGATCCAATCATGAGACGTGTATGCGGTGCCGTCCTCGGCGACTTCGGTCCCCATATGGCAGTCGGAGCAGGTGTATCCGATGCGCGCCATGGTGGTGGATTCCCCGCCGTAGATGGTTTCGAACTCCGGATGCTGCACCTTGATCATAGGCGCCATGGTGTCGGCATGATTCCAGTCGGAGAAGTTCATGTCATCGTAATAGGCAAGGATGGCATCGGGCGTCATCTGGTCGGTGCCGGTGTAGGGGTTCGTCGTCGCCTTCGTGGTCGGATCGAAATAATACTCGTTGTGGCACTGACCGCACGTTTGGCTGGCCAGCGGCGCCTTCTTCTCGTTGTTCACGTCGTCGCCGAGCGCCCTCACGAAGAACTTGTTGCCCACGACCAATTGCGTGGGGTCGTTCTCATGGCAGTTATAGCAGCTGATGGGCTCATCGAACTGATCGATCATGTCCTTGAATTTTCCTTGATAAGCCGTATCGCCCTCTGCATTCACCAACGCGGTATATTGCGGGGTCTTGCACGAGATGCAGTTGGCGAGCTGCTCCTTTTTCTGCGTACGCGGCGTCTCCTTCACCGTATCGAGCGCGTGCGTATGACCGTGCGCCTCATCATAGCCAAGCGCAAAGGCATATCCCTTGTACATGGTGTTCAGCGCAGGGTACAGCTGCAGGTAATCGTGCTTGCCCTCGGTGCCGTTAGCGTCGTTTTGCTTATAGGTTTGATACTGATATGGGTAATCGCCGGCCCATTGATCGGCATGCACCACGCCATACTCATCGGCATCGGGCGTCTGCTCGACTTGTTGCGCGACCGGCTTGTCGGTTGCCTTCTGATCGGCACGTCCCGCCTTGTCGGCATTCGGCGCACAAGCCGAAAGGCCCACAACCAGTCCGAATGCGCACAAAGCGGTAGTCCAAACGATCGCCTTGCTCCCTTTTGCCTTCATCATCTTCATTTTCCTCCCTTCTTGCAGGCGCTTCTCTCCGCATCCAACGGTACACGCATCGCGCATGCCCATGCGCTTGACGCGCGCACGGTAGCGAACCCTCCCCCAAACAGACGGGCAAAACCCTATGATTTCGTCGGCGCCGCTTACAACCTGCTATTGTTACTAGGTTGTCTCTGCGCGGAACACGCAGAAGCGTTTAAGGTGCTTTTGGTCATGGAAGGGGACATCATGGGAGCATCGAACTTCGACCAGGCAACGATTTCGGGGAAGAACGCCGCGTTCCAGCAAGCGGTCGACGCGCTGCGCGAACGCTTCCGCTTCGACTTCGCGTCCATGGGCATCACCGCGTTTCTAGGGGCTCCGCTAAAATGGATCTACAGCGCAGGCGAAACCAGCAATCGACACCGTCGCATCTCGCTAGCGCCCGGGCACGGCATCGGCGGCATCGTGCTGAAAACCGGCAAACCCATGCTGTTCACCGACATCGACTCGGAAATGGACCCTCGCGAATACTCGTCCTATCCCATCGTGTTCGCCGAGGACCTGCGCAGCTTTTGCGCTTTGCCCCTCAAACGCGCAGACCATGTGGTAGCCGTGCTGCTATGCGCTTTCCGCAACGTCGATCCGTCGCACGCGGAAACGTTCCGTGCGCTTATAACCGATGAACTGCGTGGAACGTTTTGCGGGCTCGAGGTGGTTTCCGAAGGGTTCATGGGACTTGGAGAAGCCGACGACCGGAGTGAAGCCACGCTTATCGACATCTCAGGCGATACCTCTTTCGCCGGCGTGCGCGATACCGACGAAACAGGCGCGCCGAAGCTGTTGCGCGGCGATTTGGCTCGTGTCATAGGCGCGCAAGAGGAAGAACGGCGGCGCATTTCGCGCGAGCTGCACGATGGCGTGGCACAGGAGCTTCTGACCGTCACGTTCACGTTGCAACGCCTTACGGACCACGTCGACGCAGAAGGCGCTGACATCCTGGAAGAGGCACGCAGCGGCATCAACGGCGTGCTCGATGAGCTGCACAACATTTCCGTGATGCTGCGCCCCAGCTCGCTTGATCATTTGGGGTTCGTGCCCGCTCTGCGCAGCCAAGCTTTGCTGCTAGAGAAAACCTATGGCTCCGCCATCCGCTTCGAAGGCCAGCTCTCCCTGCCCCGCTTCGATCGCGCATTGGAAACGCAAGCCTATCGTATTTGCCAGGAAGCCATGACGAACGCCTGCAAGTACTCCGGATCGGATGCCGTGACCGTAAGCGTTGAGGCTGCCGGCAACTGGCTTCACATCAGCATAGTCGATGAAGGCTGCGGCTTTGACGTGGCGCATCCCGCCATCAAGGGCAGCGGCTGCGGGTTGCTCGGCATGCAAGAGCGCGCCAACCAGGTAGGCGCCACGCTTTCCATCGAATCAAACGAGCACGGCACGCGCGTCACCTTGGTCACGCCCATGCGTTCGACGGAGGAGGGCGATGCGCGATGATCAGCGTAGTGCTCGCCGATGACCATGTAGTGGTACGTACCGGCATAAAAATGCTGCTCGACGCCGATCCCGATATCGAGGTTGTGGCCGAAGCCGCCGAGGGAACGGAGGCATATTCCCTGGTAGCCCGCTACAAACCCGACGTGCTGCTGTTGGATATATCCATGCCGCCCGGGCAAAGCGGGCTTATCGCGTGCGAAAAGACGGCAAAGGATTTCCCAGATACCAAAGTGGTTATCCTCACCATGTTCGCAGAACCGGAATACCTGCTGTACACGCTGCGAGGCGGGGCGGCAGGATACGTGCTGAAGAACTCCACGCCTGAGCAACTGCGCCAGGCCGTGCACGACGTTGCCAACGGCGGCAGCTATATCCACCCGACCATGGTCGAGCTGTTGGCAAAACACGCAACGAGCGGCTCAAGCGACCCATCAATCCAACAACTGTCCAGCCGTGAACTGGAGATCTTGCAACTGATAGCCCGCGGACACACCAACAAGGAGATCAGCAAGATGATGTTCCTGTCCGTGAAAACCGTCGAGGCGCACCGTAGCAAGATATATAAGAAGCTTCACCTGAAAACACGCGCCGATGCCGTCGATTACGCGCTACGCCATAAGCTGCTCGACCTATAACGCACCACACGACGCGGCTTTGCCGCAAATAGCCGGGGGTAAAGCGTATCCTCGCACCTTGCCCCCCGAGAAGTGCCGCGATATCGCCATGGCGGGCGACGTGGTGATGATCAACCTGCAGCAACGCGAGAAACCGAGCACCTGAGCGCCCTCGCGCAGCTACGCCCCATCGAACGATAGCGCAGCGCCGATCAGGCGTGCTTGCCAGCAGCGAGCTCTTCGACCGGAGCGTCCGCGTTGCTTTGCAGCCCATCGATGCCGATCAGGTCGAACAGCTCCTCACGCGAATGGATATCGAACTTCTGATACACATGGCGCACATGCGCTTTCGCGGTACCGTTAGCGATGAACAGCTCGTGCTCGATCTGCCCAACGGTTTTGCGTTGCGCCAGAAGCATGAGCACCTCGGTCTCACGCGACGTCAACCCGAACCGCTTCGCTAAAAGCTCGCAGCGATCCACGATCTCCTGCTTGCGCACGGCCTGGCCATCAGCCCCTGAACCATCGAAAAACGACGCTCCCCATTTATTGGACAGCTCCTTTTGAGATAGCAGCACGAACGTCCCCATGATCACGGCGACGATAGCTATGCCGATGGCGATGGTGGTGCCGCGCACACCGCCGACATCGATCATCGACCCGTATTCGTATACGCACCGGCCAAGAAACATGAACACCAGGCGAAGGCTGCGCTCCAAACCGAACAGCCATATCGCCGACACGCCGTAGCGATAGCACAGGTTCGAGCACAACACCATGATCAGGATGGTAAACGCGGTGTAGCCACCTGCCACGCAATACCCGCCGAACACGTCGTCGGCAAAACCGAACACGGAAATGGAGAACAGCGCAACCACCGTCAACGGCAACGCGATGCGGCAAAGCACGTTGAAATCGAATTTGTCGCGTTGCACCAGCACGCCGATGACCACGAGCACTGCCACGATGAACGTTCCCGGCGATGAATGCGGCCCGAACGCGCCACGGTACGCACTCGATTCGATGATGCCGTACGAAAACGCGAAGAAGCCCATGAGCAACATGATCTTCCACGGCACGGAGACGCTCACCCACGTTTTCTGCGGCCGTTCGCCTTCGGGCAGCAACCCGAAAGCGCGTCGAGCGCACAACAGAGCCGCTACGGGAAGCAACGCCGTCATCGCAAACAACCACGGCATCTTAAAGCCCATGTACACATACACGATCAGCGCACCGAACACCAGGGATGACGCGTAATACAGCGTTACGCGGATAGGATTCAAACATCCATACAATTCGCTGAAGATCAAGATGATCAAGCCCAGGCCAAGACCGCCGAGGACCGAACTCGCAAAGCAAAGCTCCAGCGCGATCGACGGCATGAAACTCGACGCGAACAGGAGCACGGTTGACAGTAGCATGAAACTGCCGCAAAGGATATATACCCGGGCTCTGTTGAACAGCGGGCCGATTCTACGCGCAAGCGCCACACATGCCAGCATTTCGATGATGGCGGTGAGATCGAAGATGTCGCGCATGGAAACGGAAAAAGCCTGGAAGCCGACGAACGACCCCACAAAGGTGATCTCTATCCAGGCGCGGTACACGCCCAACCCTAGAAACGCCAACGGGATGGGCACCAGCACATCCCGCAAAGGACGGTGCGCCTTCTTCTCCTGCGCCTGATCGCCGCTTGATGGCTTCGCCGGCGCCACATTCTGCGCCGCTACATTCGAACTGTGCAAAACGCTCCCCCATCACCTAGTGCAATTGGGGTTATGCATCCATATAACCCCCTCTCCCTTCCCTCATTTTATACGACTGTTTAAGCGCAAAGCTAATGCACTCAGAAACGGCCGCGCGAGTATTGCCTGTTCAAGAGCGGGTTATTTCAAGGGGTTATGAAAATAGTCCCCTTGATTTCCCAAGAGGCTGATGAATCGACGTGTTTGTGAAGATATTGTGCAGGGCACAGCAACGAGTTTTGGAGGGCGAAGGGATCGTTGCTCTGCCCCGTCGAGCATGCAAGCGAAATGCGGGGCTCGCATACCGAAAGGAGTTACTCATGTCCAAGGAAATGTCGCGTCGCGATCTGCTCAAGATGAGCGGGCTGGCGGCAGCAGGCGTCGCGGGAGCATCGCTTCTGGGCGGCTGCGCACCGAAAGCGGCATCGAGCGCATCCGATTCAGGCAAGGCAGCAAACGGCGACAAGACCGCCGCAACCACCGCGGCAGGCCACGAGCGCGCAGGGCTTCCGAGCTTCCTGAGCGCACCCGAGCCGATTAAGGACGTGAAAACCACGAAGGATTACGACGTCGTGATCGTAGGCGCTGGTGCTGCAGGCATCCCCGCCGCCATCACCGCCAAGGAAGCGGGCGCGAGCGTCGCCGTCATCCAGAAGGAAAGCACCGCCATCTCGCAAGGCAACACCGCAACGGGCATCCTGCTCGACAAGTCCGACCCCGCCGGCGTCGAGGCCGTGGTGTCGAAGCTGATTTCCGAGCATGATTACCGCGCTAAGCGCGAACAGGTGGAGCTGTGGGCGAAGAACTCCGGCGAGGCCATCACATGGCTGTTCAACCTGGCACAGCAATGCGGCGCGCAGGTCTCCGACACCACGAAGAAGTGGACGTCAGGCATTGCAAAGGTCAACGACTACGAGATGAACTACTTGTCCATCGACTTTGGCCCGAAGCCCTACAACACTGGCGAAGGCATGAAGGCGTTGGCAGAGTATGCGGAAAAGCAGGGTGTCGACTTCTTCTATTCCACCGAGGCGAAACAGCTCGTGGGCGACGCATCGGGCATCACGGGCGTTATCGCCAAGGGCGCCGAGGGCAACATTCAATTCAACGCGAAAAAGGGCGTTATCCTGGCTGCCGGCGATTACCAAAACGACGACGAGATGGTGAACTACTATCTTCCGGACCTGAAGCACCTCGGCCGCAAGCAGACGAACAAGACCGGCGACGGACACAAGATGGCCATTTGGGCCGGCGGCGCGATGGAGGACCTCGGTCACACGAAGATGCTCCATGACTTCGACGCCGGTCCAGGCTCCATGTGCGATATGCCGTTTTTGGCTGTGAAGATGGACGGCACGCGCTTCTGCGATGAGACCTGCGGCATGTCGCTTATGAACAACTTCCTGCGCAGCGACGCCGATCAGGGCAACTATTGCCAGATCTTCGACAACAACTACACCGAGACGGCTGCAAGCTGGCCGGGCAAGCTGTTCGACCAGGAGGCCATCAAGGCGTACATGCCTGAAGAGCCCGGCGAGAAAAAGGGCGTTTTCGAGGGGCAGATCGCAACGTTTAAGGCAGATACCCTTGACGAGCTTGCCAAGAAGCTGGGCATCACCGACGCGGCCGCGTTCAAGAAGGCCGTCGAGCGCTACAACGAGCTGGTTGCGAAGGGCAGCGACGAGGACTTCGGCAAGCAGGCTAAGTGGCTCACGCCCATCGACACCCCGCCGTTCTACGGTATCCATCGCCATGTGCGCGTATCGGCCATCGTGTCCGGCGTGAACGTCGACAAGCACATGCAGGTGCTCAAGGACGGTACCGAGGAGCCGATTCCCGGTCTGTTCGCCATCGGCAACGTTGCCGGTAACTTCTTCGCCGGCGTTGACTACACCATGTGGATGCCGGGCTTGTCCCTTGGCCGTGCCCACACGCAGGGCTATGTGATCGGCAAGTACGTGGCCGAACTGTAAAACCCATGACCTTCGGATAGGCGTTTCGTAGCGTTCGTTCACGCTCAAACATCTCCGAACGGATCATTCCCCCTTAGCTGAGCGCCCTCCATCTCCCTCCGGGCGCTCAGCGTCTTGATTGAACCGAAACTAAAGGAGCACACCATGGAAACGCCGACGAACGGCGCAGACGCGCGCAGCAAGAAGAACCAGAAACCGCTGATCGCGGGTATCGTCGTTGCAGTTGTGGTGCTGGCGGGCATCGGTTTTTGGACATGGCACAACACGCCGGGTTTTTGCGGCGTGTGCCACACGCCCATGAGCACGTACGTTGCAACGTACGAAGCGCAACCTAACGCGCAAGCGACGGACAAATGGGGCAACGACGTAACGAATTCGAACGCCATGTTGGTGGTCACGCATAAAGAAGCCGGCGTAGAATGCCTGTCGTGCCACGTCCCGAGCATCAATCAGCAAATCGGCGAGGTGACCGAGACTATCACGGGCGATTATTACTACCCGCTTTCTGAAGTCAGCATTTCCGCTTTGCAAGAGAATTCCGGGCAGAACTCAAGCGACGAGGCCGCCTTCTGCCTGAAAAGCGGCTGCCATGTCGATGCGAGCGGCACCGAGATATCCACGCGCGAGGACTTGATGAAGGCTACTGCGGACAAAGCATTCAACCCGCATAGCAACCATCACGGCGAAGCAAACTGCAGCGATTGCCATAAATCGCATCGTGCATCGGTGATGCAGTGCACGCAGTGCCACAACGACGCCGCGGCAAGCATGCCGGAAGGCTGGGTGGATTACAAGACCGGAAAGCAGATCGCAGAATCCGCCGTCAAGTAAAGCCACCGCCAAGCACGACGCGCATGGTTGAGAACGACCAGTGAGCCAAAATGTTGCGAAGACAGCGTGGCTCATCGCGAAACGAAGGGAGCTCCCATATGGGAGCTCCCTTCGTTTCCCAGGAACATCCTGCGCTGGCCGTGGAAAAGAGAACTTGCACCTGTTGAAAGAAATAGAGAGTTCCCTTATCAGGAACTCTCTTCGCATTTCATGCTCTCGCTCAAGACGGAACCCCGTCGTTTCACAGGTGCACTCTGTGCACATCTGACGAAAAAGGGAGTTCCCGCATGCGGGAACTCCCTTCATGAAGCTAATAATGCGCCAACGCTAGCCTACTGGGCCTTCTTGGCCTCGATAGCAGCCCTCATGTCCATCGAGCACGCGCTCGGCAACTTCCATAAGCTGCCATAAGTCCCACTTCGCCTCGCCAGACAGGTCGATTGCCTTTTCACGAGCGCCACCGCCGTGCGGGCAACCGACCGCCTGGCCGAACGCGGCTGGGT
>ERZ1034928.1047-NODE-1047-length-10783-cov-5.261745_pt1 | contig 10783 bp, 9 predicted proteins | sample MGYA00520627_ERZ1034928 | MGnify/ENA primary metagenome ERZ1034928 (study PRJEB33766, sample SAMN09781755) | gut metagenome | biome: gut microbiome | host: Homo sapiens | place: Madagascar | study: EMG produced TPA metagenomics assembly of the PRJNA485056 data... | reverse complement strand
ATATAATATATTTGTTGCAGAGGCAGCGGTTAAGTTATTATAAAATAAAAACAAGCAGGAAATCTTTTAAAGATTCCTGCTTGTTTTATAACTATATAATATTTTTTATGCTGCTTCTTTCTTTGCGCCTGTATTTGCATTTGCTTCCGGCATCAGTTTCTTGAATAATGGAACGATCTGTGCAGCGATAATAGCTTTTACAAGATCTAATGGAATAAATGCAACAAAGCCTGAAAGGAAAGCAACTTTCCAAGTTAAGTTTCCGTTGAATTTCCACCATAACATTCCGATGATATCAATGAGAGCTGCTGTTAAAATAGCAACGATCGTATAACGGATACGATTATATTTCTTACCCTTTGTCAGACCTGCAAAGATAGTAACGATAATAAATGAGAATGTATATCCACCGAATACTCCTGTCAGATAACCGATACCGGAGCCGCCGCCGATAAATACCGGAACGCCGACTGCGCCGAGGATCATCCATAAAGCAACAATGATCGTTGAGTCGCGGACTTCAAATACCAGTGCAATGAGCATGATCATAAAGTTTAGTAATGTAATGTGTGCTGCATTTGGGAGTGGAGTTGGGATACTTAAATATGCGGATACGCATAAGATTGCTGCAAATACAGCCATCATTGTGATCTCCACGGTTGTGAATTTGTTTTTCATGTGTGTTCTCCTTGTTGAATAAATAATATAAGTACAATGGATGCCATCCCTTGATTGGATGAGGTTAAGGGGGATTGACAAAAATATGAAGCGGATAGCAGGGCTAAGCTATCCGCTTCCAGATAACAAATTGAATGTCAACTATTAAATGGCACCCACTGGATAACATTATAGATGGCATATTCTTAATTGTCAACCATAGAATAAACATTAAGGTTGACAATTGGAACGGGAGGCTTAAGGGTTGAAAAAAAGCAGATATAAATATACTATATAAGAATATAATAAAGAAAAACAGGTAGGAGGCAGCGGCTATGCTTAGAGTTGGCGTTACAGAACTGGATATTGGATTTGAGAATAGGGAAGAAGCAAAGAAATGCTGCCTTGAAGTTATGGAAGAAGCAAGTGCAAATGGAGTAGAGCTTCTGGTATTTCCGGAGATGACACTGACAGGATTTACGATGCGGCCATGGTTGCATGCGGAAAGCTGGGATGCGGATAACATCCCGGACAGTGTTTCATTTTTTATGGAGAACAGCAGAAAATATAAGATGCCGATGGCATTTGGATATATTCGTGCAGTTATGGCCGATGGCAGCCTGATGGATGATGAAATGAAAGAAAAGGCTTATGAGAACCGGCTGGTGCTTGTGGATGGAGAAAATGTGTTGCTTGATTATGCGAAGATCCATCCATTTTCATATAGCGGTGAGGATAAGGTATATCGGGCAGGAGAAAAGCTTGTACAGGCACAGATAAAGGATATCCGGATAGGCGGATATATCTGCTATGACCTTCGTTTCCCGGAGATTTTCTCTGCAATGAGAGATCAGTATGAAGTTATCATGGTGATCGCAAACTGGCCGGAAACGAGGGCGGAACAATGGGAAACACTCTTGAAGGCAAGGGCGATCGAGAATCAGGCATATGTGATCGCAGTCAACCGGGTTGGAGATGGAGATGGGCTTCACTATATTCCGGGCTCTCATGTATATGACTGGCTTGGGCGGGATGTATCGATCCGGGTTAGTGAGAAGCTGCGTGTCGCAGATATTGATCCCGGGGCAGTCAGACATGCAAGAACAGAATTTCCACAGACAAATGACAGAAAGAATACATTTTATAAGATGCTTTATTAATGAAATGTGCTTATAGACAGTTGGATCGGCATGAAAAATACATGATATGTTTCATTTTTATTCGACTGGTTATAAGTACATTTCATTTTTTGAATAAAGATAAATTGAAAGTGATAAGATAATAGTATATAAGAAATATGGATAATATATTATCAATTATAATAAAAATGACGGATATATAGATAAAATATTATCTATATAAATAATTGTGGGGTAAAGATGCATGGAACCTTTTGTATGGGAGACACCGGATGAATTAGATAAGAAATTGGCAGAAAGAGTTCGCAATATACGAAAGCGTAGATCGTTGTCACAGCAGCAGTTAGCGGAACAAAGTGGCGTAAGCTATGGATCAATCAAACGATTTGAGCAAACCGGACAGATCTCTCTGTTGGGATTGACGCGGATTGCGGTTGCACTGGATATAGCAGATGAGCTTCGGGAATTGTTTACACGGGTTCCGTACAAGGATATTCAGGAGGTTATGAATGAGACAAATAGAAGATAGGATGCTTCAGGTTTGCTATGAGGATCGTTTGGTGGGAACGATGGTGTTAACAGCAGACCGAAAAGCTGCTTTTGAATATAGTGATGAATGGCTGGAAGATGGATTTTCAATCAGCCCTTTTTCGCTGCCGCTGAAAAAGCAGGTATTTGTGCCGAAAAAAGATTATTTCGGCGGGCTGTTTGGAATATTTGCAGATAGTCTTCCAGATGCGTGGGGAAGATTGGATCATAAAATTTCCAGCACATGTTGACAGGGCAGATATTGGACAAATGGAATATGATTATTCGGTCTGTGCAAAAAAATGTGGAATCGTTATGAGTGAGACAAGGTTGTTTCCATCGCAGCGACATGCAGGATACTTTGGAACCCGGAGATTTGATAGAAAAACGGATGGGAGCAAGGTTCATATGGCAACGGCGGCAGCGTTGTTAGAACTTGATTTTAACCAGCCAAGTCTGGACTACCATGACCTGATGAAATTAACAAGAATAATGACGCGAGATAATAAAATGGATGTTGAAAATATGTTTCGCAGAATGTGTTTTAATGTATTTGCACATAACAGGGATGATCATTTAAAGAATTTTTCGTTTGTATATGATACTGAATCAGAAACATGGAGATTGAGTCCGGCATATGATCTGACGTATAGCACAACCTATTATGGTGAGCATACAACATCTGTTGATGGAAATGGACAAGATCCGGGAGAAACGGAGCTTTTGACAGTAGGAGTGCAGGCAGGAATGAAGAAAAAACAATGTCAGGAGATTATAAACGAAATCAAACAACGGGTTGAGGAAGATCTGAAGGCTTATGCAACCTTCCAAACCACATAAAGCTTGTAAAATATCACATAATGGAGTAAAATGGATAGAGCGATTAAGGAGGAAACTTTTATGGGTAAGGACGATTGCATTTTTTGCAAGATTGCAAATGGTGAGATACCATCAGCAACAGTTTATGAAGACAGCATATGTAGAGTAATACTTGATGTAAATCCTGCAAATAAAGGTCATGCTTTAATTATACCAAAAGAACATTATGATGATATATATAGCATGGACGCGGATACTGCTTCAAAGATCTTTACGATTGCGACAGAGGTTGCCAAGGCTCAGAAAGCGGAATTAAATCCTGACGGACTGAACATTATTCAGAACAATGGCGCTGCTGCAGGACAGACAGTATTCCATTTTCACATGCATCTTGTGCCAAGATTCATTAAGGATACGGTTACAGTTACATGGGTTCCGGGTCAGTCAGACAATGAGGAACTGGATCGGTTGTCAAAGGCACTTCGTAAGAGAATTTAAGGAAAACATGGATAAAAGGACAGAGACAGGGATAACTTCAAATCAGTTAAAGCTTCTGGCATGCATATTTATGTTATGTGACCATGTAGGACTTGTTCTAATGAATAATAACTGGATAATGCGGGCTGTAGGACGGCTCGCATTTCCTATATTCGCATTCCTGTTGGTAGAAGGGTACAGGCATACGTCGGATATCAGAAAATATTTTATCCGGCTTTTTTTGTTTACGCTGATTTCGGAAGTTCCATTTGATCTGGCATCGACCGGACAGGTATTTGATCTGCAGAAGCAGAATATTTTCTTTACACTTGCGGCGGGGCTGGTTGTGCTTTATCTTGGAAAAGTCGCAAAATGGAATCAGATGGGCGCAGTCATCGGAATTGTTGTCATTATGGTAGTTTCAGAGGCTCTGCATTTTGATTATGGAATGGCGGGCATTCTTCTGATCGTATTAATTTATTATTCGACCAAGGATGACACGGCGGAACAAGTATTCAGAAATGCCGGTCTTGTGACCGGACATTATCCGTTTGGCTGGAAGCTACGTCAGAATATGGGGTTTGCAATCGTATCGGCAGTGCTGTATTTCCTGTTTTACGGAATAAGGCAGCTCTATGCAGTTTTGGCAATCCTGCCGATCAGTCTGTACAACGGAGAGTATGGTCGGAAGAATAAAGTTCTTAAATATACATTTTATGTGTTCTATCCGGCACATTTGCTCATCTTATACCTGCTCAGCAAGGCGGTTTTATAGGATAGCTTTAATGAATTTTTGTCGCAAAACAGAAATTACCTATTGACTTATGGAAATATATCAGTTAGAGTATAGCTGTTTCAGAACTGCATTGCAGTTTGAATACAAATAAATATTTATAAATGCTCTTATTCAGAATGGTGGAGTCATAAGGGACTATGAAGCCATGGCAACCCCGGAACAGGTGAAAGAAAGACCTGTATGGAAGGTGCCTTCCTGAGCGAGTCTGTGATATGCAGACGTCGAACAATGAGAGGTTTGATTTTATCAATCCGCTCAGAGCGGATTTTTCTTTTGCATAAAACCAGGTGGGGATAACTTGTCTGAAAAAAGAAAAATCAAAAGCTATGTGAACGAATACGCATGGCAGTAACTATAGATAGTATTTATACAAGGAGGAAATGATGGAAAAATTATTATTCACATCAGAATCAGTAACAGAAGGTCATCCGGATAAAATCTGTGACCAGATTTCCGATGCAGTATTGGATGCATTGATGGAGCAGGATCCAATGAGCCGTGTTGCCTGCGAGACATCGATCACAACAGGTCTTGTACTTGTAATGGGTGAGATTACAACAAAAGCATATGTAGACATTCAGAAGATCGTTCGTGAGACGATCCGTGAGATTGGATACGACAGAGCAAAATACGGATTTGACTGTGATACCTGTGGTGTTATCACAGCAATTGATGAGCAGTCAGCAGATATTGCAATGGGTGTTGATAAGGCATTAGAAGCAAAAGAGCATCTGATGAGCGATGATGATATCGAAGCGATTGGCGCCGGAGATCAGGGTATGATGTTTGGATTTGCAACAAATGAGACACCAGAATATATGCCATATCCGATCGCACTTGCACATAAGCTTGCAAGAAAACTGACAGAAGTAAGAAAGAATGGAACACTTCCATATCTCAGACCAGACGGTAAGACTCAGGTAACAGTAGAGTATGATGAGAATGGAAAAGCAAAGAGACTCGATGCGGTAGTTCTCTCAACTCAGCATGGCGAGGAAGTATCACAGGAACAGATTCATGAAGATATCAAGAAGTATGTATTTGATACAGTTCTTCCTGCTGATATGGTAGATGAAGATACCAAGTTCTTTATCAATCCAACCGGAAGATTCGTTATCGGCGGACCAAATGGTGACAGTGGACTTACAGGACGTAAGATCATCGTAGACACTTATGGTGGATATGCCCGTCACGGCGGCGGTGCTTTCTCAGGAAAGGATTGTACAAAGGTTGACCGTTCCGCAGCGTATGCAGCAAGATATGTAGCAAAGAACATTGTAGCAGCAGGACTTGCAGATAAATGTGAGATCCAGTTGTCTTATGCGATCGGTGTTGCCAGACCTACATCTATCATGGTAGACACATTCGGAACAGGAAAGGTATCCGATGAGAAGCTGGTTGAGATCATCCGTGAGCATTTTGATCTTCGCCCAGCCGGAATCATCAAGATGCTTGACCTCAGAAGACCAATCTACAAGCAGACAGCAGCATATGGACACTTTGGAAGAACTGACCTCGACCTTCCATGGGAGAGACTCGACAAAGTTGATATGTTGAAGGCATATTTATAAGAGGTATAGATAAAAAGCCTGTTGAGGGCTTGCAACTTTTGAATAAGGTTTATAATCACGTTTTTGCCGCATGAGATTGATTTAATATTATGACAAAGCGGTGGTATAAAAATAAGACCTACCAGAGTTTGTTATTTCTGATTAAGGTTTCATAATCCATAGTGTAGCCGACTGAGTTTCATTCAATTTTGTGCCATGTCGTCGCCGCAAAAGTTTTTATCGCGGCAGAGACATGTGCATATAAAATTGAGTGAAACAAAGGTAGGCAAACGTGATTAGAAACCTTAATCAGGAAATAACAACTTTTGGTAGGTCTTATTTTTCTTCTTTACTATCCGGTACATTCTGCTTGATCGGCTTAAACTGCAAGGAGCCGGTGTTTTTCTTTGGCTCTTCGTGATTCACGATCGCTTCTGCCATATTGAATACCTCTGACAGATCAGCCGTATTCATGGAAGAGTACTGAGCCGCCTTTTTGATGATTTTATCTGCCGGAGTTGCTTCTTTTTCTTCCTTTGCTTTTTTAGTTTCGCTGCTTAATCTGGTGGAAGTGACATCTTCAGCTTTTACGGATGGCTTAGCAGTAAGCGCTGTCATGCCATCTGTTACCGGAATGTCCGCAGGCTTTTGGTTGTTTGTATCATCGGCATTTTCTGCTGGTGTTTCGTTCAGAACAACAGCAGCGGCTATCGTATCCTCTGACTTTGTATCTTTTGCAGAAGCAGTATCATCCGAAGTATTATCAGTATCGATACCTGTATCATTGCCTGTGTTGTGATCTGTGTTGTCTGGTGTATCATCGGCAGCATTATTGCTGGTATCGTCGGGAACGTTTTCGGCATCGCCGCTTGTATTGTTATCAGGATTATTGCCTGCGTTGTCAGCGGTATCGTTATCGGAATCATTGCCTGCGTTGTCGTCGGTATCGCTATCGGAACCGTTGCTTGCATCACCATCGGGATCATCGTCAGGATCATCGTCAGGAAGTCCCTGCTTGATCACCCGGATCAGCATGATTCCGAGGATAATGATCAGGAAGAACATAACTACGATCACGATGATACATATAGTGATAACCTTGTCCTTGTGCTGATCAAAGAAAGAGCCATTGTTGGCATCTGTCGCAGAAGCAGTCGTGACTGCTTCTGTTGGAACTGCTGAAGCGACAAATCGGGTAAATGTTTTCTCAACGGTATCATAGTAGAACCATCCAGGTTCACCGTCCGGACTCATGGCATATACTACGAGGATCGTATCGTCTTCATATTTGTGATAGGCGGTTACGGATTTTTTGTTAAACTTATAGGTGAAAGCCGTGTAACCCGACGGCACTGTAACGTCTTCGCCGGCTGTCAGAATGATAAAGCTTTTGTAAGCAGATGCAACATTGATAAATGGAACCGCAGATTTTGCAGTAGTATCAATGATATACCATGCTCCGTTTTTGCTGTCCTTATCTGTCAGATAAGCACATTTAACCAGTCCGTTTGGAGACTGATAGAGAATGATTTCGGTATCATTATATTTCTCTTTTATTTCGGCAAATCCTTCAGGAATAGTAAGCTTGCTGTAATCTTCTGTAAAATAATAATCTTTTCCATCAATCTGGATGATCGCTCTTGTATCTACCAGTTCTTCCACATTAACCGCAATGTCGTAGATATGATTATCGCCGGTTTCCGCAGTAACCTTGATAGAGATATGAGAGGTCTTTCCCGGTTCAAAATCTTCATTTCCGGTAATGGAAACGGATGATTTGCTGTCTTCCGGGATTGCATTGATCGCAAGGCTTGTGGTATCTCCGGGAACGGTTGTCTCATAAGTATATGTATCTTTTGCAAATTCAGGCTTTAATTCACCTGGTGTGATCTGGATCGAAGACAGATAACAGTTATCAGACATTTCCTCTGTGGTATCTTCCGCTGTGTCTTCGGAAGAAGTGTCTGTCGTATCTTCTGTTGTAGATTCGGAAGAATTTGTTTCTGTTGTAGCCGGGGTGTCTGTTGTATTTGGTTCGCTGGTCGTTGCTTCTGTTGTACTGTTGCCGCCAGCGGCTGTTATTGTGATCGTAGCACCTGCATCTGATGCTCCGGCATGCTCTTCGCCCCATGTATAGACATCGGAGCTTCCCGTACTGACATAGGCAGATCCTGTATTTATAGCAGAAAATGTAAAGCTGTTGGAAGCAGAAGTAATATTTCCATCGCCATATCCGGCACAGGATACGGTTCCACCTCCGCCATAGCCATCGCCGGACTGATATTCCAGTAAGGAGGAATCATAGGACAGACAATAGCTGTAAGCACCCAGTGCTTCAGAACAACTGATCGATACGGTTACTGTAACCGAACCACCCTTTTGAATGGATGAGGATGAAAGCGAGATCGAGAACTGGGTAGATGCTGCATAGGAGTGTATGCTGTTTCCATATACCAGACAGCTTAATCCCAGAACCAAGATCATACATAATGCTGCTAATTTTTTTCTTGTTTTCATTTTATATATCTCCTGTATTTTATCATCTATTCATTTACTGCTGCATGATCTGTGCTGCGCCCATCAGATATTTCTGGACTTTTAACAGATCGAGAGCAGATAACATACCACTTCGTTTGATATTTGCGGCTTTCAGGTATGGATCCTTTAAGGTAGAAGCACCGATAATATGCTTCTGTATCTTTAACAGATCCAGTGCATTGATAATGCCGTCACCATTTACATCACCGAAGATAATAACGGTATAGGTGCTGGTATTGCCCGAAACAGTTATTTTTACAATGTCACCGGTACCGATACGGTCGGATGTCTTTTCTTCACCGGATGAAGTCCTTACACTGACAGTTCCGTTTGTACATCCAAGATTGGAGACAAATGCAGATACGGTGGTTGATACCGCTACGCCTGTTATGGTTCCGTCAGATACAGTATAGTTACCATCAAATTCAGGATCTGAGCCGGAATTACCGGAAGATTTACCACGGACGATCGTTAATGTATAAGTACGTTTTGCGCCGCTTTGGGCTTTTACTGTAATTTTTACTGTATTCGTACCCTTTGATAGACTGACTTTTCCTGTCCCGGATACGGAAGCGTTTTTGTTGACCGGACTTGCAGAAATCGTAACAGAACTTGTTTTCTCTGATACGATCAGGGAATACTTGGTTGTTGTATTGACTGCAAATGTTGGTGTCAGGGAATAGTTATCAATACTCAGTGATTTGAGATAGTTGTTTGGATTGCCGCTGTCTGCCGGTTTGCTGACCATGGTATCCGGCATATTTTTGTATACCGGGATACAGAATGTGATTGAATTGTTCAGTGTGCCTGCACCACTGTAGGCATCGTATACCTTAGAGGCTTCAGAGGAAACTGCCTGCACATTAGTCATATACTGATGGGAGTATAAGGCAGAGGTATTTGTGACATTGAATTTCTGTGTATACAAAGTATTCTGCTTCTGCAGAATGTAATTATTTCCAATGTATTGAGCACCGCCATAGATGGATTTGTATACGGTGTTCCATGGTCTTCCGTAGGTAGAACCGGAGGATGCCCATTTAAGTGCATTTGTAACGGCGTTTCCGGTTACGCTGTCGAAACCGCCGATGTTATAGAAATTATAGATCCCCGGATATACGGAATGCTTTCCATTTGTGGCAGAACTGAGTGATGAGCCAACCTCCTGTTTGATTCGGGAGGCAATGTGGTATGGGCTGACACCGACTGCCTTTCCGGCTTTGATGATCAGTTCGGAATATGTACTGTTGGAACCGGATGGCTTGGATTTGTACATAAAGGTTCCGTTCAAAATGGATTCCACGCCGGATTTGGACTGAGAATCTTCATAAGAGAGATTCTCAAATGCAAATACGAACCGTTCATACAGATAAACACGGGGATCCAGATAATAGGAGACCAGTTTATCCGATGCGGCATACCAGCAGTTACCATCAAAGGATGCCCATGTATCGGTTTTGATGTTGTAACCGATCGTCGTGGAACGCCAGTTGTAGCGTGGATAACTGCTGGTTCCCTGAACCAGATTTTTGATCTGACCGGATTTGTTTCGTTCATTATCTACAAGATCATCCCAGTCGATTCCTGTCTGGACAGCTTTAAAAGTCCAGGATGGATGAGCCTCATGCAGTTCCCGGAGCTGTGCCTTATAGCTTTCCGGAAATCCCTGATCATTCATATAGGATTCAAAATCTTTGTCGGATTTTTTCCCTGAGGATTCTGTCGTTGCTGTTGTATTGTTTTTATCAGAAGAGTCTGTTTTGTCGATAGTGACATATGAAGCGGATACGTAGCCGGTATAGGTTGTCTTGTTATAAACAAGGGATACTTTATACCAGGAGCTGTTTGAGGTGTTCAGGATTGTAAGCTTGTGCCCCCCATTTAACATAATGTTACTGCCGTGATCCGTTACAGGATTGCCGCCGGGGGCATCACGGAAATAAACATTCGTTACTCCATCTTTGATATGACCGGATTTTCCTGCGGCATCAGAAAGTCCGCTGTTCATGAAAAGACAGACCACAAGACAGCAGATAAGTGCTGCGATCGCCAGTATGGCGGATCGGTATGGTCTGTTACTTAGCCGTTTGTTATTCATATGATGCTCTCCTTTGTATATAAATGCACGATTCGATTTTTGTGATAAAAATATATAAGCCTAAAAAATACAATACTGATTTTAGTTTACCATAATCTCAGAAAAAACAAACCCTTTTTCGTCAAAAAATTAGTGATTTCACAGAAAAAATTGGATGTGCGTACAATATAGAACATATAGG
>ERZ1034928.1046-NODE-1046-length-10789-cov-7.564468_pt1 | contig 10789 bp, 6 predicted proteins | sample MGYA00520627_ERZ1034928 | MGnify/ENA primary metagenome ERZ1034928 (study PRJEB33766, sample SAMN09781755) | gut metagenome | biome: gut microbiome | host: Homo sapiens | place: Madagascar | study: EMG produced TPA metagenomics assembly of the PRJNA485056 data... | reverse complement strand
CGGCTTTTGTTCGACAATTCCGCTTTTTTGCGGTCTGGGCTTTTTTTACATCCCCACCACGATAAAGGGGATAGGAAAAAATGTTCAGAGTGAATCAACCGAACCTTAACCGCCGCATTTACGGCGGTTAAGGCTTGCCCGAAGGCGTACGAAGGTACTCCGAGGGTGAGGTTGGTTCAGAGCAAAAAAGCATATAATTTTAAACATGAAAATGCCTGACTACCCACAGTTTTGTTTTCTTGACCGTTTATATCGGCTTTTGTTCGACAATTCCGCTTTTTTGCGGTCTGGGCTTTTTTTACATCCCCTTTTTGTATGTATGATGTAGAAAACCGAGTTGTTTCACACCGCCGCACCGCTATTCTGTTTACAAGGACTGTTGCTCTGTTTGAAGAAACCGTTGTTCAATTTCCGAGAACCGCTGTTCCGACTGCGAAATCCGTTACCCGGCTAACAAAAACCGCTGTTCGACTTATGCAGTGTTATTCAGTCCGTAAAGTCCGTTGTTCAGTCGGCAAAGAGCGGTGTGGAAAGGTATCTGTCGCCGGTGTCCGGAAAGAGGACGACTATCGTCTTGCCCTCATTTTCGGGACGCTTTGCGATTTCAACAGCAGCATAGAGCGCAGCGCCGGAGGATATTCCGACAAGCACGCCTTCGGTCTTACCGATGAGCTTTCCGTATTCAAAAGCACTCTCGTTCGAAACCGGTATAACCTCGTCGTAAACAGAGGTATCCAGCACATCGGGGACGAAGCCTGCGCCTATTCCCTGTATCTTATGAGGACCGGATTTACCTGCAGATAGTACGGGAGAGCTTTCAGGCTCTACTGCCGCGACATGAACTCCGGGAATCTTTTCTTTGAGATATTTGCCCGTTCCGGTTACGGTTCCGCCCGTTCCGACGCCCGCAACGAAGAAATCGACCTTGCCATCGGTATCTTCATATATCTCGGGACCCGTTGTCTTGTAGTGTGCTTCGGGGTTTGCGCTGTTTTCAAACTGTCCGGGAATGAACGAATCGGGAATCTCTTTTGCAAGCTCCTGCGCCTTGGCGATTGCGCCCTTCATGCCCTTCGCGCCCTCTGTCAGAACAAGCTCCGCACCGTAGGCTTTCATAAGCTGACGGCGTTCAACGGACATCGTTTCGGGCATTACGATAATTATACGATATCCTCTTGCAGCCGCTACACTCGAAAGTCCTATACCGGTGTTGCCGGAGGTAGGCTCGATAATGACGGAACCTTTTTTAAGAAGTCCTTTCTTTTCGGCGTCGTCGATCATTGCTTTTGCGATTCTGTCCTTGACGGAGCCTGCCGGATTGAAGTATTCGAGCTTTGCGAGAATGTGTGCTTTAAGTCCGAGCTTTTCTTCGATATGTGTTAATTCCAAAAGAGGTGTTTTTCCTACAAGTTCATCTGCTGATTTATATATGTTTGACATGGTTATTACTCCTTTTAATTTTTTTTATTTTTCTGTATGCGGTTCGCTGTCCGAATGCAGCCACCCGCCGGCTTTTCTCAGTCCGTGATATCCGTTGTCCCTGAATCGGGATCTACGGTATCAAACAAACCTCGCGTTTTTTTTTACTTACTTTTGCACCGACACGGTGCGCAGCCGACGCTGCGCGGTACACAGACCCGACAACATAAATTTTGGAGAATTCATGCGTTTCACCTTATTTCTTTTAACACACCTACCTCGTAGGTTGGTTGTATTATAACTCTGCGATTCCGCTTTGTCAACCACTTTTTTTACTTTTTTTTCAAAAAGAATAAAACGGTACACTCTCCGGAAAATAAAAAAAATGCTATGTAACAAAGCATTCAACGCGATACAGAAAAACACTCTACATCATACAAAAAACACCGGGTAAAAAACTGTTTGCCGATACACATAATTCTTATTGTAATATGCTGCCGAGCAACCTGTTTCATAAAAATTGTAAGGACACAACACCACACAAAAAAAACTGTTTGCCGCTGCAAATGAAACTACCTGCAATAAGCTGCCGGTCAATCGTTTCCGTAAAAAAAAGCGTGAAAAACAGCGCCGCATACGAATTATTTGCTGCCATCCGTGCAAGCGTCATAACCGTTCGTCTTAACGAAACGCTGCCTGCTCGTCTAGGCTGACGGGATTCAAACCCATGTCGCCCGTCCGTGCCCCTTTTCGGCACTTTTCGCCCTTTTCGTCTTGACTTGCGGCAGCAAGCCTGCACCTCAAAAAACGAAAATTGCTCAAAAATTGTCTACTGTCGGGTGCAGAGCAGTTTTGCCTGAGCTGATTTTTGTTCAGGCAAGGCAAAGCCCGCAGCGAATACTTGATGTATTTGCAAGGGTTTTAACGCGGCATGAGCGAAAATCAGCTGGTCAAAACCGACACGGGTTCAAGTCCCGTCAGCCTAACAAACGCTATCTGTTTGTTTAAACGCAGACGCTAAAAAACGCGGCTCACACGAGGTGAGCCGCGCATTCAAGCAACGGGATTTTTATATCAGATTACTTTTTGAAGAACTTGAAGAGGTTCTTGAAGAGATTCTGGAAGAACTCTTTGATCTTTTCGATGAAGGACTTAGCTTCGTCTTTGCCGACATCAACGGTAGCGTCGATAACATCCTTTGCAGTAACTTCTTTCTGCTCGGACTCAACGAATTCGTCATTGAAGTTTATCTTTTCAATGCCGCCGTCTTTCTTAGAGAAGGTATAGAAGGGAGCTTCAACAGCTGTGGTATCGAATACCATGGTATCGCCCTTTTCAACCTTAACATCGGTGAAGGACCAGTCGTTGATAGTGCCGTCTGCTTCAAGGACATTCATTACAAGAGTAACATAACCTTCGGCTGTGCCGGTGAGCTTAACTCTGTAATTGTCAAAGAGGAATGCAACTTTGAGATATTCTTTGGAATACTCGGAGTATACGGAAGCGAATGCGCCGTATTCGTTGATAGCGGTCTTTTCAGCGCCGTCGGCGAGAGCAAAGAGCTCTGCGTTTGCCTTTGTGGTAATGTCAACATCAACGGGGCAGAAGATGTTAAGACCGGCAACTACTTTCTTCGCACCGGAGATATCCTCTGCGAACATAACTTCTTTAATGAGAGCGAGAGAAGCCTTGCTTACTTCGATATCGTTGTAAACGGTACCGTAAAGCTTATTCTTGATTTTGCCTACAACGCCGTCGCTGTCAGCCTTTTTGAGGTTGAACAGAGCTTCTTCGGAGATGTCGCGGGCTGCAAGTGCAACGCTGAAAGCGTAAACAGCAGCGTCTGCATCTTCGCCGTTGAGCTTAGCTTCGGTCCAATCGGCGGTAAGAGCCTGGAAGTCGTAAGCGCACATAAGAGCGTCAAGGAATACTGCCTTGTCGGAGGTGTTCCAGAGAACATCTACAACCTTCTTGGAAACGCCGTAAACTTTGAGAACGGCAGCAGTGTAAACATTGGAGTTCATTGCGATATTTGCAAGATACTCGACTGTAACGAAAGCACCCTGAATTGCAAGAGCCTCGGTAACCTTTTTGATCTGGTCGTTGAGATCCTCGTTGAGCGAATCAACAAGCTGCTGAGCGGCGGTAGCGAGAACATCGTTTCTGCCCTTTGCATTCTCTGCAATGTAGGTAAGGAAGTCAATGTAAGCGATATTTGCCTGACGAACGGAGAGAATCTCGGCATAAGCCTTGATTACCTGATCCTTGGCATCTTTCGCGATATTGGCAACCTTGACGGCAGCGTTGAGAGCTTTAAGAGTATCGCTCCAGCCGGTGGAATCGGTAAGACCGCTGTTGAGAATATCGTCGACCTTCTCAACTACGCCTGCAACATCGTCAGCCGTTTCGAGGATCTTAACAATCTTGTCGATATAATCGGCATTGATGCCTGCGTCTGCCTGCTCGATAAGGGCAAGAAGGATCTTTCTTGCGTTTTCGATGCTGACATCATGAGTAGCATAGTTTTTCCATGCGTTGTCGTAAAGGGCGAAAGCCGTATAGGCGTTCATCTCGTTTTTGAGAGCCTTTTTGTTGATGTCAACATAGTTGAAGCTGGTATAGTTGGTATCATCGAGAACGGTGTCGATGAGAAACTGATAGTTTTCTTTCCACGCGCCGAGTCTGTCCTCGGACACTTCGGTAACGGGAGCTTCCTCTGCGAATGCCGCAAAGGGAAGAACCGAAAGAGACATAAGAACCGCTAAAAGGACGGAAAAGATTTTGGTTGTCTTTTTCATAAATGTACACTCCTTGGAAGTTATGTAGGAATTTCCGTTTCTGACATACTTATTGTATACCTATTGCCGGGAATAGTCAATTATCAGCTTCATAAAATATTCACATTTAGTTTTGTGCATTTTTACCATAACTTTTCCGGTATTTTATTAAAAACGATATAAAAGTATCGTCGGATTGGCAAATTTATGAATAACCTATGAACAATTCTTTTCACATATTTTTCTTTTCACTGTCAGAATTTGCATTTTCCTTCACAATACTCACGCCGTTGACATCCAGCTGCGGATACGGAATCGAAATACCGTTTTCGTCAAACGCATACTTAACGCTTTTTACAAGATCGTAGTACACCGTCCAGTAATCCTCCGAGCGACACCACACGCGCACGGTGTATTCAAGGGCGCTGTCAAGGTGTGCGGAGAGCCTTGCGAACGGAGCCGGTTCCTCCGAAACAAGCGGGTGGCGACGGCAGACATCAAGCAGAACACTCTCTACTTTATTTATATCATCATTATAAGAAGCCGTGAATTTCAGATCCACCCGACGCATGGCATTGGCGGTATAGTTCGTAAGAGTCGCGTTCGAAGCGGAGGAGTTCGGGATAACGATCATCTTTCCGTCTGTCGTTTCGACTTTTATCTGAAAGATACCTATATCGCGCACCGTGCCTTCCACGCCCGAGAGGGAGATATAATCGCCCACCCTGAACGGCTTGAACACAAGCAGGATAAAGCCGCCTGCGATATTCGCAAGGCTGCCCTGTAAGGCAAGACCTATTGCGAGTCCGCACGAGCCGACCACCGCAACGATGGAGCTCATCGGTATGCCCATGACGGCAAGAGAGGTGATAACGATAATGCATTTCAGAACGACGGCGATAACATCGTGAACCACCGACCTTGCGGACGGGTCGAGCTTGTCGGAAGCCTTCGACTTCGCGAGCTTTTTCATCATCAGGTTTATAAGTTTGAAGCCTATTATAAGGATAAGGACGGCGGCAATGAGCCTTCCTCCGTACTTTACCGCCAGTTCCTGCAAGGCGTTAATGAGCTTTTCGAGAAACTTATTCGCTTCCTGTGCGGACTGCTCTATATTCTGCGCCGCATCGGAAAATGTTTTTGACAATCCTTCGTCCATGTTACAGCCTCCCTTGTCAGTCGATAATACGCAGCGCGCCGGTGGGACATACCTCGGCGCAGCGGCGGCACTCGGCACAGCGCGAAATACTTTCCGGGCTGTTAAACTCGGGACGAACAACGGTTTCAAAACCTCTGCCGACAAGTCCGAGAATGCCTTTGCCGTCCTTTTCGCAGATGCGAACGCAGGCGTTGCACAGAATGCATTTATTCTGGTTGCGCTCGACCGAAACGAGCCTTCTCTCCTTAAATCCGGGGTGGTATTCGCCCGTATATTTTTTGCAGTCGATATGATATTCGTCCGCGTATTTTATAAGACGGCATTCGCCGTAGGCATGGCAGCCGCAGTCAAGGCAGCGTTTGGCTTCCCTTACGGCTTCTTCGGTTGAAAATCCGAGGTTTACCTCGCCGAAATCATGCTTTCTTTCCTCCGGGGAGCGCTGCGGCATTACGGCGCGGCTCTCCTTTTCTATTCCCTCAAAACATTTTTCGGTGACGCGTCTTTCGGAAAGCACCGGTTTTGTAAAGGATATTTCAACACCGGAGAGATATGCGTCAATATATTTTGCGGCTTTATTCGCTTCGGCTATCGCCGCAATGGCAACGGACGCGCCGTTATTTGTCGAATCGCCTGCCGCAAAAACGCCTTCAACCGAAGTTGCAAATGAATTCGGATCGGCTTCGATAGTTCCGCGGCTCGTTGTCGGGACGGAGTCAAAACCGACAGGGTCGTTTCGCTGCCCGATTGCGGCGATTATGCTGTCGACATCAAGCTCCTCGGTTTCGCCCTCTATCGGCACGGGCGAACGGCGACCTCTTTCGTCGGGTTCGCCGAGCCGCATTTTTTGAAGAACAACGCGCGTCACCTTGCCGTTTTCGCCGATTATCTCGGTCGGATTGGAGAGGAATTTGAAAACGACACCCTCCTCCTCGGCTTCCTTTATCTCGATGTCCTCGGCAGGCATTTCGTTGCGCGTACGGCGGTATATAATGTATACCTCCTCCGCGCCGAGCCGAACGGCTGTTCTGCAAGCGTCCATGGCTGTATTGCCGCCGCCGACCACGGCACAGCGTCTGCCGATATCAGGTTTTTTACCGACTGCGACATCGTAGAGAAAGTCGATTCCGCCGAAAACACCCTCCGCGTCCTCGCCGCGGCACCTGAGCGACGAGCTTTTCCACGCGCCGTTGGCGACAAGAACCGCGTCGTGACGGGCGCGAATTTCATCGAGCGTGATAGCTTTTCCTATGCAGGTATTCGGCTTAAATTCAACACCAAGACCGAATATGTTGTTTATCTCAGCGTCAAGCACCGCCTTCGGCAGACGATACTCGGGGATTCCGTAACGGAGCATTCCTCCGGCTTTTTCGTTTTTATCGTACACGGTGACGCTGTGTCCGCAAAGACTCAGCCTGTAAGCAGCCGATAATCCTGCGGGGCCTGCACCGATTATGCCCACGCTTTTACCGGTGGGGGCGTGCTTTTCGCCGTTCGTGTCCGCGCCGTCCGCCATTGCATTATCGGCGGCAAACGCCTTCAAAAACGCGATCGAAAGCGGCTGCTCGACATGATTGCGTCTGCACGCACTCTCGCACGGGTGCGGACATACGCGTCCGATGGAAGCGGGAAGCGGCACTTTTTCTTTTACCGTACGGGTCGCGCCGGCAAAGTCGCCGGCGGCAATTTCCGCCACATATTTCTGGCAGTTTGTGCCTGCCGGGCAGTTGAGCGTGCAGGGCGCTTTGCAGTCTGCGTCATGGTCGCCCATAAGCAGCTCCAACGCGAGCGAACGCGCCTTAACGCACCTTTCGCTCTTTGTGTTTATCACGGCATTTTCGGAAACGACAGCCGAACAGGCGCGCAGAAGCTTGGGAACTCCCTCCTGCTCCACAAGGCATACGCCGCACGCGCCGTAGGGCGAAAGCTCTTTGAGGTAACACAGATTGGGAATTTCAATTCCGTTTTTCGCCGCAGCATTGAGAATGGTTTCTCCGCGTTCGGCGGTTATTTCTTTTCCGTCTATAATAAGCTTTACGGTATCGGACATCTTTATTCCCTCCTTATTCAGCGTGAACCGCACCGAAACGGCACGCTTCGACGCAGCTGCCGCACTTGACGCACTTTTCGGTGTCAATCCTGTGGGGCTTTTTGACTTCACCCGTTATCGCACCGACAGGGCATTTTTTAGCGCACAGCGTGCAGCCGCGGCACTTTTCTTCATCTATAACAAATCTTCTCAGCGCGGCGCACTCGCCTGCCGGACAGCGTTTTTCTTTTATATGCGCCTCGTACTCATCCCGAAAATACCGGAGTGTGCTTAAAACGGGATTGGGCGCTGTCTGACCGAGTCCGCAGAGCGCACCGGCTTTTATACCCTCGCACAGCTGCGTCAGCTTTTCTATGTCACCGTCCTCGCCTTTGCCCTCGGTGATACGGGTGAGTATCTCGTACATACGAGCCGTTCCTATACGGCAGTGGACGCATTTGCCGCAGCTCTCCTTCTTCGTAAAATCGAGGAAGAACCGCGCCATATTCACCATACAGGTGCTTTTATCGGTGACTACCATTCCGCCGGAGCCCATAATTGCGCCGGTGGCGGCAAGCGCCTTATAATCTATCGGAGTATCGAGCTTTTCTTCCGGGATACATCCGCCGGACGGGCCGCCCATCTGCACGGCCTTGAACTCTCCGCCGTCACGCATTCCGCCGCCGATATCGAAAATAACATCTCTGAGAGTAAGCCCCATGGGAACTTCAACGAGTCCGCCGCGTTTTATTTTTCCGGTAAGAGCAAAAACCTTCGTTCCCTTTGAGCCTTCGGTGCCGAGAGAAGCAAAGCTCTCACCGCCGTTTTCAATTATATAGGCGACATTCGCGAAGGTTTCTACATTATTGATATTCGAGGGCTTGCACATATAGCCCGACTGTGCCGGGAACGGCGGTTTAAGGCGCGGCATTCCCCTTTTGCCTTCAAGGCTTTCTATAAGAGCCGTTTCCTCGCCGCAGACAAACGCGCCCGCGCCGGCTTTTATTCTTATGCCGCAAGAAAAAGAAGTGCCGAGAATGTTTTTGCCCAGCAAGCCTTTTTTTTCTGCGGCGGCTATTGCTTTTTTAAGGCGTTCGATGGCAAGCGGATATTCCGCGCGGACATATACGAACGCGTTTTCCGCACCTATCGCATACGCGGCTATGAGCATTCCCTCGATAAGCGAATGAGGGTCACTCTCGATTACGGCTCTGTCCATAAATGCGCCTGGGTCGCCCTCGTCGGCGTTGCAGATAAGATATTTTTCGCTGCCCTCCGACTTTCTCGCAGCGTCCCATTTAAACCATGTCGGGAAGCCTGCGCCGCCTCTTCCGGCAAGTCCGGAGGTCTTTATTTCGGCTATGACCTCTTCGGGAGTCATCTCGGTAAGCACCTTTTTAAGCGCCCCGTATCCGCCGGAGGAAATATAGTCATCTATACTCTCGGGGTCGATAATTCCGCAGCGGCGCAGCGCTATGCGCGTCTGCTTTTCGAGGAAATCGCTGTCCTCTGCGGTGATTTCAAGGCGGCTTATTTTCGCATTGTCGCCCGTTGCCGCATACTCGGCAATGTCTGCCGCGTCCTCGGGAGAAACACGGACAAGCCTTTTAAGCAGCAGCGCACCGTCATAAATATCCACAATAGGCTCAACAAAGCACATACCGACGCACCCGGTGATACCGAGCGAAAAACCGACTTTTTCACGGTATTTTTCAAGACCGGCGTAAACCGCGCCTGCTCCGGCGGCAATTCCGCACGAGCCTTCGCCGACAACTATTCTCATGCCTGTTCACTCTCCTTTACTTTTCTTATCGCCGCAACCGCCGAGGAGGGCGTAAGCGAACCGTAAGCCTCCTCATCTATCATCATGACCGGGGACAGCGAACAGCAGCCGAGGCAGGCAACCGTTTTCAGCGAAAAAAGCCCGTCTGCGGTCGTTTCGCCGTCCTTTATGTTCAGCTCCGCGCAGACAGCCTTTTCGATGCCGTCCGCTCCGTTTACATGGCAGGCGGTACCCTTGCAGAGCATTATGAGATGCCGCCCCACGGGAGAAAGTCTGAACTGCGTGTAAAATGTAGCCACTCCCATTACTCTTGCAGGAGAAACCGAAAGCTTCTCCGCTATTTTATACATAACATCCGTCGGCAGCCACCCGTATATTTCCTGCGCACGCTGCAAAACCGTAATAAGCGAACCGCTGTCCGTGCCGCACTCGTCAAAGACCGCGTCAAGCAGTGTAAGGTCGCTTTTTTTACAATCGGAACACATATTCTGTCATCTCCCTTTTTAACGAATATTGTAGCATAACTAAAAAAGAAAAGCAACCGCCCGGCGCTGTCAATTATATGTTGACTTTATATACCTTTTCATTTTATAATAGTAAAAAAAAGAGGAGGTTTCTTATTTTGCATTTCGATATACCTTTTTGCGATAAAAACTCCGAACGCAAAATGCTTGCGTCAAGAGTAATGCAGATAATCGAACACATAGGCGACAGGATCTTCACCGACTCCGAGGACGCCGGGGAATTTCTGTTTCGTGAAGGACAGTACACCCCCGCGCAGATAAACGAGGGCGAGTGGACTCCTTTCGGTAAAGACGATATGTGGGGGTACAGGGAGGAATACTGCTGGTTTAAGCAGACCGTCACCATTCCCGAGCGCTTTGCGGGCAAGCCCGTTGTGTACGAGATTTCACCCTTTTCGGATTCCTCATGGAACAACCGCGCACAGCAGTTTATTTTCTTCGTAAACGGCAAGCTCGTTCAGGGTGCAGACCGCAACCACAGCTACATCTATCTCACCCACTGCGCAAAGGGCGGCGAGGTTTTTGATATCGCTTTGAACGCATACTGCGACGACTGGGAGTTCAGAGGCAGAACGACGCTCAGGGCATCCCTTAAAGTCAAGGACGAAGAAGTTAACGCGCTCTATTACGACCTTCTTGTTCCGTGGGAAACGGCTCACCACTACTCCCATGACGACATTGAGAGAATAGATATCATCAAGTCGCTCAACACGGCTGTTTCGATGCTTGAAATGAACACCTGCGACGATAAGGTGTTCCACGACAGCGTCAAAGCAGTCCGCGAATATCTCAAAGAAAATGTCTACGGCAAGGATATGGGCGTTGTCACGAGCGTAATAGGTCACACGCACATTGACACCGCTTGGCTCTGGCGGCTCCGCCAGACAAGAGAAAAAGCGGCGCGCAGCTTTGCAAGCGTCGTAAACCTTATGCGCGAATACCCCGAATACAAATTCATGTCGTCACAGGCTCAGCTCTACGATTTCGTAAAGCGGGACTACCCCGAGCTTTACAGCGAGATAAAGCAGCTCGTCGCCGAAAAAAGATGGGAACCCGAAGGCTCCATGTGGGTCGAAAGCGACACAAATGTCGTTTCGGGCG
>ERZ1034928.1043-NODE-1043-length-10798-cov-4.741692_pt1 | contig 10798 bp, 7 predicted proteins | sample MGYA00520627_ERZ1034928 | MGnify/ENA primary metagenome ERZ1034928 (study PRJEB33766, sample SAMN09781755) | gut metagenome | biome: gut microbiome | host: Homo sapiens | place: Madagascar | study: EMG produced TPA metagenomics assembly of the PRJNA485056 data... | reverse complement strand
CAAATGGTGTACCTTTTGTTTTTCTGATTTTGTTGCATTTTGCTGGAAATTATGGTATTGTGGTAATGGCGCTGCCAGTAACGGTAGGCGGTTGGCCCCTTGCGGGGGCAGCTTCTTAGCCCCCGACTTCACGGAAGGGGGTGACCCAATGGTAACATATTCAGAACTGTTTCAGTTCGTTATGATGTTAACAGCAGTGATTGCCCTGATCTTACAGGTCTGCAATTATAAAAAGAAGTAACCGCCCGACTCCAATCACGCGGTTACTTCTGTAATCCCACGGGGTCAACCGTCTACCGGCAGCGCCCCTTGCATCTTCATTATATCCATTTTCCACCGGTCTGTCAACGGGTGGGGGATGGATTTTTTGTACCTTACGGGGGAACCCCTCCGGCAAAATCGGAGATTTTGCCACCTCCCCTTTCAGGGGAGGTGGCAGGAAAGAAGATAGAAGAAAGAATAAATAATAAATGTGGTGTCGCAAAGCGACAATGGAAAGACCCCTCAGTCGCCTATGATGACAGCTCCCCTTACAGGGAAGCCAATTTCAATCGTCCCGCAGGGACACCACAACCGCTCCCAAAGGGAGCGATTTCACTCAGCCCTTTGGGCTGAATTTCACTTGGCGACAGCCAAATTTCACCCACCGCAGGTGGACTTCATTGCGGCGGAACGCCGCACTTACTTCCCGGCGTAATAGTTAATGAGGCAGCCGGACAGAATCACGTCCCGTTCCTCACGGGAGAGGTTCTTCAGCTCCAGCGTGATCTCCTTCTCGCCATCGGGCTGGAGCAGCGTGCCGGTAACGGCTTCATCCATGCCGGTAAGCGCCTTGCGGATGCCGGGGACGTAGACTCTGTCGCCGGGCTGGATATTCAGGGACTCGATGTCCGGGACGGTGAAGGGAACCATGCCCCAGTTGATGACATTGGAGCGGTAGCGCTTGGTGGCGTATTCGAGGCACAGGTTGGCGCAGCCGCCCAGCACCCGCTGGCAGGAGGCCGCCTGCTCTCTGGCAGAGCCGTCGCCGGGACGGATGGACATGACCACACTGCCAAGGCCGGTGACCGTGGGATCATAGCCGCCCATCTCCGATGCCACACTCCGGGGATCGGCCTGACGCTTCCGCTCCAGCGCCAGCACGGCCTTGGCACGGGGAACATACTGGGGATCCTTGCGGCTCAGGGCAAATTCACTCAGGCGCAGGGGGTTGGAGCGGTAGGAGGACGTTTCGCCGGAGGGGATCAGCTCATCGGTGGTGGTGAGGGGATCGTAGATGGCGGAGCAGACCGTCAGCAGCAGATTTTCAGGCATGGGGATCTGCTGGGGCCAGTCGGCGATGTTGGGGCCGAACACCAGCTCCTCACTGGGCTGGGGCTTGCCTACGCCGTAGTAGACCCGTGCCTTGTAGGCGGAATCGTCATAGTGATACGCCACACGGCTGGGATCGGCCTGAATCTCCGGATAATCCGAAGCCGCAGTGATGGCGCCGCCGTTCAGCGCGGAAACCGCAATAGAGCGGGCGTCCATCAGGGCAACATAGGAGATCTGATTGTCGCCGGGCTTGCTGCCCTCCCGGTTGGGGAAGTTCCGAGTGGAGTGGCGGATGGAGAACGCACCGTTGGCGGGAACGTCGCCCGCACCGAAGCAGGGGCCGCAGAAGGCGGAGCGGATGGAAACGCCGCTGGCCATGAGCCTGCTCAGGTCGCCGGTTTTGCCCAGCTCCATCATGACCGGCATGGAGGCCGGGTAGGCGGACAGCCAGAAGGCATCGGAGCCGAGGGGCTTCCCGTTCAGAATCTGTGCGGCCTTCTGGAGGTTCTGATAGGTGCCGCCGGAGCAGCCTGCAATTACGCCCTGATCGGCGTAGAATTTGCCGTTTTTGATCTTGCGGAGCAAACTCTGGGGCTGGGATTTCAGCTCCAGCTGCTTGGCCTGACGCTCCTCCACCTGATGGAGCAGGTCTTCGAGATTCTCATTGAAGGTATGGATGGACACGGCGCAGGAGGGATGGAAGGGCAGGGCGATCATACATTCCACGGTGGAAAGGTCTACCGTGAGAATGCGGTCATAATATGCGCCCTTCTGGGGATGCATGGGGCGGTAGTCCTCCCCACGGCCCAGAACGGTCAGGTTCTCCTTGACCACGTCATCGGTTTCCCAGATGGAGCTGAGGCAGGAGGTTTCTGTGGTCATGACATCGATGCCGCTGCGGTAGTCCATGGCAAGGGAGGCGATGCCGGGGCCGAAGAACTCCATCACCGCATTCTTGACGGTTCCGGCGGTGAAGGTCTTTTCAATGATGCTCAGAGCCACGTCCTGAGGGCCGACACCGGGACGGGGGGAGCCGGTGAGGTAGACGCCCACCACCGGGGGCAGGTCGATGTCATAGGTGCGCCCCAGCAGCTGCTTGACCAGCTCCGGGCCGCCCTCACCGATGGCCATGGTGCCGTATGCGCCGTAGCGGGTGTGGGAATCGGAGCCGATGATCATCTTGCCGCAGCCCGCATACCGCTCCCGCATATAGGAGTGAATCACCGCCTGATGGGCAGGGACGAACTCGCCGCCGTACTTCTTGGCAGCGGACAGGCCGAACACATGGTCGTCCTCGTTGATGGTGCCGCCCACGGCGCACAGGCTGTTATGACAGTTGGTGAGCACATAGGGCAGGGGGAAATGGGTCAGGCCGCTGGCACGGGCAGTCTGAATGATGCCCACATAGGTGATGTCATGGGAGGCCATGGCGTCGAACTTCATTTTCAGGTGCTGCATGTCGCCGCTCTGGTTGTGGGCGGCCATGATGCCGTAGGCCATGGTCTTTTCCCGCCCGGTTTCCGGGGTGAAGCCCAGCGCTGCGCCCTCCTCCGCAGGGACGGCTGCGCCGCCGCGGTAGTAGCCGCCCTGATTCCATACTGTAATCATATCGGTATCCTCCTAACGGAATGGTGAATTTTCACACTTTATTTTATCAAAGGGTGAGAGGGATTGCAAGGGAAAGGGGGAGATACGGGGATTTTTGCATTATTTTATCGGGTCTGATGCATATTTGAAGGGAAAGGTGTTTACGCGGGGTTGCGGGGCATGATATAATAGAGGAATGAGATGGGGAGGGAACCCCTCCGGCGCTTTGCGATGACGAGACAGCGGGGGATTCTGCACCGCACCTTCAATTTTCCACCGCACCCGCCCCCCAAGAGGACTTCCTACGGTGTTGCTGCGCACCCCGTTTTGGAACTAGGAGATTCCAAAAGACAAAGGGTTCTTTGGCGTGTCTTTCTCTGCTATCTTTCTTCACGAGAAGAAAGATGGCATGCCCTGACGGCGGCGCAAAGTGCCGCCGGAGGAAATACCCTTGGGGTATCCCCGAAGGGCGCTCCCCGCTGTAGAGCAGCTGGATAATTCCGGAGTAGTCACTGGCTTTGCATATGAAATCAATACCCGGAACAATCCCTCCGTCGTCCTTGCGGACGCCACCTCCCTTTACACAAGGGAGGCTTTGGTTCCCAGCACCCCGCATTTGCAGTAGAAAATCACAGCCTCTGCCAAGTGGAAACGGATTGCCATACCCCAAGGGCATTTCCTCCGGGCACGCCAGTGACATCGGTCACTGGCTCGCAATGACTCGGTGGAAGATTGCGGCTGCGGCGCGAGAACCCGCCGTGAAACCCCTCCGTCAGCTGTTGCTGACACCTCCCCTTGCAGGGGAGGCAGTGTGCGCATCGCCATAAGTTCCCCCTGAAAGGGGGATGCCCGAAGGGCAGGGGGTCAGTGGGGAGGAGAAAACCCTCTTGAGGAAACCCCTCTGTCGGCACAGCCGACATCTCCCCTTTCAGGGGAGACTAAATTGACCACCCACCAAAGCCTCCCCTTACAGGGGAGGTGGCAAAATCGGGGATTTTGGCGGAGGGGTTCCAATCGTCCCGCAGGGACACCGCAATTTATTATTTTTTATTTCTTCTTTATTCTATATTCTTTTTTTCTGGAGGAACCACATTGAAATTACAAAGAAAACGCATCCTGTCCGGCCTGCTGGCCGCCGCCCTGAGCCTTTCCCTGCTTACCGGCTGCGGAAGCAGTAAAACCGCAGAGGCCGGGTCCACAGACACCCTGCTTCTTGCCACCACCCAGCCCATGTATGAGCTGACCCAGAGGATCGTAGGGGACACGCCGGGCTTTCAGGTGGAGGCCATGATTACCGAGCAGGTATCCTGCCTCCACGACTACACCATCACCACCCAGCAGATGAAGAAAATCGAGGAGGCTGATGCGGTGATCCTCTCCGGGGCGGGGCTGGAGGATTTCATGTCCTCGGCGCTGTCCGGAAAGTCCGAGGAGGAGAAGATCGACAGCTCCAAGGGCATTGAACTGCTGGACGGCGACCCCCATATCTGGCTGGATCCCCGGCGGTATGTGCGCCAGGGGGAGAACATTGCCGAGGCGCTGGGGGATATGTACCCGGACTATGCCGACACGTTCCTGAAAAATGCGCAGGACTATGAGACGGAGCTGCTGGGGGCGTATCAGAACGACTGGTATCCTGCGGCGCAGGAGCTTTCCTGCAAGAATCTCATCACCTTCCACGACGGCTTTACCTATTTTGCCAACGCCTATGGGCTGACCATTCTGGCGGCCATTGAGGAGGAGGAAGGCTCGGAGCCGTCCGCTTCGGAGCTGAAGGAAATTGCGGAGCTGGTGGAGCAAAACAGCATCCCCGCCATCTTCACCGAGAAAAACGGTGCGGCCAACGCCGCAGAGGTAATCTCGCAGGAGACGGGGGCGGCAATCGGCGTGCTGGATCTGGGCATGAGCAGCGATTCCGGCGGCTATGAGGCCGCCATGGACAGCAATATAAGCGCGTTAAAGGCGGGACTTCAATGAGCGTAGAAAAGCATAAGGGGCAGGGGTGCAGCGGACACTGCTGCCTGAAAATCGAACAGCTGGGGGTCAAAATCGGCAATGACGAAATTCTCCGGGACGTGAATTTTCACATCCACTGCGGGGAGATCGTCGCCCTGATCGGCCCCAACGGCGCAGGCAAATCCACGCTGATTCGCTCCATTCTGGGGCAGCGGGAGCATCAGGGGAAGATCACCTTTCAGCCCGCCGGGGGACGGAGCCGGAAATTCCGCATCGGCTATGTACCCCAAAGCCCCAGCTTCTCCCAAGGCGACCCGGTGAGCGTCCTCGACCTGTTTGCCATGTGCATCGGCAAGGGGCCTGCGGCGTTCCATGTGGGGCGGCGGCTCAGGGAAACCGTGAAAAGCTGCCTCCAAAACGTCCACGGGGAAAGCCTCATCGATAAGAAGATCGGCAGCCTCTCCGGAGGCGAACTCCAGCGGGTGCTGCTGGCGCTGGCGCTGGAGCCGGTGCCGGACATTCTGATTCTGGACGAGCCCCTGTCCGGCGTGGACGCAGAGGGCATTCACCAGCTGCTGACCATGCTGGACGAGATCCGGACGAAATTTGACCTGTCCATTCTCATGGTGACCCATGATTTCGCCATGCTCAGCCGGTACGTGGACAAGGTGGTACTCCTCAAGGAGACGGTGCTTACGCAGGGGACGCCGGAGCAGGTGCTCACCTCGCCGGAATTCCGGTCGGTGTTCCACATGGCGGGAGGGGAGGAATAACCATGGAGCTTTGGTATCAAATCGTGTCCCTCTTGCCCTTTGAATGGGCGCAGCCGGGGACGATGCTGTTTATGAAGAACGCCCTTCTGGGCATTCTGGTGCTCTGCCCGCTGCTGGGGCTACTCAGCTGCCACGTGGTCACGGGCAACATGAGCTTTTTCTCCGATGCACTGGGGCATTCGGCCTTTACGGGCATCGCCATTGGCTCCATCTGCGGCATGGCCTTCCCCATGGGCATGGCGGTGCTGCTGTCGGCGGTGTTCGCTCTGCTGTTTACCTATGTCCGGAGAAAGTCCACCCTGTCCGGGGATACGGTCATCGGCGTGTTTTCGTCTACGGCGGTGGCGCTGGGCATTCTCATTGCCACCTGGGGCGGCGGCAGCTTTACCAAATTCAACAGCTATCTCATCGGCGACATTCTCTCCGTTCGCCCGGTGGAGATCGGCATTCTGGCGCTGGTGCTGGCGGGAGTGGTGCTGGTGTGGTGCTTCGGCTCCAACGGCCTGTTCCTGTCGGTGCTGCACCCCAACCTTGCGGGCAGCCGGGGCATCAGGGTAGGCGTGGTGCAGGGGCTGTTTACGCTGGTGATCGCCGTGGTGGTGACCATGGCGCTGAGCTGGGTGGGGCTGCTGGTCATCAACAGCCTGCTGGTGCTTCCGGCGGCGGCGTCCCGGAATTTCGCCGGGAATCTCAGGCAGTATCATCTGTTCTCCATTCTGGGGGCGCTGGTCTGCGGCATTCTGGGGCTGATGGCCTCCTATTACTGGGGCTGCTCCACCGGTGCGGCGATTTCGCTGCTGCTGGCGGTGTATTTCTTTGCGGGCTTTGCCCTGCGCCGGGGACATTAAAGGAGGGACGGCATGCTGACGGTAACGAATCCTGTGGAGCTCGACCAGCAGGAGGTATCCTCCGTTGTGGGGGCGCTGAAAAACCTGTCCCTCGGCTCCATTGTGAAAATTGCGCTGCTGATCGTGGTGCTGGTGGTGGTGGTAAAGCTCCTGTGCCGGGTATTTGACAAGGGGCTGGAGCGATCCCGCATTGACCGGAGCCTGTACGGGTTCCTGCGGGCGGGGTGCCGCATTCTGCTCTACTTTATCGCGGTGACCATTGTGGCAAGCAGCCTGCATATCGACGTGACCAGCCTGATTGCCCTGCTGAGTGTGGCAGGCTTGGCGCTGTCCCTTGCATTGCAGGGGGCGCTGAGCAATCTGGCGGGGGGCATTGTGATCCTTACCACCAAGCCCCTGCATGCGGGGGACTATGTTTCCATCGGGGACAGCGAGGGCTTTGTGGAGGAGATCGGCATGACCTATACCCAGCTGATGACCTTTGACCGGCGGACGATCTTTATTCCCAACAGCACCGTGACCTCCTCCAATATCACGAACTACACCATGGACGGCAAGCGCCGGGTGGAAATTGAGGTCAACGCCAGCTACGATGCGGACATTGACCGGGTGATGGCGGTTTTGCGGGAGGCGCTGGACACGGTGGGGAATTTCTATCAGGAGCCGCCGTATTTTATCCACGTGAAGGGCTACGGCGAGAGCGCCGTGGAATACTCCGTCCGGGCGTACTGCAAGGGCGAGGACTACTGGGAGCAGTATTATGCGCTGATGGAGGAGATCAAGCGGAGCTTTGACCGGAACGGGATACGGATGACGTATCCCCATGTGAATGTGCATCTCCAATCGGAAAACCGGCAGGAAACCACGTAAATTGCAAAAGCAGCGCATCCAGACAGGACGCGCTGCTTTTGAGCCTGTCGAAAAACCTGTTAGGTTTTTCGACAAAGTCTCTTGCCGGACACTGCGCGTGCCCAACGGAAATCCCCTTGGGGGACGCCCGTTGTCCGCTTGAGGCGGACAACGAACACACTTGCGTCCTATATTGTATTTTGCGTCGTGTACAGAAGGTGAATTGTCCCAACGGGACAAGAGAAGCCACCCTGGGGTGCGCCCCTCCGCAAAATAGATTTGATTTTATTTGCCGCAAGCGCGGCAAACTCTGCGAGGCTTTTCTATGGATTCAGAAGTCAGTTGATATAGATATCGCCGAACCGGGAGCCGGAATTATAATCAGTTGATATAGATATCGCCGATCCGGGAAAAGGAATTATAATAGGACGCGGTGTTCCGATACAGGAATGTGACGATATGCGCGCGGGTACATGGGGCATCGGGACGGAAGGTTCCGTCGGCATAACCAGTGACAATCCCCTGTGCGGCGGCCCAGTTTACAGCAGTCATATAATATGCGCCTTCCCGAAGATCGGTAAATTCAGCGGGTGCGCAGGAGGAATCCTCCTGATCGTCCAGACGGCAGAGCATCGCTACCACCTGAGCACGGGTCACCGTGCCGTTCGGGTTGAAGGCCGTTGCAGTGGAACCGTTGGTAACGCCGTTCTCATATGCCCAGATAACGGCTTTCTCGTAATATGCGCCGCTGCGCAGATCGGTGAAGGGAACGTCCTCCGGCTTCGTTTCGGGATCAGGGGAGCCGACGAAACGCCACAGGAAGGTGACCATCTGCGCACGAGTGCAGGGCTCGTTCGGGGCAAACAGGTCATCGGTCTTGCCCAGAGTGATGCCGCCGATGGCAGCCCAATCCACAGCAGCGCTGTAATACGTTCCGCCTTGAACATCGCGGAACAGCTGCGGATACGTTTCCTCTACGAACCGGAAGCCCAGCTTGGCAGCAGCATGCTCGGCAACGGTATCCTTGATTCCGTAAATCGAAAGCTCGGCGCTGCATCCTTCAAAGGCATCCATATGCACAACATCCAGACTGATGGGCAGCTCTACGGCGGTCAGTGCCTTGCAGTTCTTGAATGCACGATCTTCTACGATCAGCACACCTTCTGGGATGGATACCTCTTTCAGTGCGGTGCAGCCATCAAAGGTGCTTGCCGGGATCAGCGCAAGCCCCTCACCAATCTCAACATCGGTCAGCGCGGTGCAGCCGGTGAAAATCCCGGAGGGCTGACGGCCATAGGGATTCTTGGGGCTGGGGAGGCGCGCGGTCTTCAGGCTGGTGCAGCCTGCAAATGTGCTTGCGCCCAGATCAATTCCGTCATGGAGATTGATTTCTTCCAGTGCGGTACAGTTTTCAAAGGCAGAAACGCTAAGCAAAAGCTCCTGATCCGGCAAAATGACTTTCTTCAGGTTCTGATACCCGATGAAGCAGGATTCCAGCGTGCCGGAAACAGGATAACCGCCCAGCTTTTCGGGAATGGTCAATTCCGTTACGGTCTTGTCCGCATAACCGAGGATCACAGCAGCTTTGTCCTGTACCATGTAGGTAAAGCCGTTTTCCGTCGGATAGGTGGGAGCGGAATCTTCGGCGGCGGCGGGAATCATGAGGCCCAGCAGCAGGCACAGCGTCAGCAGCAGCGGCATGATGCGTCGTTTCATAAAAATCTCTCCTTGTATGATGAGCGGAAATGCTCAGATTTGAAAATATTATAATGTGTACTGAACAAAGCCGAAAGCCATGAAAGCCAAGGCTTTCAAGGCCAATTGGCTTTGTTGGGGTGCAAGGATTTCGGGTAAATCCGTTCAAAATCCATGCACCTTCCGCTGGAGCGCCCCAGCGTTCCAGCGGAAATACGCATTGTAACAATGTCTGAATTTCGCAAAAACAGCCCCAATTAGCTGTTTTTGTGAAATTGCGCGGCTCTTGACGCGCAAATAAACCACTTTATGGTTTATTCAGTAGACATTATTATAAACAATGCCGATAATTTTGTCAACAGATGTCCCTCAATTTAGTCATATTTACAAACGAATGGCGTTTGCGGCGGAATTAGGGGCAAAAAAAGCGCCCGCTCCAGACCCGGAGAGAGCGCTTGTTTTCATTCTCTTATTCCTTAATTTGCAGCTGCATGGAGGCATAATGGTACGCTTTTTTAAAGTCCTCCATCTCCCGGTAGCACTGCTCCAGCATGGCGTACAGGCCGGACATAAAGTAGTTGCTGCCGGTGGTGCGGGCCAGCTGCTCGGCCTTTTCCAGCTGTCGGGCGGCCTGCTCATACTGGTTGTCCTTCAGCTCCATCCGCCCCTGCAGCATCAGGTAGGCGGGCTTGGTGGCCTCGGAGAGCCGGGCGATGCTGTCCATTTCCTTCTTGGCGCTGTCCAAGTCCCCCTGATCAATGTAATACTCCGCCATGGTGAGCCGGTAGAATTCCCCCAGCCCCTGATCCTGATAGGCGGCCTGATAATCGTCCATGGCCTTCTGGAAATCCCCATGGAGCTCCATGGTACACCGGGCGACCAGCAGCAGCGCCTCGGTTTGAAAGGCGGCGGAGAAATAGACCGTGTCCTTATTATGGGAGAGCGCCTCTCTGGCAAGGCGGATGGCCTCCTCATAGCGGCCATCGGTCATGGCTTTCTTAGAAAGGCTGATCTTGGCGCGGGAGAGCAGCAGCATGGCCTCATCCTTATAGCCGCCGTTCATATCCAGCCCCTCCAGCACCCGGATACAGCCGTCATATTCCCCGTTCTGGAAATGTATGCGGGCGCTGGCCACGCTGCCGGGGGTCAGCTCATCCCCGGTGGAATCGTTCATGAAATAGCCCGCCGGAAGCCCCAATGCCCCCGCCAGATATTCCAGCGTTTTCACCGATGGCGTGGCGCTGCCGTTTTCGATTTTCGACAGCATATTGCGGGTGATATAGTCGCCCACCACGTCCTTTTGGGTCATATGGCGCTCCAGCCGCGCCGCCTTGATCTTTTCCCCCAGATTCATGCTCAAGCCCCCAATTTGCATTTTAGTCAGCACCGGATGGGATTCCGGTGATTTGCGCATAACGGAACTACTTTTGTAAGTTTTATTTACTCTATTATAACACTGAATTCGGGGCATTGCAAGGGCACAGGCGGATTTATTTTACCGGCTTGACATTTTGCGAGGGGTGTGATAGGGTGTGGAGAAAAGAAGAAAGAAGAAATGTCGTGTCGCAGATCGACGATGGAACCCGCGTCGTCGATGGCTTCGTATCCCTCGTTTCCGCCGAAAGGCGAAAAGCTCGGTCACTGCGCATCTCCTCCTTTCCCCACCGAACCCTCCGTACCGGCTGGGCTTCGGCGGGGACCCCGATGGGAGGCTTGAACGCACCTCTATCGTCTCCCCTAACAGGGGAGATGTCGGCTGCGCCGACAGAGGGGTAA